>Ga0180007_10001405_pt1 | contig 33263 bp, 24 predicted proteins | sample MM_PC_MetaG_FD_121122 | JGI IMG/M metagenome (GOLD analysis project Ga0180007, IMG submission 121122) | Groundwater microbial communities from the Aspo Hard Rock Laboratory (HRL) deep subsurface site, Sweden - MM_PC_MetaG | ecosystem: Environmental > Aquatic > Deep subsurface > Groundwater... | reverse complement strand
CGTAATTACCGATATGGCAAAGAAAATAACCCTGTGCAATTCATCATAAATCTCAATATTAACAGGAACGAGCAGAATCATAAAACTTGGGTGGTGTCAAACCCCGAGTTATTGAGCAGTTACATAAAAAACGTCTTTACCAAGTGTTTCCATTCGCTGGGAATGGCTGTTTTGCTGATCCTTGGCATATACTCTAATTATGTTGACAAATTTGTTCTTTCTGAGCTTTTTTTGCCAATTGTTTTGAGCTTGTTGGCGATAGTTCTGGGATTAATAGTTTTTACTAAGTTGACTGGAGATCTAGAGCGAGCGTCGTTAGCCGTTTCGATTGTTTGTTTTTCCGTAATGTTTTATCAGCCGATAGCCTCTTTGCTTATTGGAAAAATCGAGTTTGGCTGGCCTTCTCCAAATTGCTGGTTCGCTTCTGTATGGCTGATTTTCTGGGGCGTCGAGGCATATTTGGTTGCTTTCAAGTTCAAGTATCCCGGGGTTCTTAGAGTTTTTGGTAATGTATTTGTCACTGTTCTGCTGTTTTTCGTTGTATACACGGCGCTGACATATCATTTGTTTCTGAAGCCGACAGCAGAAGTGATCGTCTTGAATTCTGATCTCAAGCTTGCTGAGATAAAGCCAGCTGAGCTGCCAGATATTTATTACATTGTTCTCGACAGCTATGCCGGAAACAATGTTCTGCAAGACTTATACGGTTTTGATAATTCTGAATTTACCAATTTCCTTTCTGGAAAAGGCTTCTATTGGGCCTCTGAAAGCCGAACAAATTACCCTCTGACTTATTTTTCCTTGGCGAGTTCTTTAAATATGGGGTATATCGGCTTGGGATCTAAGCATTCTGCTACGTTTCAAGGCGTTTCGCCGCTTATTGATTTGATTTCTGATAATCTGGTTTTAAAAGAATTGAAAAAGATGGGCTATCGAACCACTGCATTTTCCAGCGGTTATATGGCGACTGAGATGAGGAAGTTTGACGGTTATATCAGTGATGATTGGATTTGCAGAGAGGTGTTTAATGTCATTACCAAACAAACAATACTTGCTGCCTGCAATCTGGGCGACTGGAGTCTTGCCAGAGTTCAGGCGATTGCTCATAGAGATGCCATAAAAAGTGTTTTATCACAATTGCCTTTCGTTGCAAAATCGGTCAAGCCTGCTTTTGTTTTTGCTCATATTCTGTGTCCGCACGCCCCTTTCATTTTCAGCAAAGACGGAAGTAATGTTGATTTGCCATATTTTGACTATTCGGATGGTGTTTATTTGAGACAGTATATTGACTTAGAGCACTATAGAAAGCGGTATGTTGATCAGTTGATTTATTTGAACAGTCTGGTTAAAGACTGCGTCAGCAAGCTTATTGAAGATAAAAGCCGAAAGAAAGTAATAATTATTCAAGGGGATCATGGCCCTGCTTCAGACGTCGATTATTTTTCGCAGGAGCGAAGCAACCTCGTCGAGCGGATGTCTATTTTGAATGCGATTTATCTGCCAGAAGGCAATTATGATGGTCTTAAACAAACGCAGTCGCCAGTCAATAATTTCCGTGCTGTTTTTAAAAATTCATTGCACTTTGACGTAGATTTATTACCAGATCGAAGCTACTACCTGACGTTCAACGATCTGTATGTATTTAAAGACATTACCGACTTAGTTGCCGGCAACTGAACTCGCTTCAGTCGATCTATTTCTAATAGAAAAAAACAAAGAACCGGTTCGATCATTTTCACTTCAAATACCGGATTCAGCCGATGGAACCCCCCTCTTTTCATCCGAAGCTGCGGCAGCGACAACTGTTGACCGACTGGTAGAACGCGCCACAATCCTCAGATTCGCCGGGGACAGCTTCAGAAAAGCGAAAACGTTTACGGAGCCAAGCTGGAAGAATAAACTATACTCCAAAAGATCAATGAAACAGGTCGTCGGGGAAGCTACCCGGCGGCTTTTCTGGACTTAAAACAATCCTATAAAACCCCGCGACCGTCATAATCATAAAACATGTTTTGCTTTATCGATTAAACTCAAATGTTTTTGCCGAAAGGACACGTTAACCTGTGTTTTTATCACTTTCATTCTAAACGTTCGGTCACATCAACAAAGTCAAAGCGTTGGCAAGAGGGCGAGTAAAACGACCTGTCCTCAAGTAATTCCGCCTGCTTCCCGAGTATCTTTCCGAGAACAAGTCTGAAATTGTTTACCGGAGAAAGTTCTTGGTAAAAACGTCTATAATCTTTGTCTGGCAGATAAATGGCATTCAAAATTGAAAATCTATCATTCAGGTCGCATTGATCAATGTCTGTATAGTGATGTCCTAAGCCAGAACCATGGTCAGCCTGCAGCAAGATAATTTTGTCGCGCACCGTGTCCTGCATTAGTTTGTTTATACAATCTTTCAGCATCGTATTCAGGTATTCCACCTGTTTTGCGTAACTCTTCTTGTAAAGAGATTTTTCTCCAATCCAACTGTTGCCATCTGCATAAGAAAAGTATTTTGGGACTAGTTCCTCGCCATTTTTGCCAAATACAAATGGTGCATGCGGGCATACGATATGAACCAATACAAAAACAGGTGAGTCCGTTTTTTTTATCCTTGGCATTTCAGTGAGTGCTCTTTTTATTTTATGTCTATGCGAGTCAGTCTGAACAACTGTCAGATTAAAAAACGGGAGCTCCAAGTATGGAAAAATCGTGCTACATAGCAATACGTCCAGGAATTCCTTGTTAATAATAGAATCAGTGAAAAACGTATCAAAATCTTTAAAGTCTGTGACCAAATATCCACTTGAAAAGGCTATAGACTTATAGCCTATTTTCTCGAGAATCCTCCTCACCCTGCTATTATGGATAAGGCTAATCTGATGCTCTACAGAATTGTAGCTCTTTCGATTTCCATCAATCAAATTCAAATAGCTCATATTCAAAGAGCATGACAATGATAGATCAGTCGAACAGTAATTAGACCTGCTGTTATAAGCGACATAAAAGCCTTTTTCTTCAAGAAAATTCGTAAAACCAGAATTATCGTATTCAAACTTTTCTTTAAGTATGTTGTTTCCAGTATAACTGTCTGTGATGATGTAATAAACATCAGGGTAATGCTCATTCTCAGCGATTGTAGAAGCAAAAGGATTGTCAGTCAGCTCAATTTTTTCCGTGTCGAGACTGACAAATCCACGATAAACCAATCCTGCTATCAAAAAAACAATTAAACTAGTTGCAAGCGTATTCAGGAATTTAATCACAAGCTGCCCAGCCCATCTTCTTCTGATTATGAAATAGCTTGTCAGCACGGAACACAGAATCAAACAAATGGCAAATTTAGTCGGGGAAAAGATGGTCTGAGTTAAGAATATCAATAACATCCAAATTGGGGCAAAATTTAAAATGACTACCAACCAAATTGTTACTATTAGCGCTGAGCATTCGATATTTCTGGTTAAACGATGTATCACCCAAAGACCCGTTAGTGAAGCGCTCAAAATTACCAGCATTGGAATAATTGTCTCACTAAAAGATACTCTATCAAGGTTGTTTGAATAAAGAGTCAAGGCTGGAATTACTGACAGGACCAGGGTGTGAAATATTTTATAAAACATATAGTTCATGTTCTTCTTTGCAACAGTAAAAAAAATACAACAGTATGAAATTTTACAAGCTCACTGATTCTCACATGGCTTTGTTTGTCGCACTCTACGTGTTGCTAACAGTTGCCCAGCTACACAAAACAACCGAATTTACATTAGTTATCTGGTTAGAGAAAGGTTGAGAATGTCTGATACATCGCTTATATTTGCGCTCAAATTGTAATTGTTTATTCGGGAGAGATCAAGCATTTCTGGCAACAAATTGATTATCTGCGCTGCGCTTGCATATTGACTAATCTCGGAGTTCAGGTCGAAAGAGAGGAGTAGATCACTGCAGCGACTGAGCAGTGAATTATATTTAGGCAAGCATTGATTTGAGAACTGTTGGCGGATCAACTCGGAAAGTGTAAAGCCACAGGCAAGACCGTGGGGAATAGAGAGTTTTGCGGTAAGCGGATAAGATATTGCATGGGAGATAGCGGTTTTTGTTATGCTTATCGCATAGCCCGCAAAAAGACTGGCATTCTGCATCCCGGCCCGCACATCGATGTTTGCTGGATTGGCAAGAACAGCAGGAAAAAAGTCAAGCGCCAGATTAAGTGCTGAGGTTGCATAAAGCTCACTGAACGGGTTGCTGTTGATATTCCAGATCGATTCTAGAGCGTGGGAGATGGTGTCCAGACCGGTATAAAGTGTCTCTTTTTGGGGAAGAGTTATGCCCAAAGAGGGGTCAAGTACTGCAGTTACCGGAAAAACATGTTCTCCGAAAAGAGAGAGTTTTCTACCGTTAGTCGAATCCCATACTGTCGCATACTGAGTCACTTCAGAGCCGGTGCCAGAAGTTGTTGGAACCGCTACTACCGGTATCCTCCTGCCCAGGTCAGCAGCTTGGCCTTCTTTCAAAATTGATGTTATCGGCCGTTTCATCGCTGATGGTAGAGCTATCGAAAAAGCCTTCGCAGTGTCAATAACACTGCCCCCGCCTATCGCAAGAATTGTAGAAAACTTGTGTTTGTGCAGCTGCGCTGCGGCATCATCGAGATCGTCAATGTCAGGATTGGGGCGAACTCCATCGTAAACTTGCAAGGTGCTTTTTGTTATCATCTTCATTACATCTGCAGTTAGGCCGCGTCGAGTAAAACCAGCGGTCGTAACCAGCAAAATGTTCTGATTCTCCAACCTTGAAAGATAATCTGCCAGACTGCAGCTGATAACCTGCACTGGGTTATGGTAAGACCAGTTATTAGAAAATTGTTTGCACATTCAGATAACCCATAAGATCTAATTTATTCTGAACAGGCGTTCTGGTCGGACGACCCAGATCTTTTCTTGAGCCAGGCCTGATAAGCGCCTCAATAAATATCGAGCCTGCCCTGCCAGCAAGCTCGTCAAATGCCTGCGAGCATGTTTCCCTGTCACTGATGTGGAGATAATTGTTAAAACAGCAGGCTGAAGCCAGCTTTCGCAAATCAATATACCGGGCTGAAGTTGGTTGTCCTCCAACGGATTCGTGTACGCCGTTGTTCAGAACCACATAGATCAGATTGGCCGGCCGGCATAGTCCACCAATTACCGGCAGAGCACCGAGATGCATCAGCATTGCACCATCTCCATCAAGGCAATAAACTTTACGCTCTGGTCTCGCAAGAGCAAGGCCAAGAGCAATAGATGACGCGTGCCCCATTCCGCCTACTACAAGAAAATCTCTCGGGGGTTCGCCGCGGGCTTGGCGCAATTCAAAAAGTTCACGTGAGGTTTTTCCGGTTGTTGCTACCAGCAGATCATCAGTCTGAACATGCTGTAGCATAAGATCAATGAATTCCTCACGCAGCAATTTGGACTGGCAATTCACTTTCTTTGCTGGCAACTGAGCTTTTGCAAAAGTGCCTTTTCTCACAAGAAGTGCAACCGGACCTCTTGTTAATCTTCCGTTTGAAAAAAGCTCATCTAACAAATCATTGAGTGAACTTTCGGCATCGAGTATAGCGTAGGGAATGCCGACAGTTTTGAGCATATCTTCGGTTACTTTTCCTTGCAGCAGATGCTGTGGCTCGTCTTTTATTCCTGGTTCTCCGCGCCAGCCAACTATAAGAAGCATTCCGACTGCGTATATTTCTGGTGCGGCAAGCGAAACCAGGGGATTAATGGCATTGCCAAGCCCTGAATTCTGCATATAAACTGCTGCATATTCGCCGGTGCCCAGATGATGCCCGATTGCAAGTCCGACAGCGTTGCCTTCATTGGCAGTAATGATGTGCTTTTCGGGAATGCAGTCGTGTTCTAGCGCTTCACACAGTTCTGCCAACAGCGAATCTGGAACTCCGGCGAACATGCTGATACTGCGTTTTGAAAGAGTTCTTATGAAATCATGCGGGCAAATCAATCAGTGTCCTCCAGGAATCAGACTGATAATATCTTTAACCGGCATCATACGTGGTTCGGCTTCTAATGCTCTGCGATTTTGCAAAATCAGTCTGGCTGTTTCAAGCATAGCCGGATAGGCACTTCTGAGTAGCTGATTGGCATAAATGACCATGTTAATTCCGTTGTCGATCAGTTGCTCTTCACTTGTGCTGCTGAAGGTGCTAGGCACTACCACAAGGGGTTTACGCTCAGATAGACAGTTGTATTCGCGACAAAAGCCAAAAATTTCATCGGGTGTTTTCTGACGACTGTGAATCATGATTCCATCAGCTCCGGCATCAATATAGGCTCTCGCTCTGGCAATCGCATCGTCAGTGCCTTTTCCAAGGATCAGGCTTTCGATACGGGCAATGATCATAAAATTTCGTGTAGCGCAGGCATGTTTGCCCAAGTGAATCTTGTGGCAGAAAGAGTCGATACTATCCTGAGTCTGGTTTACATCTGTGCCAAGAAGCGAGTTCTTCTTAAGCCCGGTCTTATCTTCAATAATAACCGCCGAAACACCCAGCCTTTCGAGGGTTTTAACAGTAAAAACAAAATGTTCGGGAAGACCGCCAGTGTCCCCATCGTATATAACCGGCTTAGTGGTTACTTCAAGTATGTCGTTCATCGTAACAATGCGTGAAGCGACGCCGACCGCCTCAATATCAGGTTTTCCTCTTGCAGTTGCATCAGTGAGACTGCTGGCCCACATGGCATCGAATTCTCTGCGATCACCATCTACATCTTCTGACAGATTCTCAATCATCAGGCCGGTCAGACCGTTGTGGACTTCAAGCAGGCGCACTAATGGTTTTGACTCAAGCAGCCTTCTCAAAGATTTGAGTCTGATGTCAGGCGTAGTTCCGATCTCTCTGATTGCATTATGAAGCATGGTCGAAGATATGCCTTGAGTGTATGGAATCTCAACCAGTTCGCCTCCCCATTTTGCGAGAGCATCTATAACCCGCTGGCGTGTTTGTCTCTGAACGCCTTCGCGCCAGTCATCGCCGTGTACGACGTAGCTGGGCTTGAGCTTTTCAAGATTTGGCACGTAATCGAGAGTTTCCTGCGAAACTACTTTGGAAACGCCTTTTATGCTCTCAACAATCTGGAGGCGCTGATCGAATGTCATGTAAGGCAATCTTTTGTAGCTAGCGATCGCCTTGTCAGTAAGCAGGCCAATTATAACATCTCCAAGTTCACCTGCGCGTTTAATAATGTTCAAATGCCCCGGGTGGATCAAGTCAGCGCTCATACCCACGTATACTGTTTTATTCAAGATGGTTTGCCTTTCTGCGATCCTACAACAAAGCTATATATATAATCTGCCATAACCAGCGCGCTTTTTCCAATGTTAAAAATATTTTTGAGGCGGGTTTGCTCCAGACGATTTCTCCATCCTGCAGACTTAGCATGTAAATCTCTTATAACATCTGGCAGCTTCTCAAGCTCGCCAATAGCAAGCTCAATACCCATCTCGGGACGAATCAGATCTTCAAATAGAGGCAGCTTAATAAGTTCTCGCTGTGAATTGTGAAGCTTGGCGGGGGTCGCGATAGACACAACGGGCTTCTCGAGTCCGAGCGAGAATTCAAGTCCGGAACCGCCATGATCAGCCACCATTATGTCAGCCTGCAACAAAGAGTCAATTGCCTGCAGCTTGCTGTCAAAACTAAAAAAACCAGTGTCAGCAAAATCGGCCTCAAGCCTGCTCGGCAATTCCGGGTGATGACGTAATGTCATCGGGTGCAAACGCAGGATAGTTGTAATTTTTGCAGAAGTAAGAGTGGTAATGACTTCATCAAGGCAGTTGTCGACCATGGAAGATGCCCCCCAGGTTGGAGCAACCAGCACGACAGGGTTTTCTGACGCAGATGCCTTCTTGCCACTCTTCTGCTCTTCAGAAAAAGCGTAAATTTTGTCAAGCCGACAATAGCCTGCTTCGACAAGATTTTTTGCTCTGAGCTTGTAAACTTTTTCCTGTTCGCGAATTTCTGAGACATGGTGAGGGCCAACACAAAAGACAGTATCATATCCATCAAAAGCATGTGCGCGATAAGCGCCATGACTACTTACCAAAGCATGAAAAGCATAGAAGTAATGTACAACATTCTTTGATCGCTTGAGGTAATACGAATCAAGATCGGTCAAAGTCATCACAAAGGCCTTTGCTTTGGCAAGCTGAAAAAAAATGGTTCTGGCAACCCCGGAACCAATAAAAAACGATCGCACAAGCTCGTGATGACTTTTTAGAATTGAGTCTGTTGGATCAGAAGTAATGCAGGTTACTGGTTGCTGGTATTTTTCGTTAAGGATCTGGACTATCGGTGCGATATGAGCCCAATCAGCATTGCTTTCCGCGTAGAATATTATGGTTGACCAGCTTGAATCTAGCCCTGTTAGCGCAACAAGCGATTGCCAGGCACAAAGAGTGTTCTTAAAACCAGTTAGCCAACTAGAGTTCACAAACGCCCCTATACGATATCATTCTGCACCTCAAGTCAGCTTGCAAATATTATCAAAAGCATTACTGCTGACTGTTTTTGTCATCGTCTTCATTTGCCTTGCAGTTCTCGCTATCAGACATATCTGGTTCTACAACTTCAGCACTCTTTCCACTAAACCAGTTTTTTATAGTTATCCAGTAGCTTTTTATCACGAACAGCCCACCCACTAAAGCAGCAATAAGAGTCTGTAAAACAAAGCTGAAAGTGCCGGGGTCGAGATACGCTTCGGCAGCGGGAACCACTCCAGCGCAGAACATTAATATTGTAACAGCGGCGTTGAAGGTTGCTCTACGACCCAGACGGTTCCCAGAGAAGATGTCTCTCAAATTAGGCATATGCACCAACCTGTGTAAAAATTCTTGCAGTTATTATAACGCCATTTTCTAACAGTTTCCTAGTTTTTTTTAACGTTACTTTAAAACAAGAAGAGGAACAGTGAAAATCTGGAAGGGAAACTCTTTTTACAATTCATACTCCTGCGTATGCTTGCTTCACACACACACACGCGCACACGGCAAAAGAGCTTATTTCAGTGAGATTGCAGGCAATTAAAAAGCTTTTTCTGACTGTTTCGGAGTTAAACCGCCTGACATGCTGTAATTTTCCGGGAACCTAGGGTATTAAGCTTTGATTATCCCAATAAACGGTTTTAACATTGCTCTTCAGCGAGAAATATTATTCTTAAGATTGTGAGAGTTAGTAGTAGTTTTGTTTGTTACAAATTCGAAATCTACCCCTTCTGGAAGAGTTAAGGCGAATTTTTCCAGAAGATTATAGATTTCGTCATAAGATTCTCTCTTAATGGCGTAAAATGCCACTTTGTCGCGTAAAATATTAATATGAGCTTTTTTAAGTTGCAGCTCGCCCAATTTGTACCAGTTATCTGGAATATTATCAAACCAGTCATCGTAAATCATAGCCAGTTCAACACCTTTTGCCTTTGCCAGACTGTCCATCCAGTCTTTCTGATCAGCCTTTACTCTCAACGTCAAGGCTTCTAATGAGGCGAGTCCCACCAGATCCAGTATATAAGCTGGATTTTGATAGGAAATGTAACCAATATCATTTGCGGCAACTGGCTTTTTATAAAACTCTGTCACAAATCTGTGCATTTGATAATGTTGCTCGTAAATATTTCTTGAGGCTACGGGAATGACTGGAATGGTCATTAGATAAGGAAAGCATAAAAGAAATGTTGATGCGAATAATAACAATGTTGTTTCGTGAATTTTGAAATTGTTCGGGTGGTTGTAGATATCAGGTTTGAAAATGAAGCCAATAGCAGCTAGTGTCATCGCCCAGATGTATATTTCATATCTGCTGAACCAGCCGAATTGCCCGAAGAGCAGATGCAGAATGATAGATGCAGAAATTGTGGCACAAAATAGTCTTTTTCGTGTGCTATTTTTTCTGTTCGATGCCTGCAACACCAGAAATAACAGGCATACTGCCAGCAAAACGCCTCTTGGCGATTCAATGCTGTTAACAAAATTTTGTATTATTGAAGAAGTTTTTTGCTCAGAGACAATTTTTGATTTTGCCGCGACAGAATTGGGCAATGAGTTTTGCCCAAGACTCAGTAAGAACAATGAAAATCCCGTTAATGCAAATAATAGGCCGACAGCTGTCGTGACAGCTGCTTTTCTATGACCGCGTAGAAATAGATAGATGGCAGCGGGCACTGAAATGGCCAGGCATTCATAGCGAACTAAAGGAGCCAGCAGAATTGCAGGCATGAGCCACCAGTCCAGTCTGGAGTTTTCGGATTCTCTGCTCAAACCGCATATTACGGCCACGGCAAGCATAACCTGCAATGAATGCTCCATTCCAGTAAATACAAGGCCGATCAGATTACAGGCTGGGATCAGCAAAATCAGCATTGTGCTTAATATTGTCTGTTTGCCTTCATTCTTTTCTGATGTGTCGTTCGTGTCAGGCAACAGTATTTTCCAGAAAAAAAACAGGGTAATTATAGCGAAGGCCGTGTTTGCTAAGAGAATGATGTAGTTAGCAAAGGTCAGCCTTGCGAATGGTGCGATAAGAAATGGCCATAGAATGCTTGATGCTGGCGCAGAGTATTCGTTTAAGTTGATTCCGTAATGCCCCTGCATTATATTTTCAGCAAGAGCCAGATGAATATAAGCATCATCAAGAGTGAAGACCATGTGTCCCGAGTTGAGAATGTTTATAAACAGACACAGAACTACTATCGATATTACTAAGAATACCGAAGCTAACAAGAAAGATCTTGTATATTTTTGTTTGCAGTTTGTCGTTTGAGCATTTTGCATTTTGCAATTCTATATCTTTGTCAGTCATATATCAATCATTGCTGATTCAAGCATTATCAATAACTATTGAGTCCTGCAAACAATGCAGCGCTTCTGTTACAATTCTCTGACAAAAAGACAGTGACGCTCCCTTGAGAATCAACACGATGTCCTCGCAGCGCAGAGCGATCTCAAGATCTACCCCGATTGGCTTAACAACGCTTTGACTAAGTAAGAGGCAGTTCGCAAATTACTTGCGCATTTTGCGAACTATCAATAGACTGTCCTGTTGGTGAATCTCAATGAAAAAAATCAGAGTGAGTTTATGATTGCTTTTACTAGAAGAAGCTTATCCTTTTTGATTATAATCGGGCTTTTTAGTGTGTCTGCCCTTTTTTTGTCCATGGCTTCGCGGTTAGTAGGCCCGCAGGCAACAATAGACGCTGCATATTACCACATTATGGCGGATCAGCTTGAAAAGGGTGCAGGCTTTACTGAGCCTTTTGTCTGGCATTTCTTAAATGACTACCAGTCCGTAGAACATCCCATGAACTATTGGATGCCAATGGGTATAGTGTTTTATTATCTGGCACGTTTATGTTTCGGCATTGCTGGCGAAGTCGGGCTTAATATTGTTCTCTGGTCCGTTTTGTCTGTTCTGGTTTTTTTTGAGGTGAAAAAAAGAACTCAGAGCATTTATAACTCCGCGTTCTCTTATTGTATGATGCTTTTTTGCGGTAGATATCTTTTTTACCTTTTAACCACAGATAACATTGCTTTTTATGCGTTGTTTGGCTTCTTCTTTTTTAAGCAACTGGGAAATGAACGATCAAGTTGGTATGTTACTCCTGTAATTGCTGGTTTGACCGCCTTAATGCGCATAGAAGGAATTGTTATCGCTGTGTTTGGTGGACTGTGCGAATTTTATAAGACCCGAAGCCCAAAGGTCCTTGCTGGCTATGTCCTTATTTTATTATTGGTTCTGAGCCCATGGATGATCCGAAATTATCAAGTGTTGGGGCATCCGTGGCCATCAAATTCAAAGGCCATTTTTCTGAGCAATTATTATGATATGTTTTGTCGTAATCTGGCGATAACGCCTTCCACTTATTTGAGTTTGGGATGGAACGCCATTTACGCACAAAAATTAAGTGGACTATGGTTTTCAGTGTTAAACCTGATTGCTGCACCGGGCTTGTTCATAATGTATCCATTGTGGCTGGCAGGGTTGTTTAGTTTGTGGAGAGAGGGTGGGAACTTCTTTGCTTTGCTTCTAGGGTTTTTTGTCGTGTTTTGTGGGGTGGCTATACCTTTGCAGTCAGAATTGGGAACTGCTTTGCACGTTAGCGCTTTTTTCTTTCCATTCTTTACAATCTTGAGTGGTGTCGGCTTTTGCAGACTTCAAAGGCATTACAGGATGCGTAGTGCGCGTTACATTGTTTTAGCTTCGGTAATTATATTATGGGCAATGTTTGCAACGTTTTACAGTACCTGCGCGTTGATTAAAGAATATGATGAGGCTTACGAACCTTACGAGTCATTACTCGCCAAGGTTCCTTTCGGTGAGCGCAAGATTGTTTCTGCTGTACCCGTCAAAGTTTATTTAGAGACCGGTGCTCAAGGGGTAATATCTTCATCCAGAACCGCAGATGAACCCATTGCTCTGGCGGATGCATTTTCTTGTGACGCCATAATTACAGACCGTAGAGCTTACGGCTATCAGCCGTTGCCAAAAGCAGACGGCTGGAAAGAGGTCGCATCAAATACCGTGTTGAGTATTTTTATTCGGACGGGCACAGGTAGCATCGTTATCCACCAATCCTCAGAAAAATGAATCATTACTCAGACGAAAATAGAATTTAAAATCTACTTTTGTTGGCAGGGGGGCTTGTGAAAGCTATAAAAGAGAGTCATGGAGAAAACAGGATATTTCTGCTTCTAATCGGAGCAGTTATAACTGGATTAGTCTGGATGTTCAGCTTGGGAATTTCAGGGAATGATTTCTGGTGGCATCTAAAAGCTGGAGAATGGATGGTGGTCAACAAAGCGCTGCCATCCATAGACATTTTTTCATGGTATGCCAAAGAAAACGGAATCCATTGGATTTCTCACGAATGGCTTTCACAGGTCTTTTTCTACTGCATTCATAACGCAACAGGTGATTTGGGCATTTTTTTCTTTTCATTGATTTCTGCAATCGGAATGGCATTACTTATAATGATAAGGAATAAAGACGCAATTAAGAAGAGTATTGTTTTATCGTCAATATTCCTTTTTCCTATGGTTATTCTAATTAAACTGATGTTTTATGGCCGCCCGCATTTAATAAGCTTTTTTCTTCTTTATGCAACTTTGTCTTGCTTATACAGTTACAGACGGGATGAAACATCTCGGGCAATCTATCTCATACCCTTTATTTCAGTGTTGTGGGGGAATTTTCATGGCGGATCATCGACATTATCATATATTCTTTGCTTTATGTTCATGTTTTCAGGGTTGTTTGAGTTTTCCATCGGAAAATTGCATGGAGAAAAACTTTCTAGAAAACAACTGCTCACATATTTTGGAGTAGGTGTTTTATCGATTGCTGCACTGGCAATAAATCCTTATGGCTTGCACATGCTGACATATCCATATGTTAATATGGGAGATTCATTTGCGCAGGGAATGATAAACGAATGGACTGCTCCCGACGCAAAAGAAATATCGCATCTAATTGTGTTTTATCTGCCACTGTTTATTATTGGTGTCAGCATGATTATCACTGATAAAAGAATTAAAGCAGTGGATTTGCTGGTTTTTACGTTTTTTTTGTATATGTTTTTCAGGAGTGTTAGATTCGCTGTTGTTTTTCAGATTGCTTCTGCTTTTTTTGCATTCGACTATTTCATTGCCAGGGAAATTAAGGCAGTAAGAACTAAGTTGGATTCTGCGATATTTTGTGTTTTTTTATTAATATTGATTGGGGTTAATGTTGTTAGTTTTTCTAACATTGTTAAGGCATATCATGCAGAAAAACTCATTTCTGTGGTATTAGAAACGAAATTCATAGAACTTGTAAAAAAAGATGTCCCGCAAAGATTGTATAATGATTATAACTTTGGTGTTACTCTCATATTAAACGGCATTGAAACTTTTGTGGATGCCAGAGCGGACTTGTTCTCGCCTCATAACTTGCGAGATGCCAAGAGCTTGCTTAGTTTGACACAGTTTGATAAAAAGGAAAAGAGCAAGATATTTGATCCTGAAAAAATTATTGAAAAATATAATTTTGATGCCTTTCTAATTAGCTCTAGCTCGCCATTGTCCGTATATTTGAGAAGTAAGCCAGATAATTATAAGATCTTATTGGAAGACGAAGAGGCAGTATATTTCAAGCGTATTGATGTATTGAATTAGCTATGGAGCAATGAGTAATGAAATTACTTTCTGTTATTGTACCTTGTTTCAACGAAGAAGAGGTTTTGCTCCTTTTTTATAATGAAATTTGTAAGGAAGCTGACAAATTTGAATCAATTGGGGTGTCTTTTGAGATTCTTTTTATTGATGACGGGTCAAAGGATCGTACATTAGAGTTAGCAAAGAATTTGAGAGAAAAGGATTCAAGGGTCAGGTATATATCATTCTCCCGCAACTTTGGTAAAGAGTCTGCTATTTTTGCCGGACTTGAAAAATCCATGGGAGACTATGTGGTGATGATTGATGCCGACTTGCAGGATCCGCCATCGTTTTTAATGGAAATGTATAAAGCCGTTGCCGAGGATGGTTACGATTCAGCTGCGACAAGAAGAACTACAAGAAAAGGCGAGCCTGCTATCCGATCTTTTTTTGCAAGGCAGTATTATAAGCTGATTAGAAAAATATCAAAAACTGAATTTGTCGATGGTGCCAGGGATTTTAGGCTTATGACACGGCAAATGGTCGATGCAATATTAGAAATGAGGGAATACAACAGGTTTACCAAAGGAATAAACGAATGGGTTGGATTCAAAACAAAATGGCTTGAATATGAAAATGTTCAAAGAGTTGCAGGCAATACTAAATGGTCTTTCTGGCAACTTTTTTTATACTCCATGGAAGGTATCACAGCTTTTTCAACAGTACCACTTGCTCTGGCAGCGCTGTTGGGAATGTTTCTGTGCCTTATGTCTTTTTTCTTCATCTGTGTTATCGTGATAAGAACTCTCGCCTTTGGAGATCCTGTCAGCGGCTGGCCATCCCTCGCAGTTATAATTTTGTTTATCGGTGGGATACAATTGTTTTGCATCGGTATACTAGGCCAATACATGGCAAAGACATATTTAGAGACGAAAAAACGGCCAATTTATATAATAAAAGAATCTGAAATAGTCTTGGAAAGGCTTGTGAAGTATCCTGATAGTCCATCTAGATCAGTCTCAGAAGAATCATCCTGATGCCCTGATCTGTAAACCGCCATTAAAGGTGAGGAATAATGATACCTCTACAAACAAGTATAGCAACGAAACAAGCTGGAGCCAATTCAATGCTTTTCAAACTCATTCAGTCGCCCTTGATCCATGTGTGTGGCCTGGCAACGTATCTGATCTTTTTTTTGTATACTGTTAATATTGACCAGGTTGAAATAACTGAGACTATTATTCCATCAGTTTTAAGTCTGTTTCTTGTTCTCGTATTACTGACTGTGTTAAACCTTGGTTTAAAAAATCTTAAGAAATCTGCCTTGATTGTTTCTGCTCTGACTTTGCATTTTTACTACTACAAAGTATTGTGTAATCTATTGAACGCGATTTTTTCAACTGAGCTGGGGAATACTATTCCCGTCACGCTATGGGTAATATCTCTCATAATGTCTATATTCGTTATTCATAGAGAGAAAAAGAATGTCGACGAAGCAAACAATTTTCTGAACGTGGTAACAGTTGTATTATTCGCGATGTTAATATTCAACGCCAGCAGTAGCCGGGCAAATGAAAGAGCGATAATTATTCCAGAAATAGACGCTTTTGTCGAAAAGGCTCAATCTTTGGTGAAGCCTGCAGTATTGCCAGATATTTACTATATTATTCTTGACAGCTATGCCAGAAATGATGTTCTAAGCCAACTCTACAAATTTGACAACGGAAGCTTTACAGCATTTCTGGAAGAAAAGGGCTTTTTTGTTGCATCCGAGAGTTATGCCAATTATTGCCAGACAAACCTTTCTTTAGCCAGTTCGCTGAACGGGTGCTACCTTGATGACCTCACAAAGATTATGGCAGGTTCAAATTCATTGGATGCCCCAGCAAGACTTGTAAAGGAGGCTGCGGTATTTAATATTCTTCGTTTTTACGGTTATGAATTAATTGCATTCCCAACATATTGCAATGTTACAGAGGTCAAGACTGCCGATCGTTATCTTTCAAAACGAATGACTGGGAATACCTTTGCCTATATGCTGGCTCATGCAACAATTCTCCATGCGTTAAATCTGCCATTTCTAAGCCTTACCGAAATAGAGGTCGAGAGTTTTCGGCAGCATATCGAGAGAATTTTTACGGGAATTTCAACGGTTAAGCTGACTAAAAAGCCGGCGTTTGTTTTTGCACATATTATTTGTCCACACCCACCGTTTGTGTTTGGCCCTAACGGTGAAAGAAAAATATCAGGTCCGGTCTACATGAATAATGAGGGTCATTTGGGGATTGATGCCGATAAATACCGTGAATATTATATAGAACAGCTTATGTGTGTGAATTTGAAGACTACCAGTATGGTTAAAGATTTGCTGGCAGAAAAAAATCGGGCAAGGGTCGTTATTATTCAGTCAGATCATGGGCCAGACTCTGAATTAGACTGGGAAAACTATGAGAAAACTAATAAAAAAGAGCGGCTTGCAATTCTTAACGCTGTGTATTACTCAGAGTCATCAATAAAGGGGCTCAACAAGCACAGTTCTCCAGTAAACACATTTCGAGCTGTTTTAAACGAAGTATTCAATGCGAACCTTGATTTACTTGAGAATCGAACGTATTTCTCGCTTTGGTCGGATAGATATCGTTTTATTGATGCAACTGAAGTGGTTTCAGAGAAGCCATTAGAAGAAAAGCTATGATTTTAAACCGGACTGAAAGTTGAGAATCAACAAGAGCTATGAGTGATGAAAAAGCCAGTCGTTTATACTTCTGGGACAATGCAAAGGGCGTTCTGATTTTTTTAGTCGTCTTTGGTCATTTTCTTTTTCCCTATAGAGACATCAAGGGAGTAGGTGTTGTTTTTGATCTAATTTACCTATTTCACATGCCCGCGTTTATTTTTATTTCGGGCTACCTCAGTCGACTCGTTTCAGACAGCAGAAAGTCCATTCTAAAGCTTTGTTGTGCCTATTTTATCTTCAATTCACTCATTATGGTTTATGGCGTCCTCTATGATGGGCTTGAGCCAAGCCTTTTAACGCCATGTTATTCTTACTGGTATATATTAGCGCTGGTTGCATGGCGACTTATTACTCCAACCCTTGCCAGGGCTCGGGAAGTTCTCCCTTTTTGTATTGTTCTTGCAGTCTTCATCGGCTTTTGGGATGAGGTGAACAATATGCTTGCTTTGTCAAGAATTGTTGGATTCTTCCCGTTTTTTCTGGCAGGCTACATGTTCAGCGAGCAGACGCTTATGGAGTTCCTATCGCAAAGAAAGAGGCTTCACGTCGTCCTTGGTTTTTGCTTGCTGGCGATATCGCTTTATTTGGGTTGGCAGCTTTCCTTGTCCAAGCTTTACCTGGCGGATTTATCATTTCTCCCTTATAAATCGCCAGATAGAGTTTTCTGCCGCCTGATAATCCTTTTAATCGCTTTTGTTATCATGCTGTCAATGTCACTTTTGTTGCCCCAAAGACGCATTCGGGTTCTTACTAAATGGGGGAAAAACTCATTCTCAATTTATGTTTTGCACAGGTATATTCCGTTTCTATTTTTTGCATTTTTTCCATACATGAAAGATTCTACGATAATTCTGAGTTACTCATTCTTTGGAAGCCTGTTAACGCTCTTTATTCTAGGCTTTGACAGGTTAACTCAACTGCTGAATTACATTCTGAATGTGCTCGCAGATGCTTTTTTAGACTCACAAACTCAAGGTCATAAGGCTATTCGTTTAGCCTTTTTTCTATTTCTACTGTTCCATTTTGTCTTGGCCATGTCGTTAAGCAGGAATTCTAAGGAGGAAATAGATAGAGTCTATCCTCTTATTTCTCCTCAGCAGCAGGCAAAAATTAGCAATGCTGTATCCATAGCCTTTGTTGGAGACTTGATTCTGCTTAGAGATCAGGTAAGAGAGGCTTATCACCCGGAAACGCAGGATTATGATTTTGATCCCATGTTTAGTTATGCAAAGAAGTATTTTTGTGACTCGGACTTTGCAATCGGTGTATTGGAAGGGCCTCTGGCCGGAGAAGAAAAGGGTTTTTCTACAAGCAACTACGAAGATGAAATTCCTCTTTACTTGAATTTTCCGGAATCCTTTGTTGATTCAATCAAAAAATCAGGTATTGATCTTGTAACCATTGCTAACAATCATATTATGGACATGGGAATAGCGGGAGTAATGAAAACCTTAGAGGTTTTAGCTGAAAAAGAGATTGCTCATGTGGGAGCTTACAGAAATATCGCTGAGAGAAATACTGCCAGAATAATTGATATTAAAGGTCTTAGGGTTGCTGTTTTATCATATACATTCCACAGTAATTACTATTCTGAAGACTATTTTTTTGAAACAAACAGGTGGGTTACCTCTTTACTGGTGGCAAAAACCAGCCCATATTTTGACGATGCTCTAGCTCAGATTCGCAGTGATTTTAAACGGGCTAAGGCTGAAAATCCTGATTTTATAGTTGTTTTACCTCATATGGGCACGCAATTTATTCACAAAGCCGATGAGTTTCAGGAGACATGGAATGATATTTTCCTTAAAGAGGGCGCAGATGTTATTCTTGCAGATCATTCACACGCTGTCCAACCAGTTGAATTCCGATTGATAGTTGAGGGAGACCATACCAGGCAAGCTGTAATAGTTAATAGTCCAGGCAACTTTGTTAATTCTTATGTCGATTTCAACGGAGATGCAACGTCAATTGTAAAAATCTACCTGGATCCTGATTTAAAGACGGTTTTGTGCGCAGGAATTGTTCCCATGTGGACACAGGCTCTTCGCAATGGTCAGCACCGTGCTTTGCCGATTCAAGATATATTATTTGATCCATCGCTTGAGAAAGAGATTAGTTTGTTCGAGATGCGAAGGATTAAGGAGGTTTTTGCATTGGTAACGGAGGTTATGCTTGGGGCAAAACTTTCGCTGGATCAGTCACAGGCCATATACTATCTTTTCCCTGATGGCTATTACAGACAGCCCGTGGCAAGTTTAGACCTGGATTCTTCGATTACGGACAGCGAAGTTTATGCCATGTTTAAAAGGAGCAGTTCTGTATTGTTTGTTGGTGACAGTGTCACGCATGGCTCAAAAAATGGCGGATACGGCTGGTTTGAACCTTTAACCGCAAGCCTGCCTGAATTAAAAGTTGCCAGAGAGGCCTGGGGAGGGGCAACTACTCATGTTCTTCTGGAAAATTTAGATAGAATCTGCGCCCACGACGCAGACCTCTACGTTATAGCGATAGGAACCAATGACATTCGCTACCGAGATTCAAGCATCTGCGCCATGACGTCACAACAATTCGTCAAAAATATTGATAAGCTTGCCGGGGAGATCCTAAAAAAGAGACCCGCGGCGAAATTTGTTTTTGTAGCCCCGTGGCCGAGTTTGCCAACAGATCCTTTAACCCGTATACCCATAGAACAAAGAGCGAGTGTGTTTTTAGAATACACAAAAGCTCTTCATGATTATTGCCAACAAAAGGGGTATTTGTTTACAGACCCGTCATCTACGATTCTTTCTTCTATCGATCAGAGGGTTTCTGGTTACTACCTGTTGGATTTCATCCATCCCAACGCTGCCGAGGGAATCAATCTTTTTAGTCGAGCCTTTCTAAAATCAGCAAAATAAATTAAAAAGACCAGTGGTGTTTTTGGAAATAATATACTACTGGTTTCCAAACTTTTAAGTTTCAGATTATGAAGAGGTTTCGGAGGGGGCGTCGGAGGGGGCTGGGGGGGTGATTATCTTTTCCGCGTTTTCCAAGTTACCCTGTATTTGTTTGTAAAACCCTGCGACTATTTGATCTCCCAGGCTTGTCATCGCTAGCACGCATGTTAGCGCGAGAAGTGCAATCAACAAGGCATATTCAACCAACCCTTGTCCTCTTTTTTTGTTGAGTTTTCTCATGTTGCCTCTTTGTTCCAAATTAATAGAAGGGGCAAGCGTAAGCTCGCCCCTTCTATTTTGTCCGGGATTCGTCTTAGCTAATCTTAGAATTAGCGTTATCAAGCACGGTGCTGATGGTGCTGAACATGCTCTTGATGCTGCCGCCAGAAAGTGTGAGGGCGGTGATCGCAACAACTGCGATAAGGCCGAGAATCAAAGCGTATTCTACAAGGCCCTGGCCTTCTTCTTCTCTTACAAATCTGCGAATGATTTCCATATTAGTCCTCCTGAAATATTTTGGCGTTCTGCCGAATATTATTATCGCAAATATGGTGCCAAAATGCAATTCTTTCTTGGCGGAGCTGAGAGTTCTTTCGTGAGCCGGCTTTGCTGGCTTCGGTGTAAATCGGCTGCGAGGGGTGGGAGAAATTGCAGGTAATCTTTACCGCGCATGCGGCAAAGTTGCCGCAAAGATAAAAATCAGTCCTCGTAGGGGATAGTCGAGCGATTGATGCCCCAGGTGTCTTCGAGGCCAGGATAGGGCTGGCGCAGGCGATAATCGTAGGTGGCACCACTGAGCTCTTTCATCATAAGAACCTCATCTGACTTGCTGTCATCTGAGGCTGTGCAGCCGACATAGGCGACATCTGCGCTGAAGCCGAGCATGTTATTCGGGCCAAAAATCGGTAGTGGCAGAGTGCCAAGCAGGTGCTCGATACCTTTTTTGCCGGCACCAAAAACACTGCGCGTTGCCATGAAAATATTCTTTTTAATCGCAGGACTGCCCTGGTTGATCTGAATTGCATAGGGTGTGTCGAACGTGCTGTATTCAATCATGGCATTGCGCTGAGCTAGCTTGATGCCAGTGCCCAGCGGCGAAACAAACAGATTGTTGCTAAACTCGATTGTACCGCCAGCCTCGTTTGAAACCAGTCCAGTCTCAGTATATTCCAGGAAATTGCAGCCGCTGATCTTGATACCGTCATTAAGCTGAGAGCTGATGCCTATCGCCGGATGAATCAGAGTGCTGTTGCTTATGTACAGGTTCTTGTTGCTTTTCAGTTCCATGCCTGTTGTGCAACGCTGTGCCGTTACCTGATCGACCTGTAGATCAAGAGTATTATCTATTTTTACGGCAGTATTGCAGTTTTTGATTGCCAGCAACGAGAAAATTCCGGCTGAATTGGTTATCTGCAGGCCAGTTCCCGCGTCAGAAATGACGACATTTACAAATGTGTTAACCGAACTGTCAACGCCATCAAACTTTATGCCGCCCCAGGCACCCTTATCGGGATTCGATTTTGCAGAAGCAAAAATAATCGGGAAGTCTGTTGTCGCAGAAGCTACAATTGCTCCAGAAACTGTGATTTCTACGCGATTTTCATCACCAAGCCTGAAAGAATCACTTTCGGCGATCAGCACTTCTACACCTGAATCAATCGACAACTTTCCGGTTTCAGTAACATTCAGATCTCCGGCCAGAATGTATGGACTGTTGGCGCGTGTCCAGCGCACTTCGGTCGCGACCTGACCGGGTATCAGCATGCTGGCGACATCGTTGTAGCCACCCTCGTTGCCTGCCTGGTCTATGGCTGTGACCCGGTAATGATACTTTTTACCAGCAATTGCTGTTACATCGGTGTAACGTTCCTGACCACGCGGAATCAGAATGTTGCTGACCTGGCTGAACGGCGCATTGGCTAGCTCACTGCGATAAACTTTGTATCCTTTAAGATCGGGGTCGGGAACTGCTGCCCAGAAAACGGTCACCTGACCAGGAGTCGAAGTCAATGCCGCGGAAACGCCGGTGGGTGACGCTGGTGGGGTTCTGTCTTCGAGTGAATTCTGGGTGACAAAACTGCTCATCGGTGAAGTCTCGGTCAGTCGGCCCTCGCGATTGGCAATAATTTTGAAAAAATATTGTTTTTCTGGCGAAAGATCAATCAAGCGTACACTGTGGGTTGTTGCATAAACTCCATCTTCTTCTCTTTCAGTTCTGCCCAGAGACTCGCTCTCGCCATATTCTACCAGCCCGTTGGTATAATCGGTTGTCTTCCATGAGATAACTGCATGCGTTGCAGAAACCTCTTCAACTACAATTTCCAGATAATCAAAACTCTTGGCCTCGATGGCAAAATCTTCTGCCGTGCTGGTCTGACCAGAATAAATTTCGATTCCAAAACGACTTGTGTGGTAGCCAAAAGCTGCGACGTTAAACACCTGATCACCAAAGCCAATGCCCTCTATGTAATATTGGCCTTTCTCGTCAGTCAACGACCATCGGGTGCTGTCGTATTCCCAGGTAACCAGAGCATCTTCTGCCGGAAGCCCACTTTTGTCGACTATGCGCCCTTTGAGGTTTCCCTCTCGTGGCGTAACGCTGCTGCCTGTACATCCGATGATGCCCATTCCCAGTATTAACAGCACTGCCGCTACCAGCATGGTTGCCCGCATTCTATTCATGTTGAAGGTCATATTTACTTAATCCTGGAGAAAGCTTCTTTGGCGAATTTGGCGATTTGAGTGTTAGCCGGAGCATTTTCAAGCGCTCGCTTGTAGCACGCCTTTGCCTCACGTATCAGTTTCTTGTCTTCATATGCCTGACCCAGATAGTAGCAGGCATAGGAGTCGCCCGGCGACAGATTGACCACTCTCACCAAAGCATCAATCGCAGCATCGGGTGAATGTTTGTCGAGATGAGCTACGCCAAGGTTATATAACGCATAGGTGTCTTCAGGGTTGATTTCTATCGCTCGCTGTAGTGCGACAATGGCTTCGTCAATTTGCCCCTGCTCGTAGAAAGACAAGCCCAGATGTGAATGAGAGTAAGCATCGTCGGAGTCCAGTTCGATGGCATGCGAGAATGCCTTGATCGCCATTGGCACGCGCCCGGAATTCTTATAGAGCACGCCAAGGCTGTATTGCGAAAACGCATCGTCTGGATTAAGCATAATTGCCTTTTTGAACGATTCTTCGGCCTGTTCGCGGTTGCCCATGGCACGATAAATACTTCCAAGCAGATAGTGGGCATAAAATTTTTCGCCGTCGAGCCGGATGCTCATCATTATGCAGTTTAAAGCGTTTTCTAGCTGATTCAGGCTCTTGTATACAGCCCCAAGAATCATCAAGACTGCGGGGTTGTCTTCCTGATACTTAAGCAATTGCTCAAAGGATTCCCGTGCTTCGTCCATCATGCCGTTGTTTTTGTAGATAAGTCCCAGCAGATAGCGGCTTTCGGTGTCCGCCGGGTTGAGTTTGATCGTGCGTTTGATTGAGCTGATGGCTTCTTCTAGTCGGCCCTGATTGAGGTAGGCCTTCCCAAGATGGAAAAATGCTTCCTGAAAATCTGGGTCGAGTTCAATGGTTTTGTGCCATGAACTGATTGCCTGATCTGCCTTCCCGACGCTTTTGTAGGCAATTCCCAGCTGCAGATGCGCGTGTGAGAAGTCGGGATCCAGTGCTATAGCTTTTTCCCACTCTCTGATTGCTTCATCGATCATGCCTTTTTCGCGATAGGCCAGGCCAAGGCGGTAATGTGCGCCGGCGTTATCCGGGTTTACTGTTACCGAGCGTTTCCAGCGCGTCAAATTCTGGTCGTCGATGCCTTTGAGGCGGTAGATAACTTCAAGGTTGTAGTTGGCAAAGCTGTCATAAGGATTGAGAATGATGACTTTGCGGTATTCAATGATCGCTTCGTCATACATTTCCTTGTTTTTATAGGCTGAAGCCAGCTTGTAGTGAGCCTCAGGATTGTTTGGGTTGTTGACTATTTCTGCTTTGTATTTTTCGATCATCATGTCGATCTCGGTTTTGTTTCTGATGACCGCAGACGGCTTAGGTGCTGACTCAGTGCCAGTTTTTCGCCGTTGTTCGGTTGCTTTGCGCCAGTGGAAAACGGCCTGTTCGCACTGACCTTTAACATCGTATATTTCCCCAAGTAAGTCGTGAGCGCGGCTCAGTCTGGCATCTAAAAACAGGCTGCGCTTAAGCTCGCCGGTTGCCTCATCAAGCATGCCACGATCTTTGTAGGCCAGCCCGAGGTTGAAATGAAGTTCGGCGTCGTTGGGATTGAGGTTGTTTTCAAGCCTGAACTGCTCGATCGCTTTTTGTATCTCGCCCTTTTTGCGCATGACCATGCCAATAAAGAAGCGCAGTCGCGGGTATTTAGGATCGAGTTTCAATGCCTTGCGAAACTCTGCCTGGGCTGCGTCATCCATATTCAGCTTTAACAGAGCCTGTCCAAGATAAACATGCGCTTCCAGCAGCATCGGACTGATCGAAAGGACCCGTTTGAAAGCTTCTACCGACTCGTCATATGCCTGACTGAAAAAATGTGCCATGCCCATGTTTAAGAAGGCAAAAGCGTTGTCGGGGTTGATTCTGATTGAATCTTTGAGCTGTCTGATCGCTTCTTCGTAGTTTTCGAGATTGATATAGCTTCGGCCCAGTTGGCAAAGCGCGTAGGCGTCCTGTGGGTTGAGCAATACCGCTTTTTTGTATTCAACAATCGCCTTTTTTGGCTTGCCGATCTCAAGATAAACCGCACCCAGCGAGAAATGTGCATAAGCATAGTCGCGGTTGAGGTCGATCGCGTTTTTGAGGCGCACAATAGACTCATCGTAGAGTTTTTTGAGTTTGTAAATCAGGCCCAGCTGCAGGTGCGAAAAGGCAAAGTCAGATTTGAGTGAGATGGCTTTTTTAAATCTGATGATTGCTTCATCATACATTCCCTTGAGTTTGTAGATAACCCCAAGATTAGCGTATGGAAACGCATAGCTCGGGTTGTACATTATGGCTTTCTTGAATTCGGTTATAGCTTCATTGAGCATACCTTTGTTTCGGTAAGCCAGCCCGATGAAATTATGGGCGTAAGCGTCTTTCGGGTTGATTGTGATCGCATCTTTGAAGACATTGATGGCGCGATCAGTCTCTCCAGACATTTCGAGCGCGCGGGCAAGCTGGTAGTAAGCGAAAAAGTCGCGCGGATTAGATGCAATACGTCTCTTGCAATCCTTGATAATTTCGTCCAGCTTTCGTTCTGCCATTCCTGCCTCCTGTGTCAGCTTATCCAGTCCAGTGTCCTGAATAGCTCAGGGGTTTTACCCCTTGCGTAATCTAGTATGTCTGCCTTCATTGCCGGATAAATCGTTACCTGCTCAATTTCTTCGGGTCCGAAGAAGTCGAAACCCTCGACTCGATGGTCTGTTCCGGTTGCCAGCGTCGAATAGTCAGGGTTAATTCCCTCGCACACCATGAATTGAATGTGCCGCCCAGTCTCTTTGTTGATAGATTCCCTGATAAACAGCATTCGGAAGCCGGCTGCACTGATTTGCAGCTCCTCAGTAAGCTCCCGCGCAGCGGCATCATAGGCAGATTCACCCGCTTCCTGCCCGCCGCCCGGCAAAAGCCAGTAGCGCCGGCCATCTTTGAGGTGACGTACGAAGCAAATCTTGCCGTCATCACGTTTGATCAGCACAGAAACCCGAATCCGGATGCAGTTGTTTTTCAGCTGTTGCACACCTATCTACATCGGCAAACAGCAACTCAAACTGAACTATTTATTTTTTAGGTGGCTCTTATGGGCTTTGCCCATTAGAGCCACGTATCCCGCAGTGCTTACCGGGAGGTGGCTCTTATGGGCTTTGCCCATTAGAGCCACGTATCCCGCAGTGCTTACCGGGAGGTGGCTCTTATGGGCTTTGCCCATTAGAGCCACGTATCCCGCAGTGCTCAAAGGATGTGAGTTATACTCGGCCGTCGTGTGAACTCAGCCGGGCGATGCGGTGTGAGATTACTTGGTGATGAGCTGAGAACTGGTGACTTTGATTGAGTTCAGCGAAAACAGCTCTTCGACTTTGGCCGATTCACGCTTGCGAAGATAGATAGCACGCATAGGTGCGAGCTTGTGTGTCTGCGGTATTTTTTCGAGTTGAAAATAAAACCCGTTGTTCTTAAGCAGATTTAAAGCGCGCAGCAGGTCGGTTGGAGTTTTAAACTTTACAAGCTTGAGCTCATTGCTCTGTTGCAGTTTGCGGTAAACAATTTCGTTCTCGATAAATATCTGACTGAACTCTTGCTGTGGGCCTGGATGTAGCATTTCGTTCGCGCTGGTAACATAAAACCCGCCAGGCTCAAGCACTTTGAAAAATCTTTCAGCAATCTTGGTTTTATTGCTCTGGTCAAAATAAATCATTGTGTTGCGGCAGAATATGATGTCGTAACTTCGTGCTGGCCAGCTGCTAAGGAGGTTCTGCAGTTCAAAAGAGCAGTATCTCTGAATTTCTGGTAGAACCTGCCAGCTGTCATGTTCGCGTTTCCTGAAATATTTTGTCAGCATTTTTTCGTTGAGCAGCCTCAACTCATGACCGTTATAAACAGCAGATTTCGCCTTGTCGAGGGCGTCATTCGAAATGTCGCTGCCAGTAAGCTGAATATTAAAATTCTGTGGATCTGGCAGCACATCAAGGATGGTAAACAGAATTGAAAAAAGCTCTGCACCGATCGAACAGCCTGCCGACCAGATGCGTATGCGGTTGTCGCCTGTTTGCCTTAAACTCGCCAGAATCTCCGGTAAAATATGCTCGCGAAGAATCTTGAAGTGCTCAGGATGCCTGAAAAACCAGGTTTCATTAGTAGTAAGGCAGTTCAAAAGCTCGATGCGAAGCTTCAGATCTTTTTTTGCCTTGAGGATTATATCTGCCAGGTCGTTACAACCAAAATCAGTCATCACCGTCTCGACCCGATTCCCCACGAAAGAGTAGCGGGTGGTCGGAAAACTCAGCCCGTATTCTCGGCTGAGGTACAGGCAGAAATCATTCATTTCTCTTGCGCTGAAACGACTTGCCATTACTTTGTCTTTCTTTAAAGCGACCTGGTGCTGCGCGGAAAAACACGCCCGGCCATGACCTGCCAGGTCGGCCGCATCTGTCCTTGAACTTCAGCGGCACACTGCTTGCACACAAGTCTTTCTGTGTTCTGAAATTTCAGATAATCAACATTATCAAGGTCAAATACTTTTATCTGAAGGCACAATGGGCATCTGTCTTCCATATTTTCTCCGCTGAACTGTATATTACCACAGGCCGTGCACCAGTTCAAGCCTTCAGAAGTTGTTATAATCTCCGTCGCTGGCTACAGTATCTTTCCAGGAGATAACAATGTGCGAAGCCAGTTCATATTCATTGCCTGCGAGACCCATGTGGGGAAGTGTGCTGTCGTATATTTTGCGGCGGGTTGGCGGATTGTAATAGCACGTGTTGATGGGATGAACCGGGTTGGTGCGCAGATTAATCTCTGAGCCAAAGAGGCGATGCACAAAGTGAATGGTTTCTGAGTGCTTGATCCCAACGCTAGTGTCGCGAGAGCCAATTTCATTGTACCATTTTTGAACATCGGGCCCGGCGTAAAAGACTGTGTTGAGCTCGCCACATGAGATAAACATTGCATTGGTAGTAAGCTCAGGGTAGAACAAAAAGTCGCCGGGCTTGTCGCTGATCAGGTTGGGGTTAAAGTTGGGGGAGTCACCGTTGCCCGGAACCCCAAGCTTTTCGCGCAGGCCAGACAGGAATTTGTAGACACCATACTCTTTCTTCTTGGCCGCAGCACTGGGCTCACCTGCGCTTGATTCGTAATTGCTGGTATAACCATCCCAGACATCCTTGCAGACTGCATTAAAATCGTCAAAATTCATTGAGCCGTTTGTGTGCAACGCCTTAAGTTTGATTTTAAGCGCATTTTCAGTCGGCGCATTGGTGCCAGCTCCAGCAGCGCTTTCGATGGGATAATCTGTAAAGAATTGATCGACAGCGCTTTCAAATGCCGCATTGTCAGCCTTTAAAGTTATCATGCCGTTGCGGTTCTTTTCGAGACAGTTGGCGTTGGCGTTGCTTTCAGAACCCATCGCGCTTGCAAGCTTATATTTCATGAACGGGTAAATCTCGTTCTCAAAACAGTCTACCGGACTGCGGTAGTCGTATACTACGCGCTCTTTCGCTACAACAGTAGCGGCAACATGGTGTCTGAATGTGGCTGTTGGCTTAGCGTCATTTACGAACAGATCCTTGATGGCCGGGGCATAATCGATAGCGGTCATTGCATTCTTGCTTGCTTCGTAATCCTGCGGCATTCCATAAAAATCGTCGAATGAGGCGTCGCCGGCCTGGTTAAAATCGCCGGCCATGAAGACGTTGCCTTCGCTGACAATATGAATGTCCTGTGTCGGGTTGCCTTTTACCACAATATTTTTCTCAGAGTAGATAACTCCATTAAAGTTAGCTGGCAATGCAACTTTGTTCGCGCGCAGGTTGCTGCCAAAATCCAGATATATTGCATCTAGAGTGGGGGAACCATCTTTTGTCCAACCCGCTGGCATGCGATACTTTATGCTTTTAACGCTGTTGTCAGTCGAGCTGAAAAATAGGCCTTTCGATGTCTTTGCATCGCTTTTATATTTACCGAACGGTGGTTCAGTGAGAGGCATCGACATTTTGTCGGTGCTATCCTTAATCCATGGGCGCAATTCATCTGGAAGTGCCGGAGTTTTTCCGTCGAGCTCACGTGGCATCTCACCCTTCTTGCGCGCTTCAGGACTGGTAAAGGTGCCGGAGGTCGGAAACGTTGTGTTTGTCGGTATTATTGTCGTTTTAGCTGGTAGTCCGCGCCGCTCCCTGAACTGCGCCTGAATCGGGCTGTAGATGAAAATGCCGCCAGCGCCACTGATCATCGCATTCATGTCGCTGAGTTCCTGGGTGGTGCCTGGAGCTGCCGGACTATGCGCCGCGAGCAAAATGCGCCCAATTTCTATGCCCTTGTGCCCATACAGATGACCGGTCGAAAAGACGTTTTTATTGTTCAGGCCAGTCATACCATAAACCATCGAAAGTACGCCACCGTCATACATTAAGAACTCCCGTGCGGGAAATCTTCGATTGATAACCGCTTCGACGCGACGAATGGTGTCGTCGAATTTGCCGAGCGCTTCAACTCGGACATAACTGAGACTCTCGTCGATATTCGTGGTTTTTGGGTCATCGGCATAAGGAATCAGCCCGACCCGGACCTTGAAAGTGCCATCGCCGATGCGCCCACTGTATGTTCCTGATGTTGCCGAGTTGAGCCCGAAATTGTGTGAACTCAACGCTACCATCTGCTGCTCACGATTTTCTGTTCCCAGCCAGGTGAAGTTTTTGTCAAGCTTATGTGTAGCAAAGGCCGAGTTTTTAGTGAGTTCGGCAAGAACAAGTTCCATGCCGGCTTCGGCTATGGCAAGCGCCTTGACACGTCTGCTTTCTTGAATAGTCGTCTGGGTGCGGTATGATGTAAAGGTGTGAACTGCTGCTATCACAAAAAGCAGCACAGTGCCCATGCCGATGGCGGTGATAATTGCAGAACCCTGACGGAACCAGATGTTATTGCTTTTCATTCTGGGTTCGCTCCTCTTTCTTTAACCGAGATAGTTATTTCGTTAGAATACTTTTTATCTTCGTTGTCCGAATCGGTGCGGGTAAGCTTCAGTTTGATGTAAACATTGCCGCCACCAGAAGTGTGGGGCTCGTTGATTCGGTAAAAAATGCATTCTCTGATTCCTTTTAGAATCGTAAAAACGGTTTCCTGTGAATTTTCGGGCTGTTTGCGGTTGTTATAGGGCAACATACTGCGCTGCAATGTCCATAAACTCTTGGGATTCTGGTCATCATCTGGTTCGAGATAGTAGGTGACCACATTTTTCGTATAATTAACCTCTCCTGCAGCCAAGCTTATCGGATCTTTAGTATAATCATACAGATATTTCTCGAACTTGAGTTTATTATCCTTGTTTGTGCTCAGAGTATCTACTTCCATTGGTTCAATGGTAACAGGAGATCCTGGCAGGATTACATTGGATTCGCGTATGTCGTCAGTTATGCGCAGCAGAGTGCGGTCGAGTTCGTCGTTAATCGAATGATTGGCTATAATTTCGGCAGCGGTCTGACGGCTGGTGGTAAAGGTTCGATATAGAACAGTCATCAGTATTGCCATGATAATCATGCCAATCATCAGTTCAACTACTGTAAAACCTTTTCGCATGCTATTCCCTTCGCGTAATAACTGTCGAAATTTTGAGAAGATGTTCGCGCTGGTCCTTGCCGGTATATTTTATGGTAAAACGGAATGCCAGTGCGACAGTCTTTGTGTTAGCGCCATCATTAATGCCTTTTAACAGATCGATGCTTGTTTCTGCTGGGTCAATCAAATATTCAATTTCATTGACCACATGCTTGCGGTATTGATCATCGTTTTTGAGTCGCCATTCAAAAGTCTGTTTCTGTTTGACGGCATCGGCGTTGTACTGTTCAGCCTCGATCATGTCAAACTTAAACGATCGGCACAGTTCTTGAATCTTCTGTGCAACAAAAGCTGCCGAAGAATGGTCTCGCGTGGCGGTTACCGTCTTGGTCTGGCTCACGATAACATTCAGCGACGGTACGACGATCAGTGTCAGCAGAATGACTCCGATCATGATTTCGACCATCGACATTGCAGATTTGTTTTTTTGCATATTACTCCGGGTATATAAGGAATTCGCGGCGCTTTTTGATGAATTCGGAGATGTCTGTCTGCAGAGCAGAGTAGGTTTCCATGAGCGGTCTGTTGCTGATGATGTTTTGGCGTATCTTCTGACTGCCCAGTAGAATATCAAGAGCCTCCGCTGCCGACGGATTCGAGAGCGGAATGCGGTCAGGGTAAAGCTCGTAAAGGCTTTTGAGGATTGCCAGCCCAGCAAAAAATGGGTCGAAAGTAACCCGGTCAGTGATCACCAACTCAATGCCAGTTGCCTTGCGTTGTGTGAATAAGCCATAGTAAGGCTTTTCTGAGGCGGCAATAAACCTGACCCCGGGCAGGTGGTGGCGCTCCAGTCGCTGTGCCAGTAACTCACCGTCGATCCAGGGCGCGAGCACGTAGTGAAAGGGGCGGGGCGTGCCTATTCCGGTCGAGAAAACTCCCATTTCACCAAGAAAGCCGGTGGCGGCGTAAAATGCCGGCGTGTCAGATTCTGGGATATGGTCAGAGGGTGGAACCCAGTGCAGCCTGGTATCATGAAATGTCATGTCGCGGTTATAGCCTTCCATGCCGATAACCGTAAGACTGGCGCCTAGTCCGAAGACCTTATTAAAATACAGTGCCAGTTCACCTATTGTCATGCCGTGCAGCAGCGGAATAGGATAAACACCAAATCGGCTGCGCATACCTACTTCTAATACTGGTCCGGCAACTGTCTGTGCGTTGATCGGGTTCGGTCTGTCCAGGATTAGAACCGGTATAGAGGCCTCTCGTGCTAGATCAAGAAACTGCGCCATCAAGGTCAAATACTTGAAATATCTGATGCCAATGTCCTGAAAATCTATCACCAGCAGATCAGCATCCTGGAAAATATCTGGTGCCGGACGCTTAAGTGGGTCGGCAATTTCTATTACGCGGGCATTGGTCAGTGCATCGTAAGCCTCTCCCGGATTTTCGCCTGGTATGGTCTCGCGAAAGAAGTTGTCGCCAGTAATAATGAGCTTGACAGTTGCAGCCTTCGCCAGTCGGTCGATTGTGTGGGTCAGGTCACTGTCGATAGCTGTCTTTGAAGTAAGCAGCGCAAGTTTTTTGCCGCGTACCATGTCGGGGTGCTCGCGCGCCAACACATCAATGCCGGTTTTGACCTGTGTCATGCCCGGCACAGGCGACAGCAGAACTGCCACTAACACCAGAAAAATAATTTCTGGTAAAATGATACGTCTAATATTTATCATGTTCTTATTCTACTTGATTATTCACACCTCTACAACTGGAGAAAACCATGAAGCGTGAACCCATAGTGGCAGGAAAATTTTATCAGGAGCGACCTGAACAACTCCGCAAGCAGCTGAAAGATTGTTTTGAACACAAACTTGGTGTCAGAAACGAAGTGTCAGCTTCTACTGGCAGACTGCTTGGCCTGATATCGCCGCATGCCGGTTATATGTTCAGCGGTCCAGTTGCTTCGCATGCTTTTGCCAGACTTCGTGACGAAAAACCTCTTCCAAGAACTCTTATTTTGTTCGGCCCCAAACATACTCATCATGGTGCCAGATTTTCGGTCAGCGCTGCCGATAGCTGGAAAACGCCTCTCGGTAGTCTTGAGGTCGATCAGACCCTCTGCCGCCGCCTTGTCGCTGGCGTCAGTGCGCTGGAGTCAGACAACGATGCTCATCTATATGAACATTCACTCGAGGTACAGTTGCCGTTTGTACAATATTGTCTTGATACCATGCCGAAGATTGTGCCCATTGCTTTTGCTTACGCTTCATTTGAAGAAATAGAAGCAGTGGCGGTTGCGATCGGAAAAGTTCTGGCAGATGAGCCGTCAGGGAGTTTCTGCTTTGTCTGCAGCTCTGACTTTTCCCATGATACGCCGAGAAATGAAGCTTATCGTCTTGATGCCGAGGTTATCGAGAAGATAACCAGCCTAGATGCCAGGGGCTTTTATGATCTGGTGGTTGGCGAAGATCGCTCGGTTTGCGGTTTAATGCCGATCAGCGTAGCGCTGGTGCTTTTGCAGCATCAGAAGGCCCGAGCACGGTTGCTTAAATATGCGACTTCAATGGATGTCATGGAACACGAACGCGGAGTTGGCTATGCTGCGATAGTTTTTGAGGCAACCGGATGACACCTTTTGAAATAGGCATATTGGCCGGCATGATCTGGGCTTTTATACTGGTGGTCTGGGCACTGGCCGAAATTACCACCGGTGAGCCCGGTCCATGGCTGATGCTGGTCGCCTTTATTTACGAGGGTTTTAATTTCACCCCCCGCGGCATTCTGATTGGCGCCGGTTGGGCTTTTGCCGACGGATTTATCACCGGTTACGTCGTCAGTTTTATCATCAACTGGTTTTTCTTTTAGGGCGCATTAAAAGCTTATGCTGCCGTAGGCTTCGAGGCGGCGCTCGCGGAAATAGTTGCTGAGGCGATCGCCCAGGGAGACATACAGACTGCCGGCAGTAAACTTGTAACTCAAATGCACGGTTGCGCCGGCGCCACTGTCGTAGACGTCTTCGTCAGTGCCGAAACGGTATGAGTTCTTGGTAAGACTGGTGTCCAGCCCCCACCACCAGTTGGCGCCAACCTGGCGCTCCCAGGCCAGCATCAATTCAGCGCCTTTAAAATCAGACGGTGCCCAGTAATCCAGCAAATTGCCATCTGTGCGGCGCTGTT
>Ga0180007_10001404_pt1 | contig 33269 bp, 35 predicted proteins | sample MM_PC_MetaG_FD_121122 | JGI IMG/M metagenome (GOLD analysis project Ga0180007, IMG submission 121122) | Groundwater microbial communities from the Aspo Hard Rock Laboratory (HRL) deep subsurface site, Sweden - MM_PC_MetaG | ecosystem: Environmental > Aquatic > Deep subsurface > Groundwater... | reverse complement strand
AGAAAAGTATTCTTTCAAAGGCATTTATTAGAAAGCGAATGGAGATTCAATCATCGAAAAACAGTAATGCACGACATTGAAAAATTGTTACGTAATTTTTAGTTTAACTGGGCAAGACCCTATATAATTATGCAAAACCTAATTCATCCTACAATAACATAATGTAAATATTCAGTAGTTTTATCCGCAATATTGTTTCTTGAACTATCTGCTTTATATCTCTTATAATCTTGTTTAAATACGCCATATTTACCTCTTTTTTCCATAATACTCTTAATCTCATTTCCGCTCATTATCCCTTCGTTGTTGTAACTTAGAAATATATACTTCATATCAGCATTCAGTATTAAATCCCTAAAGGCTTCGTTGGCATTAGACTTCTGACAATATAAGGATTTCTGATGCTCATAATCCCTCAACCCTGTTTTTCCTTTAATGTCTGGATTATCATATTTTGATATTGTTTCTAAGATATGATAATTGGGCGCATATTGCCGACGATTATAAGGAGGATCAAGATACAATATATCTCCTTTTATTTTTCTAATTAAAGAGTTTATGTCTTCATTATATACTTTGTGATTTGAACCATCTATGAAAACCTTTGCTGGCTTCAAAACCATCCTTTTTTTTGCTGATTTTTTTAAATGTTTAAGGAAAGCGCCATATACAGAAGCAGTATTTGCATATTTATCTATTGATTCTAACAGACTTGTTAAAAGAAAATAATATTCATTTTGTGTTATTTTTTCCTTATCATACCAATCTTCTATCTTTATTCTTATCGCATCACACTTCATTCCATTTTCATCAGAAAAATATTGTCTTGGGTGCTTTTTGTTTTGTGTGCCCCCTAAACAATAATTTTTAAAAATAAATCCCTTAACGCCCGCTATCCCGTTAAGATAATCTATCACTAAATCTGTCCTATTTTCTATTATCCTACCTATGGTATTTGGTAGTTTTTGTCGTAAACCTGAAAATTGTAAATCTCTTGAATTTCCAACATAATGCTGAGTTAAAACATAGCTATAATATTGTATGTCATTAGCTATTATTTGGTATCCTTTTTGCTTAAAATAAGCCCCTACTACTCCAGTTCCTGAAAACAAATCACAAAAAACTTTGCAATTCTTATCAGCTATTTTATGAATAGATTCATTTAAGAATTCCAATAAAGATAATTTACTACCAATGTAATTCATACTTACTTCAAAATAAACATAACTTTAGCGTGTGCTAAATACTGCTTTTTACCATACCTAAAATTTATGGCATCCAATTTATCTCTTTGATTAAAAAAACTATGAATTTTTGATTTTATTAACTCATAGTCTCTTTTTATCTTCCAGCTTTCCTCAGGCGCATTTTTGTCATAAATTATAACGAAAAGACGATTATCGTCACCAAATCTCTGCGCACCTTGTAGTTCATACATATATTTACAAACTAGTTCTGGATTTTCTATCGCATATTCAATATCGTAACCATCTTTAAACCATTCTCTTGGCAAGTTTGTTACCTTAATATCAACTGGTTGTTCATTCCAAAGAACATCAACACCTTTTACTTTTTTGATTATTGGAATTACATTCCGATTCTCATTTATTAAGTCTTCCAAAAATATTGTACTCCAGTGGTTATACCAACTTGAAAGTGTATAAGACTCTATACTCTTATACAACCCTCTTCTTATTTCGTTGACTATATCGTCATATTTATAGAATTTTCTAACATAATTACTTTGGATATGGCTATCAACATTCCCCTGAACCATACCCCAAATGTGCTCATCTACCTTATTAAGTTCACTGACAATCTCTTGATGAGTAGCTCCAGTGGCTTCAATCTCTTCATTACGGATTTTAACATAAAGCTTCTTGATAAATGAATTTATGTCTTATGTTATTATATTTTTTTTATCAAATTCGGATAATACCGATGAAATAATGTCTGTGATATTCCCAGAAGAACCAATACTATTATGCTCACAAAAATCACTCAAATATTCTTTTTTGAGTGATTTTAATTTTATGAAGTTTGAATCTCTGATATCTACAATCGCCATAAATTTTATTTTAAGTTGCCTAAGAGTTCTTCTCTTTTATACTTTCTATTTCTTCATTTGTCAAAGAGATAGCTTTCATAATCCCCTTCTTGTCTTATTGATAAATCGGCATTATTTTATGGGATCAGTGACAGGGAGACTTAAAAACAGCAGAAGTTTCTCCTTTAATAACACCTTTGGTTTTAAACGATTTTTTTGTAGTAATTCCCCCAAACAGTTACATAAACACTCATTTCCGTTATAAGCTATTCTGAGCTATCCTATAATGTAATCTTTATGATATAATTATAGTGTATAAATAATCCTTTATAACATTGAGATGGGAGAACAGGAAAGTTTAAGTCAAGAACACGCTAGAATGATAGTTGGTTCTGGTGTAGATCCATCTGCATTCGCCGAACTAAGAGAGATTTATGCTGGGAATGATACCGCTCTGCGTCAAATAAGGGCATCAGAGCTTCATGGTGAGTATATTACTGCTTTGAAAAGTGGAGATGATAAGAAACGAGCAGAATTACTACAAGAAGCTAGAGAACAGTTCCCTGAATTATATGCATGGCTGTCTTATTAGTTATAATAAATTCTCCTTTTCCCTACAGAGTCTGATTGACTTTATACATATCTCAGCACTTTCTTTGATTGGTAGAGAGATGGATTCAAAAATTGTATTCTCACAATCCCAGTATTCTCCAACTATTACTGCTTACTATAAATAACAAAAAATAAACACCAAGTTCAAGTCCCAGCAGGGTTAGGAGAACTTTTGTTGATTTAATAGGATAATTTCATGGGGTCAGTGGTGGGGGGAATTTAGACAAAATATCAATTTAATAGTCTCCATTCATACTCGAGAATATCAAATTTCATACGAATCTTTAGTAACCCTTATGCTATAATTCAAATAACTTTGATTTGAATGAAGTTAATTATAATAACTCCTCGAAATCTATTCTTTCTAAAAGTCTCTTATCAAGGTAGATTTGTTTTTTAGGATCTAGTTTATCTGCTGTCGCTCTAATTACTTTAGTCTCAAATTTGTCTTGAAAAACTACATTTTTATTTCTGTCTAAGTAGTCTTTAATTTTCCTATAAAAAAGACCTATGTATTCGTAGTCTAGTTCAGACATTTTAGCTGTGCCTTTTTCTGCTTTATCCTCAATTTCTAACACTCTATGACCAGAATTTATCTTTATATCACTAAACTCAAACCAATAATCAGTCAATATAACTCTAAAGATCACTTCCTGATGCGGATGGTCTAAAGTACTGAATCTATAAGAAATAGTCCTGTTTTCAGTGCTAAAATCTACATGACCGTAGATTTTTTCCAATTCTCCTACTTCGTATACCTTATATGAATCTAATAACTGCATAAATTTGGGTCTCCAGTTAGATAACCAGCTTTCCAATTCATTGATATTATAGAAGAACTTTGATAAATCATTTCTGAATACTTGGTCATCAATCTTATTTGCTCTCAACTTTATTTTATCTCTAAAGTCTAAGAATGTATCGAAACTTATTCCTTTTTCTTTAAGATATTCTAAGTCAGGCATAGTACCTCTGTTCATATACCACATCATATCGTAGACATCTCTAGGCTTTACGTTTGTCAGTATGTCCCCGATTCCTCTGGCATTCCGTTTTAGAAATGCAATAGCTTTACTTGCCATTAAAGTAGATATAGGATAAGTTCTGATTGTATAAGCAAGATCAGTTCCCTTTCCTCCTGGGATAGTATCCTTGATGAATTTGTCCGTTTTCTCAAAATAATTTATATCAATTCTGATCTGTAACTTTGTCCATTTTATCTGAGTAAAGTTAAATTCTTTTAGTATAGCGAATTTTACAAATACAACATTAGTATCTTTCTCTGGAGATACGGAAACCTTTGTCTCTATTTCAAGATTGTAGTTATCTTTAAAATGTTTCATCATATCTTCAGCAAATCTTTCAATATCAACCTTTTTCGATGTTTGAAAGTCTACATCTTCCGACATTCTTGGAAGTTCATAACCAATCCGCAGTGCTGTACCGCCATACATAGTCAGATGTGAATAATCTTTGCTTGTGTAAACGAAGTTTAATATATAGTGCTGTAGTATTTCCTTTAAAGCAATTAATATAGCGTCCTCTGATTTCCCTTCACCTTGTAATTCACTGAATTTTTCTTTTAGTTTTTCTAATAACATCAGTCTATTTAAATGAATTTATTAATTTATTTACCTGAATTTGTTCTAGTTCACCATAGCTTACTCTTAACTCGTCTAATATTTTTAAAAGTTTTGATTCTGGAATATTCTTCTTATTGGTACGATAGTAAATATAATCGAAAATTGCTTTGTATGGTTCTGCTATCACATAAGAGTAGTCTTTGTTATCGATTGAAAATTTTATGTTTTTATATCCTTCAAGAAGCTCAGATTTTATATTTCGATATTCAAATGTTCCTAAAGAATTTCCAAATTTTCTTGGTAATTTACTTGTTGTTGAAGTGTAGTAATTTAAATTTGCCTCAGAGAGTAATCCATAATACTGAAGTGCGGTTTCTCGGCTTATATAAGAAGGTTTAAGCAATATATTAGCTAAGTAAAATTTGTATTCCAGTCTATTTCTATTATCTATAAAGAACTCTTTAGTAACATAATAGTTTCTCTTCAGTGGGATAATAGTTTTACTTTTAATAGCTCTCTGAATTAATGTATTAAGGCTAGTTTCTGATATATGAAATTTATCAGCCAGAATAAATAGATCCTGCTTTGTGAAGTAGGGTACATTTACGAAATTTGTAAAAAGTGTTTTTCTTCTCATCTTGTACTGTTTAGGATATAATACAGTATTGTATTATACTATAAACAGCAATCGGATACTATAACTTTTACTGTGCTCATTAACCTGACCAATAAAGAAATAAATGATTTTTAGGACATTTACCTCAAAATCTATTTAAAGAGAAAACGAAAAAAAGCAAGAAATGTTTAGGGTTCTGCAATGTAGTAATAGTTTATGCAGTTACTATTATTTTCTTAATGACTATAAGCGGATACATCTTTGGACTTCTTTAAGTTCGAATCTTTCTACAGGTTAGGAGAATTCTTGTTGATTTAAAGGGATAATTCTGTGGAGTCGGTGGTGGGAGGAATTTAGAAACTGCATGCCTCAAGTTATAATATCTTTCCAAACGTTACAACAAGCTCCTACTTTGTAAATTGCATCTCTTTTAAACTGAATATATTATCGAAAGATCCAACCTGGAAAAGTCTTTGTCAGAATAATTGATCACCACAAACTATGCTTTTCCAGTTTTTTGTTCAACTTGCTCAGTTTTCTTTCTTTTCTTTACTACAAATACTAAAAGCAATATTACGATAAGAGCTATTAATAGTAATACACAGCATACTCCGCCTGCAATATAACCCCAATTCCCTATTTTAGATTGACATGCGTCTTCTCCATTTTCGATAGCTGTTTGGCACTGGGAAATAAAGTCGTCTATATCAACGTTATCAGCATAAAGTGTTTTTGTATCCTCAAATTTTGCCTTTGCTTTTGTGTAACATTTTTCAGAGAATAAATCCAAAGCTTCTGACCAATTCGACGTTGAAATGCTTTCACTTACTGTGATATTATTTCTTGAAAGTAATGCCTGAATTTGTTCAACTGAGATCAAAAAGTTAAAACTCTCCCCCCCGGGATTGTCTCCAAAACTCCAAGTTGCGACTCCGATAACTTTTCCCTCTGTATCAACAACAGGACCGCCACTATTGCCATGTGTTATTCCTGCATCTGTTTGGAACGCCTCAGTTCCATCAACTAATGTCTTCTTTGCAGAAATTATTCCTTTGGTTATAGATGGCTCTAGTTGCGATTGGGTATCTGTGAAAACACCTGTACCAGACTCCACAAGAGCTGGATAACCTATCGCAAAAACTTCCTTTCCTATCTGAACATTTCCAAAGGATCCTAACTCAATCGTAGGGAAATTTGAACCATCGACCTTTAAAAGAGCCAAATCTTTCGAATTAAAATCTCCTTCATAAGAAGTATCTATCAGGGATGCTGCTTTCCCATATTCTTTTACAAGTTTTTGTGTACCAGAAACCGAACCTGTTTGAATGTAGGCGTTGTTCTTCAGCCCATCTATTACCATATTTCCTCCCTTGTAATCAATAGAGTAAAACTGGTCAACCATAACATCATAGCTTCCAGAATAGGTGTTCACCAGCGCATATTGATAAGCATTTTCAAGTTCCGCTTCCGTTGGTGAGTATCCATAATTTGTTTCAAGAACATAATAGATTGCATCTTTAAGCATAAATTCTGCATTTTGAACAATTGCATAATATGCAACTAAATCTTCTTCAGGTTTAGCTACATGTCCATTCGTAATAAGGTATCCATCAGGAGTAATAAAAAATCCTGATCCACTAAGTCCCACTACAAATTCATACGATTTCCCGGTTAACTGAGGTGCATTAAGTTCATTAGCAATTGATGCCTGTAGAATCATATTCCCTGTCGTAATGTTCGTAACCTGAACAACAGCCGGTTTTGCGACCAAAAGACTCTTTTGATTCTCTGAGAAAGTCGTTGCCTCCCCTAGCACAGTTTGGGCCTGCACATTGAAAATATTAAAGGGTAAGGCTAAAAGAAGGATAAAGAAGCAAAGGGAGAACTTGATCACTCGTAGGCAGTATTTTCCCATGTTTATTATAAAAATGTAAATAATTCCTAGAACAGTCTATGGCTAAAAAGATAAAATGTCAATTTTATATTATCATAAATAGTGCTGGGTAGTGGATTTCTGGGTTAGCTAATCTGGGGTCAGTGATATGAAGGGATTTAGGAATAGCTTTATAATTTATTTAAACGGGCAATCTGATCATTTACAAAGCCTAAAACTTTATTAATATCTTCTTTGAAATTCTCAGATGAAATATTAAAGAAAGGAACTGAAAACTTTACACATTCTTCTTTGAAGTATTGACTAAATTCTGTTGCGTATTTTATTACTCTTTCAAATATATCCTTATCCCAACCTTCCATCCAATCTTCCCCTGTTCTGGAATCCCAAGAATATTTAAAGATACTTTCAAAATCCGTGTTACCTACGCATAGAAAGAGAACTCTATATTTGCTAAAAAAGGATTTATGGAATGAGAAAGGGAGAATGTCCAACTAAGTGTTGGGACTTTACTGGTTTCTATGGACAGAAAGATGTAGTATATAATTTAAGAGCGTTTAACGGTATCCATAGTTCCCATGACGCAAATGAGTTGGCCGCTAATTTATTAATTTTAAAAAACTATCTTCATGAATCCAACCGATATATCTCAACTTCCCTACCGAAATAATATCTCTTGCATTGTGTTTAAAGAAGGTCGGTATCTTTTAGTACAACAAGTTGGATGGCTAAAAAACTTTTGGAAATTTCCACAAGGTGGTATTAAGAATGACGAATGTGACAAGGAAACTATTAAAAGAGAGTTGTGGGAAGAACTTGGAATTAAAAAGTGTAAGATAATTGGTGTTGGTAAACATCTTAATCAGTATGACTGGAGTCCAGCCTCGGTCAAGTTGGCTGGACTCAGGTGGAGAGGGCAAACTCAAAAATTCTATTTGATCAAATACTTAGGTGCCGACAAGGAAATAGTATTATGCCGCAAGGAACATCAAAATTACAGATGGGTTGAAAGGAGAGACCTACGTAAACATATTGATCACGATCATAAGAATTTTACCAACTACTATAGTTCTGTTGAGAAAGTTTTAACTGAATATGGAATGTAAACACTATGAAAAATTTTATCCTTAGACAAGAACCTTTTGGATTTACATTTTATGACAGACGGAAGCTACGACAGGTATTTTTAAAAACTAGCCATTTAAACTCTTATCTTAAAGAGAAAGGAATAAAACAAACCGAAATAGAATATCTAAGGTTTGGTCGCAGTGATTATCGAAAGGATATTCTTTATTCCCCAATCAGAATTTATTACGAACTAACTCTTCAGTGCAATCTTCGTTGTCGCTACTGTTTCAATAGTTCAGGTAAAGCTAGATCGCACGAGCTAACTACGAGCGAGGTTCTTAAAAGCATAGATAAAAATTAAATTTATAAAGGGTAGGTGGTGAAAGGGATTTGGGAAAGATCTAAAAATGATAATAAACATCTATAACTACTCTCAGACTTGAAATTAAAATCAATTTTGCAGTATCATTCTTATCACTTAATATCATCTTATAGATAAAATGCCTATTTATGACAGTGAATTGGAAGGTACTGGACAATCGCCTAATAGAACTCCTGATTGTCTTCGTTCGGCTGCAAGTATTGTAAGAAATATACCTGGTGCAGAAATTTGGTGGGTAGATTCTGCAGCACATTATTATGTTCTATTTCCTAATGAAGAAAGAGTAGGGAATGTAACAACTCATGTTCCCAGGATGTCTGCTAAAAAAATTAGAGAAGAAGGTAGAAAGACAAATCTGAGCAAAACAGAGATAATACAATTACTAGAATAAACATAATTTAATCTAGTATCCATTTTTCTAAATGGAATAGTTATTCTAACAAATACATTTCAATTTCCTCTCTTATAATCATGACTAATTATTCAACATTGCGAATTTATCCCTGATGAGATTCGAACGATACTAGAATTGAAATTTCATTTGTATGTAGCAGTAATTCGGAGTTCGAACCAAACTGGGGTCAGTGGTGGAAGGGATTTAGGAAGAATATTATAATCTTAATATAGCTAGTAGTTTCTAACTTCTTTCTTCACCAAACCGAACATAGTCTCTACATTGAAAAATTGTTGCGTAATTTTTAGTTTAACTGGACAAGCCCCTAATTTATTATCTCAAACTCAATACTTTTGATCAAAATATTATCTACAAAAACTTTAAATTCATATTTCCCTTGGTCTAATTTGATAGCTCCATCATCACAATTTATATTCTCTCTAATCGGCAAAATTGCGTCTTCAATTGAAAATACTGTATCAGTAGTTTGTTCTTTATAAATTACAATGTCAACGTTCCTTAGTTCCTTAATAGGGTTAAGAACAAAACAAAATTTATCTTTAGATAAGTCTATTTGTTGACTTTGTTGTACGGTTGAGTTTTCAACATCCATACCTTTAGGAATAGTACCAAGATATGCATTGCTCATGTAATCTTCAAAGTCAACTTCAGCTACAGCAGCATCGTTTGAAGTTTTATACTTTGTCTGGCTAGTATCTATTTCATAAATTGCCACAACATCATCTGGAAGAACATCTTGGAGTTTATTTAAGTCTCTTTCATTAGAAACCTTATATACAAATCGACCAAAATCTTGTATATCCCTTATTATTCCTAGACGGAGGTTCTCGTTATCTCTATAAAGAATTACTAATCCTGAGTCTAATTCATTTTTTTCAAAGCATTTGTTAAAGGCAATTGTTAGTCCTTCTTGTATAATAGGACTCATTGAATCTCCGCTTATTTTTACTGAATAGGAACAAATAGCTTGAGTGATAAAGTTGTCATTATCTTTTAAAAATGGGATTTTCGATGAAGGGATAAACTTTATCCAGATGATGACAACAATGATTACCACAACAATAATACTGATAATTGTTGATATAATACGTTTTTTCCTCATTTTTTTCTTTGTTTTTACTAAGCAGTCTCTCGTTAGTATTATTAAATATTATAACATGAAGATTACGAACAAAAAACTGAATCCTACCTTTATAGGATTTAAACCTACATGAAATGAGATAGTTACAGCTAGAATAGGGTTTATTGAAGTTCTAACCTATCTGGGGTCAGTGGTCAGTTGTGGGAGGGATTTAGGAAAAATCTCGACACGATCATACTTCATCGGTATAAGTACGTTTAATTCTATCTTTTTTAATGAGAAAATATATTGTATGATTTTGAGTCAATCCTATAGTGTGTTATAATTAAAACAACAAATTCTTTGTATTTTAATTAACCTTAAAGGATTTATGGAGATTCATGATGGGGAAGACCAACAATGCATATCTGTAAGCGTTGCGTTTTATCCGGAGATGATGACAGCACTTTTAACCGCCAATTCTGAAGATATTGATCTTGAGCGACTAAGAGCAGCTGCACAAAGATACGGCTTAAATCCTAAAGAAGAATTTCACTTTACAGTCATAGGAAGAGCTACTGGAGAGGCGATTTTAAATTCTTTAAGTAAACTATCTGACCAAGAAAGGCAAAGCGTAATAAGCTCAATACAGAAATTATGTGAAGAATTTCCTTGGCAAGTTTACTTAGCTAACGATTTTTACTACATTAAGAAAGATTATGTAGAAGCTGATAAACCAAAAGCTGAAATAGAAACCCGTCAATCCATCATACAACTTGCGGTAATTGAAGGCTTAGAAGACTTTTACACAGAGTTGACTAAAATTACTGAACTAACATTTGAAGTTCCAATGCCTCACATCACTTTGTTTACTACAAGTACAAACGAGCAAAAAAGGTTAAGAGGAATAGGAATATATTCTGAGCAACAGTTTAGAAAGCTAGATCCGGTAGGATTAAATCGAACTGGAAACTAAAAATTTCATTTACTAAACCTTAACCAATAATCATTCCACTTTCCTTTTGCACAGCTAAAAGCATTATAGAATAGTAGGAGAGACACGAAAGGAAGTGGGGTCAGTTGTTAGACGAGTTATTGAACCTAAAGGTGAATTTCCAAGTCAATATTGAAAATATAAAAAATTTTTTAGGAGATGAGTTACATACTACTATATAGTCTACAACGGGAATCTGTTATAATAAAATGATTACTTAGCCAAATTCTTATGTTTCCCTCCCCATATATTGTTGGCATAACAGGATCAAGCGGTAGTGGAAAAACAAGTGTAGCACAAGCTCTACAGAACTTATTCGGCTCTGGTAACAGTTTGGTTATATCAGAGGATAATTTCCATTCGATGGCATCAAATGTCAACTTGCAGTCTATTGATCCTCAAGACCAAGAAGCTTTGAAAGAGTTCGAAATCTTTCTCAAGAAGCTCAAGTCTGGACAAAAAAGTTCTATCAGGTGCTATAATTTTAAAAGTAAGAAATTTTGTAGATATAAAGGAAACACTCATTTAACTTACCCCTCTAAAAAGATTATAATAATTGAAGGACTACTTATCTTTTCACATGCTCAAATATTAAAACTTTATAATTCAAAGATATTCCTTGATACTTCTCTGGAAACTTGCCTATCTCGAAGGTTAAATCGATATGAATCAAAATATAGAGATAGTGAGAAAAGAAGATGGGAAATAGTTTCTGGACAGTTCAAAAGAGATATTTTACCTCAAAAAGAATTTGCCGATCAGGTTATTAAAACAGAAGATAAAAAACCTCTGGAAATCTCCCAAGTAATTCTAAGCAAAATTAAAACATAGAATAATTGTTATCCTGAGTTATACTAAGAGATAACCTCTATATCGGAGTAATTAATTTGAGGTAAATCTGCTCCAATGAAGGAACTTCCTAAAAAAGCAATCCTAGAGTTTAAGAATCTACTCGAGCGAGACACCGGCAAAAAGTACTCCTATGAAGAAGCTAAAATGATTGCATATCGGTGGATAGAAGATTGTTGCTATGTTTTTGATATAATGGAAAGAGACTAGTGAAAAGCAAATAAATTTAAAAGATGTAATGAAAAAGACAGAGGTATATAAGCAATTAGAACGCCTATTTAAAGCAATAGCTAGATATCAAGATACGAATAGATACTTTGAATTTTTCTATGAATATATTGTATATCTGGGCAATGAGAAATACATAATACCTCAAATCATAGAGGATTTATATTTTTCCAAATGGTTGCGTCCAGCCGATTTAGCATATTTTCATATACTCTTCCTTTCCTTTACGAAGCATAAGAAACAACCAGCTTTTATTACAAAACGGATACTTAAATCGAAATATCCCAAACAACTTTTAAAATTTCTAACAACTGAGAGAGAAGACTTTCAACAGAATTCTGAGATTTATACAAAGCAAGCTAAGAACAGTACAAAGGAAGATCATGTTTTTGATATAGAAAAACTCCATATTAAATTGATTGAGAGGTTAAATATCGCAAAGCCCACAAAAGTTACGTATAATGCAGGCAATTTAAGAATAGGATCATATACTATCAAAGTCAGTACTGATTCAAATGAAGGGATGCTCTTAGAATATCTAATCAATGGAGCGAAAAAGCATGGAATGTATCTGAGTTATGATCAAATTGCAGAATACTATAAAGAAGATTATGACAATAAATTTATGAGAAAGATTTATCAAGCCTGTAGAAGAGTAAATATAAAGGTTGCCCAAGGAGCTGGGATTAGAAAATTCCTGAAATATGATACAAAGCAAGTAAGACTTCCTCACCCCTAGTTGCGCAACTTTGCGCAATACCTACTATGTTAACCTCAGCTTATGAACACTGAGGTTAATTCGACACAACTGAAAGCGCTTGAAAAAGAGGTCCTTCTGCCCGACGCTCCTTCAGTTTGCGAAACCCCAGAACAACAAGAAAGACTCATCAAACTCTTCGAACTTTTTATCCAGATAGATCAAAGACTTCAACATGAAAGTAATGAAAAAACCGATAAAGGAAATACAAATAGTTCCCGTTAAGCCAAACAATGGCTTAGTCGCCTTCTGCAGTTTTACCCTGTTTGATTCACTCTATTGCGGGTCAATTGGTGTTTTTACACGCCCTGCAGGTGGCTACAGGCTTGTTTATCCTACAAAACTAACAGGTAATAGAGAAATGAATATATTCCATCCAATATCGAAGCAGATAGGACAACACATTGAGCAGGAAGTAATTAAAAAACTTGAAGAAGTAATGAAAGATGATAGATACAGTAGCTCTGACAATTTATAATAAAGATTACCAATTTATAAAGAAGCGTAGATATAAAGTTGAAGTTGGAAGCTCTTTTACAAGATGTATATATAATCCCACCAAGAAGGAGATAAAGGAATATGGATACCTACCGAGACTTACTGAATACAATGCAGTTCGAAAAGGTGGATATGTAACCTATCTAAGAATTGAGTTCTCTATTCCAAAGCTACTGTATAGTAACAATTTCGATGAAGTAGATGCATCTGATTTCGAGGAAATATGTTCAAGAATAAAGGTTGCATTATTTCGTATGGGTGTAATCGTTCGAAATACTACTATTATTGAAAATTCTGAAGTATCAGCTATCCATTACTCGAAAAATATTGTACTCGCTGGGTATACTGAACCATACCCGATACTCAGGGAACTTGGAAAGATTGATTTGAACAAACACTATAACTTGAACAAAACTGATTACAGAAATGAAGGACATGCGGTCAGATATCACTCAAATAACTTTGAAGTCGTTTTCTACGACAAAAGGAAAGACCTTCTACAAGCAAGAAAGTCTGAAAAGAAGTCACTAGAGAAGGACAGTTATACTCAATTGAACCTTCTTGACAACGTACGAGATAAAAAGCCATTTGAGGTGCTTCGGATGGAAGTCAGGATTGGAAATAGGAAGAAAATGAAACAAATATTAAGGAAGTATGGCCTTGTAAAAACAGATAGAACTTTTAAGAGTATGTTTAAGCTTCCCGTTTCAAAAAGGATTCTTGTCAGTTTCCTCAAAGAGATACTAGATGCTTATCCGAAGATGTTGACAGTTCAAGAAGACACTCAAGAAGACCTACTTATAAATATAAAGATGAATAATCCAAAAATCAGGATGAGGAAAGTACTTGAGCTAGTCGGTCTCAAGGCTATACTTAGCGAAGTGGGTGTAAGGAAGTATCGAGAAATATCTCAAATGTTCGGCGAAGAAAAGGAGCATTGGTATAGACTCAAAAAGGAAACAAATGCGCTTAATCTTGAGAATACTAAGAACCCGCTCGACTCACTTTCGGATTCAATGGATAGATTTGAAAGAGTTAGACTTGATAAGTATTTGGATTAAATGTATTATTAAGATGTTAAACAACGATAAATATGAAGGAAGAAGAATATTATACAATAAAAGAAGTAGCAAAGATGCTCAAGGTAGCGTATTTGACGGTGTATAGGTGGATTAGAGCTGGAAAATTAGAGGCTGTGAAGGCTGGAAAACAATATCGTATAAAAAAAAGGAATCTAGATAAATTTCTTAAAGTATGAAAAGAAAAAAGAGAAAGAAAAAGGAAGAAAAGAAGAAAAAATTTCCTGATACATTGACAAAGAGTACATTGGCTATGTTAAAGTATCTTTATATAAAGGTCTTCTTACCTACATTAACAACTGTTTTAGCATTTATTCTTTTTACATATTTATATCAGAATATCTACAAGCTGAATCGTAGTAGATACTCAGCTTTACAGTCATATGAGTTTCTAAATCAATATGTTAAAGAAGATACATTTTATGAGCTTCTAGATGTTGACTTTTATGGATACAATAAACCAAGCAAGGTTCTTCTACTAAGAGATAAAATAATTATTCTAGATGAAATACAAAAAAATCCATTAGAAAAGTTTATATTTGTTGAGCCAATATATGAAGAGAATTTTATTTTTGAACCTGATTTATTTACTGATGAGAATTCTGATTCGGAAATTATAAATCAAGTTGAAATTCTAGAGACACAAAAACTGAAACAAAAACTATTATTTTGTATCCACGGAGCAGATAAGAATTGTGCTATTATTTCAACAAACTACAAGGCAATGTTTCAGATAGATCCATTGATTAACACTTATGATTCAGATATCACCCCGGATTTTTCCTTTGGATTTGATCAAAGTTCTCCTGAATTATCTGACATGCCAACGGCATATAAAAATCAAAATAGAACTTCAAAAATTGGGGATTATCCTGTGTCAAAACTTGCTTATGGTTCTGTAGTAATCATTCAAAATGGGTATCTATTTGTAATCTCACCTGTAAATGAACAAAATGAATTATTCTCAAATATTGATGAGTATATGTCTTCATATGATCTTGGCTTTAGACAACAATCATGTGGATATGAATTAAAAGAAAACAGTTTCTTTTTAATGTATAGATGGCAATTAAGTACATGTCTTCGCACTAGTTCTTATATTCCGACAACTATTGAACCACTTGAATACAAAAATCGTACATATACTAAGTACAAAGATATTGTTAATGATACTCAAAAATTAATTGATGATCTTTTCCTAAATTACGAATCGTATGAAAAAAGCAATAATACTAGCTAGAGTATCTACAAAAGAATAGGAAGAAACAGAGCTTTTATTTCCTTCTGCTAATGATAGACGCAGGCTAGTAAGCAGTATAGAGTTAAGTTTTCCGATTTAGAGACATTCTTTAAAATACATAAATGATTACTAAACACTTAAAATGCTCAAGCTAGTTCAAGAAGAATTTACAAAAATAGAATCCGACTTTTCTAGAGTGTTCTATCAGCTTGCAGGAAAACAATTTATACCAGAGAAGTTAGCACTAGAGTACTATAAAGAAAAAGATTATGAGGGTATCTGGGCTGAAAACGATTACTGGAATACTGTATTATCATTGCTTTTTTGGGATGTAATTTTCGCAAAGGTTCGAGGAGCTGTAGCTTTCTCGAGAAACGGTGTATTAGAAGAACCAGATCCTATGTATCCTCAGGATAAAGAAATATTTGATAAGATGTTTCTTTCTTTCATAAAGATGAATGGTATGCCACATGACATGTTTTCGAAACATTTTGCTATAAATAGAATTGAGTTAATCAAAGCCAGATATAAGCAGTTAACTAATATTAAAATCTCCGAAAGACTAAAAGAGGCATATCAAAAATATAAGGGAAAAAATTGCAGACTAATCAATGATTGGAACAAATATTCATTATCTGAACTAATAGCACCAATAAAGGTCTTAGATAAAAGAATACTGCTAAGGATACTTTTACGTTTGATAATAAACATAAGTGAGAACAGATCAGGTTTCCCTGACTTATTAGTTTTTAAGAATAATGAAATAAGGTTTGTTGAAGTTAAAAGTGAGAATGATACTCTTTCTCAAAACCAAATCAACTGGATTACTTTCTTAAATCTGGATTTAGATCAATCTGTAGATATATTTCTTATAAACCATACACCAAGTAAATTAAGTAAAATTGAAGAAAGCTTTAAAATATTACTCCTACCAATTAAAATCGAAATTGGAGATACATCTTCGGGAAAAAGAAACGAAATGATTAGTTTATTTCGATCTCGACCAGATTATAGCGAAATTAAAAATAGGCCAACTGCGTCTTTCCCGATACAGCATGAAGAATTAGAAGAAATCATTAAAACAGTTGGACGCTGGAAAACCTCAAAGTTTTTTGTAGGTGGAATTGAGTACACCTCGGACCAAATCAAAAATGTAATTTATGAGTATCATAGTAACAAAAATTTCAATCTAGAGAATTACAACTTTTGGGCAGGTTATGATACTTCTTATGGTTGTAATAATTTAGAGATTGCTTATGCCAATGACCAAGACTGGAAAAAATTTGGATACATAGATACCACAACCAAAGAATGGGTCTTTGATTTGAAGAAAATTAAAGAAGTTGTAGAAAATCAATTAGAAGAAAATATTTTATGCCCTTACATTGACTCTAAAAGAGTTAAAAAAGATTTTTTAAAATTACCAGAACGAATAGACCCGAAGAAAGATGATTTGTGGGGCTTTATTGATAATAACAGGAACAGATGGATTTATAATAAAGATAAGTGGATTACTGATTATTCTGAATCAACCTTTCCTGGAATAAATTCAATTGTTGGAGTAACCCGACTTAATAAAGAAGATAGTCAAGAGATTATTCAAAAACAATATAACTCTTGTTCAACGTATGATTCCGAAATTGAGATAAAAGTTAGTCCGCAAACTAGAAAAAAAGGGTCAGGCTGTTTAGGTATCTTTATAGTTTTGGTTATGTTACTAATAATTACTTTATGAAAAAAGCAATAATACTAGCTAGAGTATCTACAAAAGAACAGGAAGAAACAGGGCTTTCGATAGAAAAAATCCAGCTTCCCCAGATGCGCCAGTACGCAAAAGATAAAGACTTTGAAGTAGTTAAAGAGTTCATATTCCAAGAAACCGCAAGCGACAAACTGAGAAAGCAGTTTGATGCTATGATCGAATTCCTGCAGAAAGATCATACTGTAGTTGCAATCATAGGATTCCGAGTAGACCGTCTGACAAGGAACTTCCGAGACGCTGTTAAGATGGACGAATTGAGGCAGAACTATGACAAGGAGCTCCATTTCGTAAACGATCATTTGGTCCTGACAAAGGATACTCACGGGACCAAAATAACTGAATGGGATACAAAAGTATATCTTGCTAAACAGCTGATAAACAGGTGTCAGGAAGATGCTTACAATACCCATCTAAGCAAGCTTGAAGCGGGAGAGCTATATGGAAAAGCTTCCTATGGATACGAAAATTATACCGACAAGGATGGGAATCAGTCTGTTAGAAAGGTCCCTTTTGAAGCAGGTATAGTCAAGAAGATATTTGATCTTTATACTACAGGAGCTTACTCGTATCTCAAAATCACAATTGAACTGAATGAAGAATTCAACACAAACCTATATAAAGGCAAAGTCGAAAAAATCATCAATAATCCATTCTATTACGGGATGATGAGATATAAAGACAAGCTGTATCCTCATAAATACGAGATTGTGATAAAGGAAAATGTTTTCAATATAGCAAGAGATATCCGTGAGGGAAGAACTAAAACGGATCATAAAAGTAAATTTGAAGGTAAAACAGGGCTTTTTAGAGGGTTGATTCACTGTGCTAAGTGCGGTTGTGCTTTCAGTCCTTGTACGAACAGACACTTTAAGAATGGCAGTGAAGTCAAGAGCGAATCTTACTATTACTGTACTAACGCAATACATAAACACAAGAAACTCCCTAGAGGTACAAACGATTATAAACTCACTGAGCAACTTACAAAGTTGTTCGAGTCGATTAAGGTCCCTAAAAAGGATTTCGATATGATTATTAAGACCCTCACAGAGTCTCATGAAGGAAAGAAGGAGTTTATAAAAACAGAAGTTGCTAACTGTAGGAAACAGATAGACAGATTTGAAGACATGATAGAGGAAGCATACGAAGACAAATGTGCAGGTAGTATTACTCAGGATCAATATGACAAATACAGCAGTAAATGGCGTAAGAAGCAGGATGCCTATAAGGCACGTCTGGAAACAATCTATAAAGCAGACAAGGAGTACTATATTACTGCTAAATTAATACTTCTTCTTGCCAAAGAAAGTAAGAGATTATTCAAGGTTTCGAAGCCTGATGAAAAACGGCAGATTATAACACTCACACTTCGAAACCTAGTGGTAAAAGACGGAAAGCTATATGGACAGTGGAAAAATCCATTCGACAAGATATTCAAAGCTAAGAAAGGTAACACCTGGGGTGGCTGATGGGACTTGAACCCGCAAAGTTCCTGTCCATTAAGGGTTGACAAATTATTAGTTGACCTAGAAAAAAGATATCCTTGCTCAGCGTGAGCATCTACGAAGTTAGTCAGGATAAACCCTACTCATACTCCTGAGGCTTATCAATAAGCACCGGCTCAATTACTTCCTCGCCGCCGGAGATTTGCGTGATGTCCTTATCAATCTTTTTGAATTCTTTGTATGAAGAATTGTAAGTATTCACAACAGTCCCTAGCTGTTTTCCGAGTTTCTGCATTTCGCCATTGTAAGAAACAATGTGTCTTTGCAGCTTTACCACATTCTTTATGATCTCCTGAACCGATTCCTGGACTTTGAGCGACTTCAGCGCCTGCAGTACAGTCTGAAGATAGGCAAAAAATGAGTTCGGAGACACAATTATTACTCTTTTTGAAAACGCGTATTCTATGAGATCCTTTGAGCTGACTTCACTGCCGACCTTGTACACCAGAAGATTATAAAATACTCCTTCGGCTGGTATAAACATAAACGCAAAGTCGGTTGTTTTTTCATCCGGCCTTATATACTTACTCGTTTCATCAATTCTATTCTTCAGATCCTGCTTGAATTGCTTAATTAAAGTCCCCCTTCTCTCCTTATCTTTCTCCTTCTGTATCTTGTTGTAATTTTCAAGCGAAAACTTTGCATCAACCGGGATGATCATGTCTTTTACAAAAATTGCAGCGTCAACTATATCGCCATCGTGAAATTTGTACTGCATCTTGTACTGCGCAGGCGGAAGCAAGTTTCCAAGCAGAGTTTCCAGAAAGTATTCACCTAAAATCCCCCGCTGCTTAGGGTTTTTGAGAATATTTTCCAGACTTTGCAGCTGGTCCGCGAAGCTGATCACCTGCTTATTCGTCTCGTCAAGCTTTGTCAGCTTTTCAGTAACTTCCTTTACTATCTTCGAGCTTGAGACATTTATCGCTTGGAGATTTCTGCTTGAGATAGCAAACTGCTGCTGCATAGTTTTGTTTGACTCAGTCATCTGCTCGCGAATCACTTTGTTCTGCTCCGAAAGGCGTGAGTTCAGGTCCTTCGTCAGATCTCCTATCTGCTGCTGGAGCATAAGCATCTTGTCCTTATCCTCAGGCTTCTTTATCGATTCTAATTTACGAATGATGAGGAAAAAGCCGATCAGGAACAAACAGCCGACACCAATAACTGAAATCAAAACTGGTAAATCCATAGCATCAACAATAAGTATTAGTTGCCTGATTATAGTATAGCTTCTTTGCCGAGTAAATAAAATCCAGTGGATATAGAATGAGATGGTCCGTTTGCCGTAAACTGTAAGCCTAAGGACTGCCAGCTCATTAGCTCACAAGCCCATCGGCTCACCAGCCTCACTATTCTACACTCTTCATTCTGCACTTCGCATTTCTTCCTCCTTCATTTTTCCCCAAAAATGTATTATCATTCAGCTATGGATAACAAGCAATTAATATTTCAAGACATCGATGACCTGATAGTCAACCTGACCAAGGCATTTTCTGCCGTGTCTCCAAACGACCTTCGTGATCTCATGTTTTTCATAAAGGAGTTTGCGAACTCTCACCCGATGCCTGACGACACCAGGATTTCTACAGATTACGTTTATCCTGAAGGGCTAGAGATTCTAAATACAGATAAAATCTCAGATGTACTTATCCAGGGCATCGAAAAATACAAGGACCTCAATTATCCAAAAAAAGAAATTCCTCCTGTTGTAGTTCTGAGACAGGGAATAAGATCCATCATGATATTTGGAGAAATGAATGCAGTTGAAGCATACACGCGCGAACAGCCTTTACAGGCAATCATCTTGGAGCTGGATGACCTCGATATTTTCGAAACATTTGGCATCGACCAGCGACGACTAGTTTTCTTTGTACCCTATCTTCAGGATCAGATGGGGAAGAAGTAATGACCAATGCACAGATCCCAATGCCCAAAGAACAACCAGTGAACAAACCCCTATGACTAAAGTTTGCACATATCCAAATCCCAGCTGACTATCTGCAAGCCCACATTCTTGATTTTTTATCCTATAGAAATTTGCCGTTAATCTCTGATATAATCCTTGCTACATCTAGTATTATTCATTACAAATCTTATGGAAGGAATTACTACTGAACAATTGGCAGTCATTATGAAGGATGAAGGAGTGGTTTTTGTTCCTAAAAGAGAGCTTAGAATTCCTCCTGATAATCAAGAGAGATTAGTTAGGCTAGTAAATGATCTTGGTACAGCTAAAGAGTATCTAGATAACCTAAGATGTTTTCTTTTATCACCCGCAATTGACGATCAGTTTGGATCTGATCATACTGCCAGATGCGAATGGAGATTCGAGATGAGGCAACAATACGGAGATTTATTCTGGGAAATGTATTACGTACGTGAAAATCAGTTTAGGGCTGGAAGTTGGGGTATTATAGGACTTAGCATAGAATTCCTGGCACAGGACGCTGCAAGAAAAAATCATTATCATTTATCAAGTCACCTAATGAATATTTTAACTGCTGCACGTGCACTGAGAGTTGACGAAGATGCTCCTACAAATCAAAAAATGGTAACAATACATGCATTAGAAGACATCTGTCTGGAAGTCCTAAAAATTTACTCTGCTCCGATTGTTATACCTGAAGACATTATTGGAAAGGATTTATTAGAATTATCAGACGACCAGATTAAATTGCATCTTACAGAACCAACACTCATGGACACGGGAATTGGTCATATATTTGCACAAAAACTATTGGCAGTACAAACATGGAGAGCTTACACCGACATATTTGCTGAAGAGCTTGCTGGGCCTCATATATTCGAAGTATAAAGGGCGCCTAGCTTCAAGATCAGATGAGGAAGAAGTGAGTAGCAACGTACAGTTGATAATTTATCAATTTAACCATTTTTTTTCTAAGACTATCTAGCTATAGAGCTCTTCTGCTGATAAGCTAATAAGCTCGTCGGCTCACTAGTTCTTGAGCTCAACACGCTCCCCGGTCAAACCTCTTGTCCCTAATTCTCTCTATGCTATAATACCTAGCAGTTTAGATTTGAGTCTGCCAATCCAATGAGTGAAAAGAGAGACTACTATGAAGTTCTCGAACTAGAGAAGGGGGCTTCAAAAGAAGAAATCAAAAAAGCTTACAGAAAGCATGCAAAAAAGTATCATCCTGACGTCAATAAAGCTTCTGATGCTGAAGAGAAATTTAAAGAAGTGCAGGAGGCATATGAGACACTATACGACGATCAAAAGCGAAGTGCCTATGACCAGTACGGCCATGCTGGTACAAGCGGTTTCTCGGGAGGCTTTGGAGGAACACAGGACTTTTCAGGAGCTGACTTCTCAAACATGGGTGATTTTTCTGATATAGGAAGCATATTCGATTCATTTTTTGGCGGCGCCTTTGGCAGAGAGCAGAGAAGTCCTGGGAATCAGAGAGGGGAAGACTTGCAGGTAAGATTGACTCTCGAATTCGAAGAAGCGGTATTTGGCAAGGAGCACGTTCTGAGATACAACCGTCGGGTAAACTGCAAGAAGTGTAACGGGTCGGGCGCAAAAAACGGTACTAGTACTGAAACCTGCTCTCAATGCAAAGGCCGGGGCAGAGTAATGCGTGTTCAAAGAAGTTTTCTGGGAACTATACAGACCGCAGCAGTATGTCCTGCCTGCAGAGGACAAGGGCATATCATCAAGGAGAAGTGTGAAGAATGCAACGGTAATGGGATTCTCGAAAAGGGTGAGGAAATTAAACTCAAAATACCTCAAGGAACGCCAGATGGTTTAGTATTGAGGTTTAAAGAAAAAGGTAATGCCGGAGCTAACGGCGGTGGCTATGGAGACCTATATATCCAGATAGAGGTCAAGCCACACAAGGAATTCGAACGAAGTGGAAATGACATATATATTGAACGAGACATCGACGTTCTGACAGCTGTGCTTGGAGATACCATAGAAATCCCAACAGTTCATGGAAACGTAAAAGTAAAGGTAAAGGAAGGAACTCAGCCGGATACCATTCTGAAACTAAGCGGAAAGGGAGCGCCAAAACTCCGAGGCTCCGGAAACGGGGATCAATATGTGAAACTGAAAATCATTATCCCGAAACGCCTGAATAAAAATCAGAAAAAACTTTGGGAAGAGATAAAGAGCACATCAAAAGGAAAAGGCGGGATATTAGATGGACTGTTTGGATAAGTACTATGCCTTCTTCTGGCTAAGGTCGAGTCTAGCAAAAACGTTCTTGTTCCCTTTTTTGGCAAATATCGGATTGATCAGATTCTTTTTTGATATTTTGTTCTCGATAGGCAGTGTAAATGTGAACATACTCCCTTTTCCTAGAGAACTTTTCACATCAACATCTCCGCCATGCAAAACTACAATTCCCTTTGCGAGGTATAAACCAAGTCCCGTTCCTCCTGGACGGACAATCTGAGCCATTCGCTCTTCTTTTGCAATATAGTTTCTTATCCTGCCGAACTTTGTAAAAAGTTTTTTCTGATCTTTAGCGGATACTCCGACACCCGTATCTTTAATAAATACAGAAACAGTCTTGTTGCGAAGATCAGAGTCACACCAGACCTCTACACTTCCCCTCCTTGTGTATTTGATTCCGTTTGTTATCAGATTATCTATGACTTCTGCTATCCGAGTTCTATCTGCATCTATAAAAGGAACTTCCTGCTTAGGTTTGATGTATTTCAATTTCAATCCTTTCTGACTTGCTCTTAATTTATTCTCACTCACTACTTGTTTTACGAGTTCGGTCAGTGAGAATTTTGTCGGATCGAACTGCATCTGCCCGTTTTCGACTTTGGTTGCACCAAGGAAGGTATTGATCAGCTTTATCTCTCTTTCGATAGCTTCGGTCGACTTATCAAGATACTTCTTTAACTTGACAGTGGATAATTTCCCCATTCGATCGAGCATTTTGATGTAACCCAGTGCATTTTTAACGATCGACGACGGAGTCCTCAGTTCGTGCCCGACGATATCCATCATGTCCCGTTCCCTTTGTGCAGCCTTTTCTAAAGCGCGATTTTTCCGATTCAGCTGTTTCGCCTTCTCTTCGAGTTCCTCCGTTGCAGTATCAACTTTTTTCTCGAGTGTTTCGGCAAAATTCTGCACCTGCTCATACAGCAGAGCACGGCCGATTGCGACAGATACATTTGTTACTATAGAATCAATGAAGTCTATATCCTGAACAGTATACGCCGAGTCATTTTCTTTCTCGCCCAATAAGAGAACACCATTTAGGTGAACTTTTCTATCAAGCGGAAAAATACAGGCAATTTTTCTTTTCTTCATGAAGGCAAGAATAGTTTTCAGCTTCTCTTGGAGTTTATCTGAAATTTCCTCTTCAATCCTAAGCAATTCTTCCTGGATCAAGGGGTAGCTTTGATTTGATTCTGCCCAATAGTCCAAAACATTTAAGAGTTCTTTGGCTGCACTTTTGAGACGCAGCTCCCGAACTCTCCTGAACAAAACTCTTCTTTGGTTGTTTTCAAAAAGAACTATCCCTGTTCCTGCAGGACTGATAGTGTCGTGAATTGCTTTCAGCACTTTTGTTCCTACATTTCCGAGATCCAGTTCTGTACTAAGGTCCTTTGCAAGTTTCTCCCGGACTTTCTCCGGATTGAAACCAGTATTGACGATTTTTTCATCGATAACTGTCTTCAATCGGGTATTTGCAAAGAGAAGCAGATACACAAAGCCCATGGAAACAAAAAATCCTGTGATGAGCGCTTCCGGTTCAAATATACTTCCCCAGAGCAAAGTCTGCAGAGAAAATACGAAGTAGAAGGTGCAGAAGGGAATGATAGCGATAAGGGCAAGGTAGATGGATCGGCCGAGTACAAAACGGATACCGAAAAGTCGGTGCTTTGTAATCGAGTAGGTCGAAAAAAGCACAGTTGGAAGTACCCCCAGGAAACTATATGCCACAAAAATATCAATATTTACCATTGGCAAAAGTAAGCTGCTAATAACAATCAATAGGGCAGAGACAAACACACCAATGAAAAAATATCTTAGCCTTAATAAAGTTGTTCCCTTAGAATACTTGTATGCCAAATATACATTTCTCAGAACTAATAAAAAGATCGGCAAAAGGAAGAAAACGTAAATTATAAAGAACCTACCTAGAATAGGTTTCGATCCCGTATCAGGACTTTCCGTAACTGACACTATTATTTGATTTGAAAATAGGGTTAATATTGATAAAGCAATCAGGGGCATTACTATTACCCTTTTGTTTTTTTTATTCAATTTAAATTTTTCGACACAAAGTTCTCCTGAGAAAGTCACGAGGCTATAGAGAAGCCAAATTCCTGTTACATATGACAACCGAGTAGAAAAGACCAGTAGATTAATAGACTCAATACTTAATGAATTTATGATTGTTGTTGCTCCCCACAATGCTAAGAAAAGGAAAGTCAGCCCAAGGTTTTTTCTAGCCTTTGTTTCCTTTCCTTGGGCTCCTTTTAAAAGCAGGACAATAGATATTAAGGAAATTATTAAAGTTGTAGATGTAATTACGTATACAAACATAGGCAGTTTAAATATTCCTACAAGAAACTTATAATGATTTTATTAATCTCCTCGAAAGTTGTTCTCGGAGAACAATGCCCTCCAAAAGACAATAATACGTTATTTTTCTTTGTATTACCAACATAGTCCCTAATAAATGCTTTACCTAAGGTCTTATCGTTCTTTGAAACTACTAAAAGCTCTTCTGGCATCAGATCTTTAAGTTTTTCTTTCTGAAGCCCTGAGCCTAACATGTTAAGTATAAACCCCCAAAAGGCATTAGTTTGAGTTTGGTACATATCGGCAATTGTTATTATCTCATTTATTAAGGTATTATGACTCGAACTATCTCCTAGTGTTCTTGACCAAATATTTAATATAAAACGATTTCTTAAAATTTTATTAAAAAGTTGGTATTTAAAAGCGTCTTTTTTAATAACAAGCTTTTTAATAATTTCCTTTAAAATAAATGGCAATGGTGATGTTGCTAATGCTGGATTTATATATATAGCTCTAGATGCTAAACCTTCGTCGTAAAGCCGTTTCGCCAAAGTTCCTCCCATAGAGTGTCCGACAATAATGGGCTTTCTGACAAAGGTTTCGTTAATATACGCCTTTAAGATAGAGAGATAGCTATTATGAGTAACCTCCTCAATACTACCGAAGTCCCGGTTACGCCCATGGCCAGGCAAATCTATTAGAAATAAGTTATATGAGCCAAACCGTCTATCTATTACCTGGAAATACCAATTCAACATCGAACTTCCCCACCCATGAATAAATAGAATTGACGGTTTATTTACATAATCCTTATCGCTTGCATTTATCTTTCTAATCAGAATTTGGAAATCTTGGAATTCAAAACGCTCTTCCTTCCCTACAATAACATCGAAATATTGTTCTAGTCGCAAATATGCTTTAGTGTAAAATTTTTTTGACTTCATTTTCTATTATCTCCCTTGAGTGATAACCTTTAATTATTGATGAATATCTTTCACATCTAGTTTTATACAACTTATAATCCTTGAAAAGATTATCTAGGGCGACAAATAATCTTTCTGATGAAAAATTCACTCTAGAGACATTGATACCCAAACCTAGTTCTTCAAGACGTTTATTGTTCCACTCCTGTTCGGCTTGATGAGGAATCCCGATCAAGGGAATGCCTTGTTTTAAGGAATGATATATAGTTCCCCTCCCACCATGAGTCACAACTACGTCTGCATATTTAAGAATATGGGTTGCTGGAGCAAATTTTGTAAGGTAAATGTTTTCCGATTTCTCAAACTCCTTACTGTTGACTGCATGACGACAATAGTTACCGACAATAATTGCATTCCTTACATCTTTAATGTAATTTCGAAGTGCTAAAAGTACCTTAGGATACAAAGATCCGGTTGCTCCCATAGATAGATAAATAATTGGTGCACCCGTTTGAGCTTTCTGATCAATAACTTTATCCAACCAAGTTGGTCTTTGAGCTGGAATATCATGTACAATAGCTCCGACATAAACGTATTTATCTGGGGCATTTTCTTTTAATGGAGCAAATTCACGAACATCGTAAATAAAGACTTTATCTCCTTCAACCAATTCCTGATAATCTATTCTAGAACTCATACCTAATTTTTCTAAATACTCTCTATACGGTTTTGCATCCTTATAGTAGATCATTTTTCTAATAGGTTTGGCCAATTTTGAAAGAATATAATAGAGCGGGGGTAACAATTTTGATTTGTACAGAATATGACTTTCTGGGATTGCAAAAGGAAGTGCGTAGTAGTTTGTTAATATTGCATAGTTAATCGTAATCCTAAGAACATTAGCTATTTTTGTCGAAATAAACATAGTTGGCCGGAGCGTATCTATTACTAAGTCGATTTTTAAGTTCTTTAGAAGCTTGACCTCTTCTTTAACAAACTCTTTTATTTGGTCACTGTTTAGGTATTGGAAATCACCTTTGTCCGTGTGCTCCCGATAAGTATCTATGGGAATCTCTCGTAAATTAACAACTTTAAATTTTTCATCCCGAGCAAACTTAAGATAATAACCTTCTCCAGCAAAGATAACATTATACCCTGAGTCCTTGAGTATATTTCCTATCTCAAGTAAAGTGTGTGTTGACCCCAACTGGTGAGAGTAGGGAACTATTAAAACATTCTTCTTCATCATGTTATAAGGCCATATAAAGCTCTGGTAGTTATGTCAACAAAAAACAGACATAAGCATTATACTGATATCCAAAGAGAAATCCAATTTCCCTCCCAGCAGTTCCTGATCACATCTTTTCCAACACCTCGATCCCGAGTAGGTACAACCCATTTTTTAGCAGCTGCACAGTTGCAGCGGTTAGTGCCAGTCTTGCCTCCCTCTCATCAGCTTTCGCTTTCAGCACCGGATACTTTTTGTAGAACAGATTGAATTTCTGTGCCAGATCGAAGAGATAGGTACATATTATGCTTGGCGACAGATTCCTCACTGCCTCAGATACAACTTCGGGGAATTTGTAGAATGTTCTGAGCAGTGCCCATTCTGCACTGTTGAACTTAGCTGTATTCCGCAGGCTGTTTACCGTCTGCTTTGCATCTTTTAGAATTGAATTTGCTCTTGCATATGTATACTGTAGATACGGCCCGGAGTTACCTTCAAATGATATACTTTCCTTGAAATCAAATGTCATATCCTGCAGTGGATTTCCCTTCAATAGCGAGTACTTGACTGCAGATATACCTACCTTTTCGGTTATCTCATCGACCTCCTCTTGAGTCAAACCTTCCTTATCCTTTACAATCTCTTTTACAGCTTCAATGCCTTGTTCGATCAGACCTATACCTGTGATGATATTGCCGGTTCTCGATGACATCTTGCCGCTCTTTAGATTTACCATGCCAAATCCCAGATGCTTCAGCTTTCCTTTGAATTTTTCGTCAAGAACTTCCAAAGCTTTGAAGACAACACTGAAATACTCGTTTTGCTCATGAGCTGTCATGATTACCATCTCATCAAACGGCCACTCTTTGTACTTTAGAGGCTGAAGTGCCATATCCTTGGCTTCATAGGTCGGAGTCCCTCTTTTTGTGATAAAAACCCTGTCGTGCAGACCGTATTTGCTCCCTTCAAATATGATCGCACCCTCGCTTTTTTTGAAAACTTTGCCGATATTATCTTCAACTATTTTCTTCCCCGGCTCGGCGGCTTCTGACTCATAGTAGTATCTGTCATAATGAACCCCAAGCTTTTCCTCAAATTCTTTATAAAATTTCACACTCCATTCTCTGGTCTGTTTCCAGATATCCAGAATACCCGGATCCTTTATGTAGATTTTTTTGTTTAAATCATCGATCTCTTTCTTCGCGTTCTCATCCTCCTTATATGCAGTTGCTCCCTCCTGATACATCTGCTGAAGAAGCATAGCCTTTTCTCTGAAGGAATCCGGAACTTGAGGTTTATTTTTCAGGAATGTCCATATACACTTTGCTACATGAGGACCAACGTCCCCCTGGTAATTAGCCATAAAAATTTTGTATCCTGCAAACTCAGCAGTTCTCGATATACTCTCACCGATGATAAAGGAGAATAGATGGCCGATATGAGGCATCTTGTGAGTGTTGGGCTGGCCGAATTCGACTATTAACTTTACAGGCTTTTCCTGACTGAGTTTGCCGTAAGCATCGCCCTCTTCCAGGATTCTATCTAACGTTTCGACTAGTAACTTTTGACTAAGGTCAATATTTATAAACCCTCCCTTGATTTGGGTTTGATGAATCAAGTCCCCACACAGAATGCATTTAACTATTTCGTCTGCGATTTTTTGGAGGTCTTCTTTCAGTTTCCCGGCGAGGATCATCGCAACATTTGTAGAATAGTCGCCGAAATTTTCATCTGCAGGATGTTCAATTCTGACATCATCTTCTTTTATATTTTTATATCCGGCTTTCTGTACTGCCTCGTAAACGATCTTTTGTATTTGATTTTTGATAAGTGAAAAGTTGACTTCGTCTAGTTTGGGTGCCGAAGAAGTCTTCTTCAATCTTTGGGCATCTTTCAGCTGTTCCGGCGAAAGCTTGACCTGTTGATTCCCTCTCATTTTCTGTTTCTCTGTCTTCTGTTTAGCTGTTAGCTGTCCGCGATACGCTTTTGTTTCAATGTCAATCTCCGCCTCCGGATTCTCCTTATCCAGCCAACAAATCTCTCCTTTTGCTCCAAGGTATTTCTCAGCCAATGCGATGAAATCTTCAGCGGCTTCCTTCACCTGCTCTCTTGTCGTTACTGGAAGTCCATCTATTATAAAGTAGCCTTCCTTGGAATTCTCTGTAATCTTTGTCCTGTCACACTGTCTCCAGTTCCACTTCCTGCAGGTTATCCCCGAAGCATCAACCCAAGCAATCTCTCCCTTGTCCGGCGGTTCATTCTCTTTGCCCATTATTGGGATATATTCTTCTGTGCCCTCACAATACTTCAACTCCATATCACCGTACACTCCGGCGAAATCTTCCCCTCCAAACGGCAGGATGTGTTTGATAGAGCAGTAGTTGTACAGATTGACAAGCGGGTTTGTATCTGGAAGTTCATTTCCAGCGGCAACTCTTTTGAGCAGTGCTTCAACTGATGAGGAGAATTTGTTTGGCTTGGAACCAAAATCTCTGAAAGCATTTCTCCATGCTGATATGGTTTTATGGTCAGATAGTTTCATGGTTGAGAATTCCTTGGCCTTTTTCTTCTCCTCCGCCCTTAAAAGCTTGAGAATTTCTGAGCCGTCAACTGTATTATCTATGTTTTTGAGAATTACCACTGCTTCCAGTAGGGAAGGGTACCTTTCGAAGAGTTTTGGGTTGATTTTAAATTTCATTTTGAGTATTAAAAGTTAAGGTATTATAGCGAATTGTTTAGTTTAAGTCATTAACGAAGAATAATAAACTATCTTCTTGGCGGACCAACCTTTGGCATTTGCTCTATAAGTTTATAGATCTTCTGATCCAAGTTCATAGCAGTTTGAGCTAAAGTCGATTTAAGCTCCTTCAATCTTTGAGCTATTGTTATTTCAGATGATCTTTCTTCTGATATACCTTGATTTTGTCCTTCCATATTTTTACCCTCCTTTCTTATATTTAAATAAAGAGTTATTTATGTCGGAGAAAAAGTCTGGCCATTTGTCTTCTGGCGGAACGGCAAACATAAGAATGTTCATTGGGAAGTAGTCATACTTGCTGCAGTCCTTTGTTTCATATCCAGTCTGTTTTAATTCTTTCATGAGCACAGAAACGTTGATTTTTTCAGGTATAACAGCAAGGATGAAGCTGGTCTCATTTCTTATAGTTTCAAGTCCAGTTTTCTTTTTGAGATTATTTATAAAGGCAGCTTTAAATTTAACGTATTGATCACTTAGCTCTTCTGTAAGAGGAAGAATCTTCTTTGCTATACAACAAGTGAAAGAATTCAGAGAATCCGCTTCAATTTTTGTCGAATATTTGTGAAGACTTTGACTTATAGTCTTGTTTGAAATGGAAAATCCAAATCTTAATCCTGCTAATCCAGAACTTTTGGAGAGACTTCTCATAACAATTATATTGGGAGATTTACTTATAAGGTTTATGCCGGTCTTCTTACCAATTCCCCAGTAGCATTCATCAAGGATGATTTTCCCACTGTATTTACTTGCGAATACTTTTAACTCTTTAAGGCTAAGGACATACTGACCTGTAGGGTTGTTGGGATACGCAAGATAAAAAAGTTTTGTTCCTACTAGACTTTTTAATAAATTTATCGCTTGAAGTTTCTTTCCGATCTTGATTGGTATTTCGATTTTTCTCATCTCATAAGTATCCGCGGCGGTCTCAAATACAGGAAAAGTAGGTGATAGAAAAGCAACTTTGTCACCTTGTTTTGTCAGTGCTCTTACACTTAAATGTATCAGGTTCTCAATGCCGTTTCCAAGGAAAATCTGTTCAATATTTACTTTGTACTTTTTAGCTATCTCTTTTTTCAGTTCTAGTTGTAACTCCCCAGGATAGAGGTGAATACTCTCGCAAGCTTGTTGACTTGCCTTATCAATAATCTTTTGTATTTTGATGCTCTTTGGAGTGTAATTTTCACCCCAATAAAGTCTCAAAGGTTTCTTCATGGAGTACCTCCCAACATTTTCCAAGGCAATAATAATTCTTTATACTTTTTTTCACTCTGTTGTTTGAAAATTTTCAATAGACTCCAACTGCTTCTCGACGAATCGCAAGCACAGCATCCGCTTACACAACCTATTTTAGGCTGCTTGTGAAATCCCTGCTTTAAATGAATTTCCCCAGCTTTCAGAACTGAACCAATAAGCCAGAATGGATCAACAAGTGGAATATCTGCTAGTGGTGTGCAAGAAGCTATTTTCACTGGCTGTAGTAGCAGTTTGAAGCCTTTCTCTGCAAAAATTGAAATTGTCTCCAGACAAAGTTTACTGTATCTTTTCCAAGACATTTCTATCGGCTTTACACCGTAGACTAACAAACCTGCAAGTCTAATTGCAGGCATAGCCTTTTTGAGAAGTTTGAACGTATCTAGGTATCCTCTGTTATCATCTTTCATTCCTATTACAGGAATTCTTGCCTTCCCGAAGTTGGAGTTTGACATAAATTTCGTTCTATCAATACCAAGTGGTAATTCAGGATTCATATTGATTGCCTTTATAAATCCCATTTTGTAGTACTTATGCAAAAGATTCATTACACTAGAATCAGCCGAAACCTGCCAGGGCATAAGCTCTAGTTCTAGGGAAATATTTGTTTCTGGATATTTATTATAAAGATCTTCAATAAGTTTGAGCATTGGTGTGAAAATCTCAACTATTCCTCTGTCGTCACATTGCTTTGATCCGGAAGATACACATGCATTTATCTGACCACTTGCTTGTATCAATTTCTCAAGGACTAAGGCAAGTTCAAGAGTCTTACTGTCATTACAGATTATCTTTTCTTGTGTGTATGTACAAAAGCTGCAGTTTTGCTCACATCCATAGCCCGAACTGATCACAACTACGCCATTTTTGTCAGTAGCGATACAGGCATCAACATATTTTTTACCTAAGAATTTATTGTTATTGTGATTGAATACGGCTTTGGATGAAGAATTTGGGTGTAAAAACTTGAAGTTGAATTGCCACTCGGGTAACTTCATAAAATTTAGAATATATTCTTCGTTCTTTTTGCAGATAACTGATGGTGATACCTGGCCAATCTCTAATGCTGTATCAAGTAATACTGGTGAATATTTTATTGGAGTGTATATTTCGAGTCCGTCTACTTTTCCAGCCAGAGAACTGTGATTATCTGTCAAACCCTGTTTTAGCTTGCCTTCTATTCCTGGATAGAATTGATTGATGAGTTCTAGATAAAACTTCTTTGGTATTTTTAGCCCGTAAGCTGTAAATGCTGCTTCTATAACAAAGCTAGCTTTTTGCCTGCTTAACTGGTCCATATATTTAGGCTTCTGATTTAGATGCCATTTATCTAATACATTTCTTAAAGAGTTATTTATTTTTTCTTTTTGTTTTGCTAGCCAAGATCTGGTTCTTTTGCTATTCATTTTGAGATTTGGTAACAATTACAAACATATGTCTCGCGCACTCTGGCGGCAGAAATGTATTTAGGTGGTTATCAAGTGCAAGGATCTGAGAATATATTTCGGGCCCAGACCCTAATAAACCAAGATCTGCCATCTTTTCGATCATATTCCCAAGAAAATTCATTCCCTCAATCGAGACTTGCTCAAACCAAGCGTCAAATAACTTCTCAAGTCCAGTTTTTGAGTATGCTTTAGAGGTATGTGAGAAATCTGTGTCTTGTGCTGTTGTTGCTCCTGTAAGAAAGCCTATCTTAAGTCTCATTGTGTAGGGCATGATGACTGCAATTCCTCCAGGCATAAGTACTCTATGAATTTCTTTGACTAGCTCTTCGGGCGATAGTGAATATGAAAATGGTCCGAATATACTCATCACTAGGTGTATACTGCTATCTAGAACTGGTATATGATGCATGTCGGCAACAGTGAATAAGACCCCGGGTTTTCCTTTAAATCCGGCTGAGGCTTGAGCTACCATAGCAGATGATATATCCTCACCAATATATTGAACTGGGACTAAAGATGGCGTTTGGTTCAAAGCACTCTGCAAAAGCTCTAATCCTAGCCCTT
>Ga0180007_10001403_pt1 | contig 33306 bp, 28 predicted proteins | sample MM_PC_MetaG_FD_121122 | JGI IMG/M metagenome (GOLD analysis project Ga0180007, IMG submission 121122) | Groundwater microbial communities from the Aspo Hard Rock Laboratory (HRL) deep subsurface site, Sweden - MM_PC_MetaG | ecosystem: Environmental > Aquatic > Deep subsurface > Groundwater... | reverse complement strand
GTAATTACCGATATGGCAAAGAAAATAACCCTGTGCAATTCATCATAAATCTCAATATTAACAGGAACGAGCAGAATCATAAAACTTGGGTGGTGTCAAACCCCGAGTTATTGAGCAGTTACTACAATTTTATGTACATATTGCAAGGGGATTTATTTTTTGAATCACTTCAGACTCTGTGAGCACTGTCGAATATTTGGCTCTTACGGCAAAAAACCATAAGAGCCAACTGATGATCAAGCTCCTGCTAAATTTTCGTTACATCCTGCGTCACTTCGCTCCTATAAGGCGTTTGCCGGAGCGAAGTGGTCGGGTGATGCCGGATTTCTAGCGCGAAATACGAAGATTGCCCCACGTGATACATTCTTCTATTGCGGATATGAAGTTAAAAAGTAATGTTGAGTAGGTAAAACCAGCCAATAATACAGGCTATAAAAATATCGACGCCCATTAAAAATCTGTATCTTCCGGTTTTAAGCTGGTCTGCATTTTCTTTGTAAATGGTTTTATGCAGAAACGCACCACTGCTGAAACTTGTAAATGCCATGCCAAACGCGTTGCGACCGTAGTTGAGTGTTTGTACCAGCACAGCATGAGGTATGCCCAGTGCCGAAGAATACAAAAAGATGTTTAAGACATAGTTTGAGCCGCAGATGGCTCCGAGAGCGCCAAACAGCTTTACATCACCCATGCCGACCAACCCAAAGACAGCTCCGGGCATGTAGATTAATATGCCAAAAAGAGTGGCGACAAGACTGTAGCCCAGGCCTGGCAGTCCGTGCAGATAAAGGTTAAGCAACCATCCGGTCAGCATGGCAGGGAACGTCAGCCAGTTATAGATTCGGCCATAGCGCAAGTCGGTTACTAATGCGATAAAGGCAACAGTAGTTGCCAGGATCATCGGGCCATGGGTTACTAAATCGAGCTGCATTTATTCGCCTTTGCAAACCTCAGATTTTTACGTAGCCGAATACCTTGGCGCGCACGCTATTCAGAAGTTTTCGTGAAGCGTGCAGATCATCTTCGGGTTCACCTTCGCGGTGTAAAAAGACCATGGCACCGGTGTGGCCCGCCATGATTCCTGCCTCCGGGTATTCAAGTAATGCAGGCGTGTCGATCAGAACAATTTCAACCCGTCTTTTGAGGTTGGATAGCAGTTCGATCATTTCCTGGGAGCCAAGAGCTTCCGCTGGATTGGCTGGTGCAATACCGGCACTGAGCAGTGCCAGTCTTTCTATCGAAGTTTCTTTTATCAGCGTGCGTGGGTCAGTTCCGGTTAGAGCTTCTGAGAGTCCTCTTTCATTGGTCTGGTCAAACAGCCTGTGTAACTCCGGGTTGCGGAAATTGGCATCAATCATCAGGACTGAATAGCCGGTCTGAGCTAGAAGAATCGCGGTATTGGCAAGCAGTGTTGTGCGTCCGGCACCGGTCCGCGATGACCCGACCAGAACTATGCGGGTCTGTGACTCCGAAATGCTGATCTGCAGATTTGATACCAGACTTTTGAACGGCTTGAGTCTTGTAGAATCTGGATCATTAAGGGCAATGAGACGCTCGTCGAAAATAGTCTCGCGGGTATCTTCAGGGTTGAGCCATGGCAAAGCCAGCGGCTCTGACAGCAGTGATGGCACTTCAAGAATTATTTCTGCAGGTTCAGCCAACAATGCCGGCTGGTTAACCGGGCCGACAACGCCTGCGAGAATGTTGCCAGAAACGCTTACCAGTTCAGCTCTTATCGGGGCTGGTGAGTAAAGCAGGAATACTGCCAGCAGTACACCTGATGCAAGAGCAATGCAATCGCGCTGAAGCGAGGTGAATCCAACCGCCTGAGGTGGGCGTGCATCTTTTTTGAGTACATTGATGCGGCCAGCAGAAGTGTTCTGGGCAATTTTAGTTTCTTCGAGCTCCACCAAGGTTTTGCGCTGAAGCTCTTCAAGTGTTTTAATTCTGAGGGCAAGTGTTTCTGCTGCGTTTTCGCCATTATTGGCTGTGACAGCATTGTGCCGAGCCTGTTTTCCGAGTTCGGCACTAACCTGCTCAAGTTTTTCGCGGTCGCTGGCGATTTCGGCCGACAGTGCGACGTATTCAGAGTTTGACTTGTTCTTTTTAACTTTGCTGCGGTTTTTTTTCAGGTTGCCTTCCAGTTCGCTTATACGGTTCTGGCAGGCGAGGACGCGCGGGTGTTTTCCTTTATAACTCTTGAAAAGTTCTGCCAGTTCATTGCGCTCGGCGCGCAGCTGACTGTTCAGTTTCTTGTATTCAGGAGTCTCTTCTTCCTGGTAATAGAACACTTCTTTTGGCGTCGTCTGAAGGCGGCGACCATTGATGTCAATCTTTTCTTCAAGCTGGTGAAGAAGGTTTTCCAACACCAGAGTGCTGTCGTCAACTGTGCTGCTGGTAACTGTGGCAGCACTGGTGATTTCCTGTCTGATATCGACGATAGTTGTTCCTAGATGCGAAAGCTTCTTTTTAAGGGCTTTTATTTCGAATTCCTGTGCTTCTGAATTATAGCCGAGAAAGTGGTCAGAAAGGACTTGTATGATGGCGCTACCAAGTTCCTTGAGCAGAACCGGATTCTCGTGTCGCACAGTGAGCTTTACCAGGCCTGGACCATGATCGGTCAGCGATATAATATCTTCGCGTCTGATCTCGTTTTCGCTTAGACCACTTTTTTCGGCGATCTCGGCAATAATCGGCTTTTGCGAGAGGATTCCCTGCATAGAAGCAGCAATGCTCAAGTCATGACCAGCTTCAGTGGTCATAACGCGCAACAGCGACTCGCTTTGATAAACGGTTGGGATATACCGGTTCAAAAGAACCGAAAAAATCACTGACAGCCCAACAATTACGGTTGCCCAACCTGCATTTTTGCGAAAACTTCTGACAATGCCTTCAATCAGGCTCTCCTGAACCATTGCTGCCGCCTCCTGATAAAACTATCTATTTTTATTAGCTTCTCAAGTAATCGACAGCTATCAGGAAATAACTTAGTAGAATTCTTTCGGCAGCGTGCTGGCCGTTCAGGCGACAGTGAAGGCGTTAATGGTTTCGGCTACGTAGCGAATCTGCTCTTCGCTCAGCTCAGGATAAATTGGCAACGCAAGTGTTGTGTTGGCAGCTCGTTCAGATTCCGGGAAATCTCCCTGCCGGTATCCGAGATTAGCGAAGCAATTCTGCTGGTGGAGCGAAAGCGGATAATAAACTGAACAGCCGATGCTCTTTTCGCCAAGATGGGCTTTGAGCGCATCGCGATTCTCGACACGAATCACATACTGGTTGTAAATATGAAAACGGCCCGGCTTTTCGATCGGAGTTGTAACTTTTGAATTGCCGGCAAACAGCTTGTTATAAAGGCTGGCGTTGCGGCGACGACCTTCGGTCCAACCCGCGAGATAGGGAAGTTTAACTGAAACTACAGCAGCCTGTAACGCATCAATTCTAGCATTAAGGCCAACTTCCTGGTGATGATACTGAACTATGCCGCCATGCACGCGCAGGCCTTTGAGGCGATCCTGCAGTGCGCTGTTGTTGGTTGAGCACAGGCCGGCATCGCCAAAACAGCCGAGATTTTTGCTTGGGAAAAAGCTGAAACAACCGGCATCTCCGAATGCGCCAGCTTGTATGCCATCATATTTTGAGCCGATTGCCTGGCAGGCATCTTCGATTACGCGCAGATTGTGCTTTTTGGCAATATCCATAAGCGGTTTCATATCTACGCACTGGCCGAACAAATGTACCGGCATAATAGCTTTGGTTTTAGGAGTGATAGCTTTTTCTATCTGATCGACGCGCATCAGATAGGTGTCTGGCTCGATATCGACAAAGCGTGCAATCGCGCCAACTCTGGCAATAGAGCCGGCTGTGGCGAAAAAGGTGTATGGCGTGGTGATTACTTCGTCGCCCTGACCAATATCGAGAGCCATAAGAGCAAGCAGCAGCGCGTCGGTGCCGGATGAGCATCCGAGGGCGTGCTTGCTGCCAATATATTGAGACATTTCGCTTTCTAACTTTTCTACGCGGGGCCCGAGAATGAATGCCTGATTTTCGATTATATCAAGAATTTCAGGTATTACTTTATCTTTGATTTGAGCATATTGTGGTTTGAGATCTAGAAGAGGAACCTTCATCAGCAGCCTCCGCATTTGTAGCAGTAGATTTGTGAAAAAAATAACACGGTAAAGAGTAGCATCTGAGCTACGGCTGAGTCAAATGTTTTGCAAAAATATTAATAGGCAGTTAAAAGAGGGCTTTGTCCGCAGATTGCACGGATTGCACAGGCAAAAATGTGTGGCAGGAAATAAGTTTACTGAAGTCTGGTGTTTTTTGCAATCCTTATAACTCTGCGAGTTCTGTATGAGATTAGTCTTTATGCCACAGGTGTGTGTGCTTATCCACTACGAGTCTGAAGCGATCAGATGATTTAGGCCTGACTTTAGGGTTATGTCAGACTGTTCTTTCTTATGGCGGGCGAGTATTCATATATACATGTGAGCATAAGCGCGATTAGTCAAAGCAGTGAGATAAAGAATGTTGGGCAATTTCGAATTGTTAAGAAGAGACAAAATGAAGCATTCTCATCTATCGTGCTAAATGTGTGGCTTGTTGGCTGGTTTCGTGCTACAATCGCAACCTATGAAATTCGTTGATGAAGTTACAATACAGGTCTCTTCGGGAAGTGGCGGCAACGGTGTCGTTGCGTTCAGGCGCGAAAAATTCGTGCCGATGGGTGGCCCATCTGGTGGCGACGGTGGTCGTGGTGGCAGTCTTATTTTTGAGGCTACTGACGATCTCACCACTCTTTATGAGCTGAGCTTTGTGCGCAAATATGTCGCTGCAAACGGCGATCACGGTCAACCACGCGATATGATCGGCATCAGCGGCAAAGATCTTGTAATCAAGGTGCCGGTTGGCACTCTAATTTACGATCAGGAAAGCGGCCAGTTGTTGTGTGATCTTGACCACAAGGGCCAACAAGTTGTGCTTGCCCGTGGCGGTCGCGGCGGTTTTGGTAATGCCCGCTTTGTTTCCGCTGTGCGTCGAACGCCTCGCATTGCCGAAAAAGGCGAACCCGGAAAAAGTCTGAATATTCGTCTTGAACTTAAATTGCTCGCCGATGTCGGACTAGTAGGTCTGCCGAATGCCGGCAAATCGACCTTCCTGCGCTCGGTAAGCAACGCGCGCCCCAAGGTGGCCGACTATCCTTTCACCACTCTTAATCCTGTTCTTGGTATCGTTAAGCCGGAAGGCCTTCCGTCTTTTTGCATGGCTGATATTCCTGGCCTTATCGAGGGTGCCCATGACGGCGCCGGTCTCGGCACGCAGTTCCTCAGGCATATCGAGCGCACCAGACTGTTGCTGCATCTTGTTGATGTCAGTCAGCTTGATATGGAAAATATTACCAGCAACTACGACGTTATAATGTCTGAACTGAGAGAGTTCTCTCATGAGCTTGCCGAAAAAAACGTGGTTGTTGTTGCCAACAAAATGGATTTGCCAGATTCGCGCGAGTTGTTTCCTGAGTTTAAAGAGGCACTTGAAGCGCGTGGCATTAAAGTTTTTGCTGTTTCTGGAGCGACCCACGAAGGCATTGATGAGCTCCTCAAATATGTCTGTCAGCAGCTCCATGAGCTTCGCGAGCCAGTGCAGATTGCTGGCAATGAATCGGAAAAGCTTTATGAGTTCATCGAGGCATACCACATAGAGCATGTTTCAGAAGGGCAATGGCTGGTCACCGGTCCAGAAATTGAGCGTCTGGTCGCCATGACTGACTTTACCAGCGACGAAGCTATTGCTATTTTCAGGCACAAACTCAAAAAAATTGGTTTTATTGATGAACTGGCCGGACTCGATGCCGAAGAAGATGAAGTCTTTACCATTGGCGAAATGGAATTCACCTATCGGGAGTTCTTTTAATTTGAGAATCGGTGTTCTAGGTGGCAGTTTTAATCCGGTCCACCTGCAGCATATTCAGATTGCTTTGGCTGCACAGCAACAGTATCAGCTTGACGAAATCTGGTTTATACCAGTGTTTCGGCCTGTACATAAACCTGATGAAACTCTGCTCGATTATCCGGCTCGACGCGAGCTGCTTCAGGCTGCTATTGCCGATTATGTCGGTTTGCAGGTCTGCGATATCGAAGAAGAGCTGGGTGGTGCTTCCTACACGGTCAGAACCGTTGCCGCGCTTCAACAAAGACATGGCGATTGCCAGTTTTTTTTGCTGATCGGCGGTGATTCTCTGGCTGAGCTGCACACCTGGCGCGAAATCGAACGTCTCGCCAGCATGATCGAGTTTATTGTTGTTGAACGCCCAGGCTATGACCGCACATCGCCCGCTGCGAATGTGCGGCTTCATTGGGCTGAATGCGAGCCCTCGCAGATTTCAGCTTCCGATATCAGGGCGAAGCTGCAGAAGCATGATTTTGGTGATTTGCAGCTTGCACCAGAAGTGCTTTTTCATATTCTGCTTAACGACCATTATGACTCCCTTGGCAACCCTTATCTGCACTGGCTTGAAGTTATTGCTGGTCACCTGCGGCAATTGCCTGATGGTCTGGTAGACCACATAATGTCTGTGGCGTCTCTGAGCGTTAAATATGGTCTGGAGGCCGGCCTTGATCCCCGCACCTGTATGTTGGCCGGTCTGACGCATGATTTGTTCAGAGGTGCCGGTTCCTCAGAGATTTTTAGATATGCCGAATTATGCCGAACTAGACTGAGTGAGGCTGAGCGAGCCCTGCCGATGTTGGCGCATGGCGCTGCAGCTGCAGGCTTTCTGCTCTATTGGCTACCTGAGATTAATCCGGCCATTGTCAGTGCTGTGCGCTGGCACACTTTTCCGGCAGAGGATGCGCCTTTACTCGGTAAAGTTCTGGTAGTTGCCGACACGCTTGAGCCTTCGCGCGCCATTGTTGAGCGTGATAGTCTGCGGCAGGCCTCAATGTCCCTCAATGAGCGTTTTAAAAGGGTGCTCGAACTTAAACGAAAATCTATCATGGGGCACTGATCAGGTTTTTCTAATCCTAAAAGGGATTCACGTAATCGCAGCTGTAGGCAAACAGTTGCGCTTCTATCCTGTGGCGCAACTGCATAAGACCATCCGTGGTCAAAAAGCCAGGGCTAAGGAGATTTCGCACAGAGACACGAAGCCACAAAGAATGCGAAAATAATTTCTTTGTGGCTTTGTGGCTTCGTGCGAGTATGTTTATTTCTCATGGGATTAGTATAATTAATGCTGGAGTTTGCTGCTGGCCTTTGATAAGATAGCACTGTCATGACAGCACTGCATATTTACAACCAAGAATGCTCGGGCTGCCGGTTGCGACTGCGCGCTGGCGGATTTTTGTTTGAACTGGCTTTTGTCGTTCTGGCGCTGGTGTTTTTTGCCGGCGTTATCAACAAGTGGCTTTTCAGCAGTATTTCTGCGCCAGCTGGTGCCAACTGGACTGAAATGAGTATCGAAACCGGTGGTTATGGAAGAATAGGCAATATCAATGTTCTTGTGCTTGGGGTCGATTCGGTAGAGGGCACACACCGGGCTGACACGATGTTCGTGCTCGGAATTAATCCGGCCAAGGCACGTGTGAGCATGCTTTCAATTCCTCGCGACACCAGGGTTTTGATTAGTGGTCGTGCCCGCAAAATCAATGAGATATTGCCGCGTTATGGGCAGAGTGCGCTGCGCTCGTTGCTCGAAGATCTTTTAAATATTCAAATAAGTCGTTACGTAGCAGTCGATTTTCAGGGCTTTATAAATATCATAGACGTTATGGGTGGCATCGAAATCGATATCGACAAGCCCATGAATTATGACGACAACTGGGGCAAGGTGCATATCCATTTTGACGTTGGCAAAAACCAGCTTGATGGTCGGCAGGCACTAAACTACGTGCGCTTTCGCGCCGATGCTGCCGCTGATCTTGGGCGAATCAAGCGCCAGCAGCAGTTTATCAAGGTTTTACTCGAAAAGGTAATGAAGCCCGGCTTTGTTGTCAAGTTGCCGCAGATTATCAGCCAGGCTTTTGAGCATATCCAGACGGATTTTTCGCTGGCGGAGCTGTTCACTCTGGTTAAAGGGTTCGAAAGCTATCAGGTCAAATTTCGAAATGCTTCGTTACCAGGTGAAGCTCGTTATATCGACAAAATCAGCTATTTTTTGCCATATCGCGATAAGGCTATGGAAATCGGCGCCAGTCATTTTTCTGATCTGGCTGCTGTCGAGCTGGTCGCAAGTTTTACTTCGCCAGTAGAGCATGAAGAAAAGACAGGTTCGGGAAACACAGATGAAAACTGAGTTGTTTGACTTTGTTTTGCCTGAACACCTGATCGCGCAGACGCCGGCTGCCTGCCGTTCTGCTTCGCGTCTGCTCGTATATGATCGCAAAACTGACAGGGTAGAGCATCGCCAGTTTTCTGACATTGTCGAGTATTTTTCGCCCGGCGATTTGCTGATTCTTAATAGCTCTAAGGTTATTCCTGCGCGCATATTTACGGTGGGAGATGAGCGGGGCGGTAATGGTTATGAGATTCTTTTTGTCAAAGAACTCGAAAATAATCGCTTTGAAGCTATGGTGCGTCCAGGTCGCAAGTTTAGGCCGGGTCGGTTTCACAATCTGCCTGGCGGTCGCACCGTTGAGGTTCTGGAAGTTCTTGAATCTGGTTTGCGAGTTTTGCGAGCGACCGATGGCGCAGATATTCTGCCGGTGTTTCGTGAGTTTGGCGAAATGCCGCTGCCGCCATATATTACTTCGCGCGAAAGTTCTCCCGATCGTTATCAGACCGTATATTCGTCACTTGAGGGTTCGATTGCAGCGCCTACCGCTGGTCTGCATTTTGAAAAACATGTCTTTGATGCGCTTGCCCGCAAGCAGGTAGAGATTGCCGAGGTCGTTCTGCATGTTGGACTTGGCACATTCAAGCCGATCGAGAGTGATATCATCAGCGATCATCACATGCATGAAGAAATTTTTTATGTGCCGGAAAAGACGGTCGAGCTTTTCAGACAGACCAGAGAAGCAGGTCGACGGGTGTGGGCGTGTGGCACCACAAGTGTGCGTACTCTCGAATCTGCTATTGATGAGTCTGGTAAGCTTAAAGCCGGCTGGCAGTCAACAGACTGTTTTATTACTCCTGGCTACCAGTTTAAGGCGGTAGATCGCTTTATTACTAATTTTCATTTGCCGCGTTCGACCCTGATCGTTTTGGTAGCCGCTTTTTGCGGACGAGAGAAAGTTCTCGAACTTTATGAAGAAGCCATAGCAAAGGAATACCGATTCTACAGTTTCGGTGACTCAATGTTACTACTATGAACAACACAGAATTCAGTTTTACTGTCGAACATAAATCAGAAGAATGCCTTGGTCGGGCTGGCGTTATCAATACGCGTCGTGGTCAGATCAAAACACCTGTATTTATGCCGGTCGGCACTGCCGGCACGGTTAAAACGCTTAGTCCGGAAGACCTTATAACCGCCGATACGAGTATAATTCTTGGCAACACCTATCATTTGATGTTGCGCCCCGGCACCAAAGTGCTCGATCATTTTGGCGGTCTGCACAACATGATGGGCTGGGATCGCCCGATGCTTACCGATTCTGGTGGGTTTCAGGTTTTCTCTCTGAAAAAACTCAACAAGATTTCTGATGACGGTGTAGAGTTCTCGTCGCATCTGGACGGCTCTAAACACTGGCTGACCCCGGAAGAGTCAATGCGCATCCAACGTTCAATCGGCTCAGAGATAATCATGGTTTTCGATGAATGTTGCTCTTACCCGGCCGAAATAGATCGGGCACGCTCGGCCATGGAAAGATCGGTGGCATGGGCAAAGCGCTGTCGCGTTGATCATACGCATATGCGCAATGGTCAGGCTCTTTTTGGCATAGTGCAGGGCTCGATGTATCTGCCGTTGAGGCTGGAATCAATAGAGCGCACCGCTGAAATCGGCTTTGAAGGTCTGGCAATCGGCGGTTTGTCGGTTGGCGAGCCAAAGCCTCTGATGATAGAAATGCTCGATGGAATGATGCCGCATATGCCAACCCATCTGCCGCGCTATCTTATGGGTGTTGGCACTCCAGAAGACCTGCTGGCTGGAGTTGAACGCGGCATAGATATGTTTGACTGTGTGCATCCGACGCGTATCGCCCGGCATGCGACCGTGTTTACGCGCAATGGTCGCATAAGTTTGCTCAATGCGTGCTGGCAGCTTTCCGACCAGCCGATCGATGAAGATTGCAGCTGCTATGCCTGCCGCACTTTTTCGCGCGGTTATCTGCGCCACCTGTTCAAGGCCCGCGAAATTCTTGGACTGCGCATGGCAAGTTTGCATAATGTTACATTTATGATTAATCTTATGAATGAAATTCGTCAGGCTCTGATCGCCGGGCGTTTTTTGGAGTTTCGTGACCGATTTATCGCAAAATACCTCAGCAAGGAGATTTGATATGGCCTCAGATGAAAAGAAATTTATGGATTCTGGCATTGCCGCCTTCAGGCAGGGTGAAGTTGACAAGGCAGAAGAGATTTTTAGAGCTTTTGTAAAAGATTTCCCAAACAGTGACCTGGCTGACAACGCGTGTTACAACCTCGCCAAGATTGCTCTAAGCAAGGGGCAGCAGCAGCGTGCGTTGAGCTGGTATGAATATCTGCTTGACACTTACCCCGACAGTGATGCCGCTTATTTTGGCAAGGATGAATACGTCGAGCTGAGCCGTGAGATGGGGAAGGGGCCGACTGAGATTGCCGATGAATGTTATTTTAACGGCAAAAAACTCATGGATAAAGGCAAGCTTGATGAAGCTGTCGCTGAATTTAACCGCCTGATCGAGCAATATCCTAATTGCGAATATGTGGATAACGCTCATTACCAGCTTGCGGCAATCTGCAAAAAACGCGGTGACAAAGAAGGTGCCAAGCGCCATGTTGATATTATCCTGACCCAGTATGCTGAAACTGATGCGGCGCTCTACGCAAAAAAGCTGCTTATCTGATCTAATTACTGCCCATGAGAAACGAACTTACCTTGAGTTTTGTCTGTCGCTGCGATTATTCGAATCCACTTCAGAATTGATTTAGCTGACTGCATGCAATTTTGACAAAAAAAAAGGTCTGGTGGCAAACCAGACCTTTTTTGTTCGATATTTTTCTAGCTTTTCAGTGTCACGTTGTAGGTGAAGGCAGAGTTGCCGTCTTCCTGAACCTTGAAAACTTCTGAAAGGACCTGATAGTAGCCTTCGCTCATGTTAACTACGTAAACATTGATGTCGTAACCGGTGATAACACCTGAAATGTAGGCTTCGGCTCGATAGTTTACGCTGATAACATCGACGTATGGCACAATATCTTTCCCACCCTGGCGAATAAAGACGCGTGCTGTCTGTCCAGGCTTGAATGTGGCCGGCACCCCCTCTTTTGGCTCTACGCTTGTAACTACAACGCGCATATCGCGGCGTATGGGTTCGACGTTTTCAAAGTTGATGTCAACTCCGGCAATCGTGCCGCCCGGCATATTGCTGGCCAGATTGACTGCCTGGTTTATGGTTTGCAGGTCATAACCTCTGATCTTGCATTTAACCGCAACGCTGCCGGCTGTAACCGGTATATCGTCAAGTTTGTAGACGACCGAACCCTTGTAGGCGTTTTGAATATCTTTGTCGGTAAAAGTTGCTACAACTTTACCAGCAGCCTCTGCCCAGATCACAATATCTTTTGATTCAGCTTCGAGAATATAGCCTGGGAGATTGCGCAATGTGCCGGCGAGATTTACTGTGAGGGGAGCAACCTTGATTGTGCCAAGGTTTACAGGTGAAGCACCAATTGATATTGCCGTAGCAGGCTGGTCAGCGCCTCCTGGGCCTGTTGTTGAATACTCAGTATAGTTGTTAGCGGCGATGGTGTAATGGTGATTGCCACCTTCCAGACCACTCCAGCCAATATCTCTGAAATCAGCTGCAGTTTCAAACAGCTTTGACTTGCGCTGATTGTATGGGTAGGTTTGTGTAACTGTAAAGTTAGTAAGAGGTCGACCGGTAATTCCATCGATCGGATAGGCTTTGAGAACACCTTTTACCAGTTCTTCAGTCTTATTCATTTTGATTATCTGTGCTGTAACAGTTTCGCCATTAGCTACAAAAACTGAGGCAGCTGTAATGTTGGCAGTCTGGGTGCCTGTTACATCTGGTCCCACCAGAGAATAACCGTATTTCTCTACAAAGAGTGTCCAGTCGCCCTTGATAAGGTCATTCATGACAAAGCTGCCATCGCCAGAGGTATAGGCGCTGCCGTTTGCGTGATCCGGGCCGGAAGCTCTTATCAGAACATCTGGAACCGGTTGGTTGGAGCTGGCATTGATTACGAAGCCTGTGATACTGCCACCCTTAATACCAAGAGAACCCTTCTCGCAGCCAGTAAAAACTATACTGGCGAGCGAAAGAACTATCAGCAGCAGCCAACGTCCTTTTGCAGTTGTTTGTTGTCTTACCATGGTTGCCTCCATGAAAAATCTATAAAATATCTCTGAAACCTTATCGGCTGTCTCGGCAACAAATTATAGGTTTTTTTTACCTTTTCTTTTTTTATGACCACAAGGATGTGGTTATACCCGACCGTCACAGGAATTAGGTGGCTCTTATGACCTGTGGTCATTAGAGCCACGTATCCCGCAGTGCTTACCGGGGGCGCGGTCGGGTATGATCGCCAGTCTCGAAGTAAAATTTCAATCCAATAATGTAACAATGATTTGGTAGAAATTCCTGATTTTGCATGCCTCTCCATAGAGAACACAGTCACAGATTTGCACTGTCTGAAATCTGCGGCAATCTGTGGAAGAGTTGTTCTGCAAAATCTGTGGACTGGGCTTTCAGAAAATATTTTTTGGTTAATTTTTTGTGCAACCTGGCCGATTAGATAGTGAATCCTACTCTTTTAAGATTCTTGTTGGAGGCGTTAACATGATTAGAGAAAGGCGGAACCCGAAGCCGTTCGGGATCCTTGTAGCACTGTTTCTGGTGCTTATTGTCAGCCTGGTTGGGTGCGAGAAAGGCACCCTCGGGCTAAAAGGCGGAGGCATCTCGGGCAGTGTGCTCGATAGTCGCACCCTGACCGGAATTTCCGGAGTGAGCGTTACTGCTCTTTCTGGAAAAGTAGATGAAGATGGTCGGGCATCGAAGTTCGTTACTTCCGACAGCAATGGAAATTATTATTTCAGCGATATGCGGGCAGACGAATGGACTCTCACCTTTGACAAGGTCGGGTATCTGGCCATTGATGGAACAGCCTCAAACACTGTGTCAGCCGTTGTTGTTAACAGTGAGACCTCTTATGTTCCGTCAGTGAGAATGGAACAGACTTACGAGAATCAGTATGTTACAGTCAGTGGTGTTCTCAAAGATGCTATTAATGGCACTCTGATTTCTTATGGTAACGCTCAGTTTATTTTTGGCCAGCAGACTTTTAGCAACCGTTTGCCAACTGAATTAACAACCGGATTCAGAATTCCTGCTTCTCTTTCGCCAATAAGTCTTACAATCAACGTTACAGGCTATCAGAGTATGAAGTATGATTTTGATAGTCTTCGCTCGGATCGCGATATTGGCACTGTTTTAATGCCACCTGAGACCTACTCTGTAGTCGGTCGCTGGCAGGATGTACCAGGCTGGGTATTTCTCGAAAATCCAGCTGCCAATATATTCGCCTATTCAGGAAATCGCGTGGTTGCAACTGCCACCTCTCACCTGAATGAACAGCAGTTTACCATTTCTGGCATTCCCAGAGGTGTTTCGGTCTCTATTGAGGCTGAAATTAAGGGTTACCGCATGAACGGGCCGGTAGTGGTCTATCCTTCCGGCGACTTTCAGGGAACCATCTATCAGACCTTTTCGCTTAAGAATAATTTTTCACCGATCATGCGCGATGTGAGAGTTGTAATCTATAGCAATTCTCTTGCCACTAATGACTTTGTTGGTGGCTACTGCGAACAAACCGGTACTCAGTGGGCACAGACCATTGTTACTAACCCGCCGGGCTTTACAATTGGCACTCCGCGTGTAATCGATCTTGGCACCAATCAGGTCCCAACTGGTTATACTCTTATGTTTCGGGGATACATTGTGGGGCAAGGAAAGATTGGCAATGAAGAAGTACTTATTAATGACGACGGAGCGGATGCTCAGATCGTAACAATACAGGTGAATTAATTATGAACAAGCATTCTTCTGGAAAAATCGGGAGGTTTAACAATATGCAACTTAGATTCTGGGGCGGCTGGTTTCTGGCGATTGCCGGATTGGCCATTGTGTTGAGCATGGGCTGCGAAAAGGGCGCTCTTGGCGTTAAACCGGCAATTGTCACGGGGTATATCGTCAAGGCCGACAACGGTGAAGCTATCCCCGGTGCTACGGTCAGGATAATGTCAAAAGAAGGTACTGTTGGTGAGACGGTCAAGGTGGGTAGTAACTTTATGACCACCATTACTGATGCCAATGGTCGCTTTTGGTTCGATAACGTAGTCCCTGACAATATTATGGTTGAATATTCGAAAGGCTCAAACAAAGGTACTTATCCGTCTGCCACTACTTCAACAACAGACACAGAAACTGGTGCTACCAGCGAAGGTGCCCAACTCGAAGCCGTTTATGTAAAAAGTGGTGCCATCGTTGATCTGGGTTCTTTGCCGTTGACTCAGATAGCGGGCACTTTGCCCTCGAATATTACTATTAAGCTCGACCTTGTAAACGCGACAACACTCGAAAAAATTCCTGCTGGTGAAAAGTTCGTTGTCACTCTTAACGGAGTGCCTCTTTTAAATACTGCAAATAGTAACTCTTTGACTGCAGGTGAACTGCGCGATGGCATTTCCAAAGCATCTGAACAGGCATTGGATATAGTGGTTCGTCATGATAGTGATACTATTCTTTACCAGACAACCACCCCCAAGCATGTTGTCGTGAATGGCAGCGAAATTTATGAGACAATACTGCTTACTCCTGTTAGCTACAATCTGTTTCTCAGATGTGTGAATGTGCCAGATTACATAACCGTCAGCTCCGCTTTGGTTAATGTTTTTGCCGAGGACAGTGAGACGAATCCCTCAAGACCGCCACAGATTCTTGCTACACACACCTTTCCAGCTACTACTCCTGTTGCAGGAACATTGCCCTCTCTGATTACGATCTCAGCTCTTTCTATGCCAGTTGATCTGCGTATTCAAGTTCGTGGTTATCAGGATGAAGTGTTGAAAATTGTTCGTGATAATTTGACAGATGGCACTCAGGGTAACTATCGAATTGATATTGATTTCCTGGGTAACAATTCCACCCTGTCTTCGACTTATCATCCGACAACAAACAATGTCGTAGGTATTTTTGACAATATGCTGAGGCGCGACGTGGCTCTTTCTATAGCTGGTCCAGACTTGTCAGCTAACAGTTGGGTGGATGCAATGATAAATCTGCCTTATCTGAGAATAAGCACTCCCGTTACAGAGAACTTTGGCTTACCAAGAGCATACAACAGCAGTGACAATTGGATTGCTTCTTACCCAAGTTTTTGGAGTGGTGGCAATGTAAGTCCTGGAACTAACGGTTTATCAGACACATCTGCTGTGATTATATTCCCAGGCGTTGCGGTTGGCTATGCGCTGGGCTACACAGTAACGGTCGATCCTGCTTTGGGCAGTGCTGGCTATGCTTCTGGCTCTTTTGGTATCTCTTACCCGACTGTGGGCACCAGCGAGTTAATGGTCTCGCCCGAAATTGAACCAGGTGCAGGCACGACTTTGGTGTTTGGTGTGCCCGCCAAGCGGTCTACTGGGACTTAAGATTTCTAAAACAAAACCAGCCAGCGGCTTATGTCGCTGGCTGGTTCTATTTTAGGACGATTTATATGGCTGAGGTACCGTTTTTGTAGTCGATGCCGAGGTGAACGGCAATAGTAGCGGCGACATCCCAGAAGCCTTGGCGGATACCGAGATCTTTGCCGGGGCGACCTTTCTGATAGACGAGCAGTGGCACCGCTTCGCGGGTGTGGTCAGAGCCCTTATAGGTCGGGTCGCAGCCGTGGTCGGCGGTGATGATGAGCAGGTCGTCTTTTTCTAGCTTGTTGATAAATTCGGCCAGCCACAGATCAAATTCCATCAAAGAGGCTTTGTAGCCATGCACATCGCGGCGATGACCGTATTTCATGTCGGTATCGACGAGATTAGTGAAAATCAGGCCTGATTTGATATTGTCGAGCGCTTCGACGGTTTTTTGCATGCCATCTTCGTTGCTTATGGTCGTGACATGGGGTTCAACGCCCTGCCCGGCAAAAATGTCATAGATCTTGCCGATGCCATAGGTTGGTATGTTTTTGGCTTTGAGCACATCGAGCAGAGTTTCAGCAGGAGTCAGACTGAAATCATGGCGGTTGGAAGTGCGCGCATAATTGCCAGAGGTGCCAAGAAAAGGCCTGGCAATTACACGTGCTGCTCCGAGTTCCGGTGGTTGCAGCATGTCGCGTGCAATCTGGCAGATGCGGTACAACTCAGGCACTGAAATTACTTCTTCGTGTGCCGCAATCTGAAAAACTGAGTCGGCCGAAGTATAGACTATCGGTTTGCTCGTTTTAACATGTTCGTCACCCAGTTCATTGATGATCTCGGTGCCCGAGGCCGGGTAGTTGGCAAGTGTCTGTCGGCCGATAGCGGCTTCGTACTTTTCGATAAAGTCTTTGGGGAAGCCTTTCGGGAAAACCGGAAAGGCGAAATCAAGTTTCATTCCCATCATTTCCCAGTGTCCGGTGGTGGTATCCTTGCCTGGCGACAGTTCATACATCATACCAAACGAGGCGCTTGGAGAAGCTGCTGGCGGTACGCCCTCGATCTCGGTTATGTTGCCGAGTCCCATGTTCTGCATGGTCGGCAGATCGATGCCGCCGCAGGCCTTTGCTATGTTAGGTATGGTGGCGGCACCAATGTCGCCATATTCATGCTGGTCAGGCATCGGCGCTATGCCGGCGCTGTCTACTACTATACATATTGCTCGCATATATTTCTTTCCTTTATGTTATTGCTTTCTAATCGTGCTCGTGCTCGTGCTCGTAATCGTAATCGATATTTAATTTCGCTTACCAGTTTCACAAAGCACAATATACGTAGATTCAACGAGTTGTTAAATTGCTATCAAAAATATACAATTTAACCGCCCCACATGCAAGCAGGGGTTCAACATTCGGTGGCTCTTTAGGTGGCTCTTATGGCTTCAGCCATTAGAGCCACCTATCCCGCAGTGCTCACGGGGCTGAACCCCTACGCGAATGTATTTAATACCAGCCCTAAAAGGGATTCACGTAATCGCAGCCGCAGGCAAAAACTAGGGTTAACGAGATTTCGCACAATTTGCGCAGGAAGGCTGGCAAACGTAAGATACGAAGACGCAAAATAAACCTGTTTTTCGGATATTACAAAATCAGTAGATTTAGGGTAGAATCGAAGCAGAGAAGATTGTATGAGTAGCTGACAAAATGCTGCGGGTCTGTCTTGCAGCATATTAATGGCTTGCGTGTCTGCACTCAAAAAGAGGATAGCAATATGGAATCAAAAAAAACCAAAAAAACTTTTGATGAGATCATAAACCATGCCAACAACAAAATAGAACGACTAAAAGGCAAGAATGACTCCGCACAGAACCCTCATATTTTTGAAGGTGAGATATTTTTAGAAAAATTAGTTGTTCTGCATCAAAAAAAGCCCTCAGCTCCCATACTTGAGTTGGCGGACGAACTCCACACTCTCGACAAAGAATCGCTGAAAAAGCATTTCGCCAAGCTTATTGAACAAGCCCGTGCCTTTGCAATTGCCAGCAAAATGTCTGAGGAAGAGCAAAATGATCACCTGGATGGCGTAAGACAAAAAAACAAGAAAGAGCTTCAGATTTTCGATGCTCAGGTGCGCTTTAATCTGGATCTTCTCAAATATGAGGCGTCTGAAGATGATGAAACATTGGTTTCAATTCTTGCCGCCAAAGGGTATAAAGCATACCCAATCGCCGAACTCAAGGTATTATTCAGTGGGGGGGGCCTGGGGGCGAAGCAAAAACTTGCCCCCCCGCTTCCCAAACAAAAAATTGGGTCGGGTGGCTACGATGTTGTAACAAACGGAACATTCTTTGGATATACAGACAAATGCTACCCGCTTGGCACTGTTATACGCAATGGCATTCTGGATTACGAATGCAAACACCCTAAAACTCAAAACAGAGGCGGCATTGCAGTTTTAAACAGCGGCAAAATTGTCATCAAAGGTGCCCAAGGAGGAACGCCGGAAGACATTAAAAGAGAATTTGGACAACCTTGCGACCCGGTAAAAGATTATATCGGCGGTGGCGTCTTGCTCAGAGCCAACAAAGAAACGTTTCCAGGTGAGCAAATTTTTTATGAGCAGCAATTTAATGATATGCAATCGGGCTATGATAATTCTGATAATGGTTTGAAGGCTAAACAGATGTACCGAACCTGGCATGTTGTATTTGGCCTGCATCAGCAAAATCCTTATCTGATCATACCTGCGAAAAAAAAAGATGCACAAGCCTTTCAAAAGGAACTTGAGAAGGCCGGTTTTTCTGATGTAATAGAATTTAACGGAGGCAATGAGTTTTGTTTAAGCGATTCAGATAACCCTGAACACAAGAAGGGAAAAAACAGCCCCACAGGCTTTGGAATAAAAATTTCCAGGGATGATGGGTCATGAGATTTGCAATAATAATTCTGGTAATTCTGGTAACTTTTATTCCTGGTCTGCAGTCTGCCGCCCAGACACCAGTAGCAACTCACACGATTGAATTGCCGGGCGGCGTAAAGATGGAATTCTGCCTGATTCCTGCCAGCTCGTTTACGATGGGCCCAAGAACACGGTCACATGAAGGCGGGCCAGCCGATAAAAAGCCAGATGTTATTCTAACGAGAGACTTCCACATGGGGAAATATGAAGTCACGCAAGCGCAGTGGACAGCGGTTATGGGGAGCTGGGACAGAGAAGAACGCGAACGCGAGTATATCAAGGTATGGATGATGTATGAATACAGAATGCCTTATGATACCATCGAGATTCCCATAAACAGGCCGGATTGGACAGGGGTAGGCGACAACAACCCTGTTTATTGGGTGTCATGGTATGATGCGGCGCAATTTTGCAATGCCCTGAGTGTTATGCAGGGGCTCACACCCTGCTATGAAATAGTTGAGAAAGATGGTTTTTTTGAGGTCACCTGGAAGACAGAAAAATGTGATGGTTACAGGTTGCCGACCGAAGCTGAGTGGGAATATGCCGCGAGCTGTGGAATCAAGGAAAGCAAATACTACTGGGGAGACGAAATCGATGAAGCTTATGTGCAGATTACCCCGCAGATTGATCCTCCCCGGAGCTTTCCTGTTGGGCAGAAAAAGCCGAACGCTTTCGGCTTGTATGACATGATAGGCAATGTTTCCGAATGGTGCTGGGATATTAAAGATATAGGTTATGTGGCTATGGACCCCAGAGGACTTGATGACGATGACAAGCCCATATCGCCTGAAGGATGCCCCTGTGTGATTCGTGGTGGCGCAGAACAAGGTATGAGAGAGACTTATCGATGTGGTTATTACAGTGACAGACATTCCAGCATCGGTTTTAGGATCGTCAGGATCGCAAGAACTGTAGATCGGCCTCGCGACTTTTTTGTGCGGGAGAGCAAGAAAAAGTTACGCGAGCTTGCTGAGGAAAGAAGGCGGCAGTGGCTGAGTGAATAAGGTTACCCGAGCAATCGCTCGAGGCTCATTAATTTGGCGACGCGGTTGGCGTGGCGACCGGGAGCCGGCGAGGTTTCGAGCCAGAGATCGACAATTTGTTTCATGTAGCCGGTGCCAATAACCATACTGCCAAGAGTAAGAACATTGGCGTGGTTATGTTCGCGACTGTTGCGTGCAGAATAAAGATCATTGCAGCAGGCTGCGCGAATGCCGGGAACCTTGTTGGCGGCCATGCATGAACCAATTCCGGCACCATCGATGACAATGCCGACGCTAAGCGGATTTTTTGCTACCGAAGCTGCAACGAGATAGGCTATATCCGGGTAGTCTACTGGCGCAGTAGAATAAGCGCCCATGTCTTCAACAACCAGATCTTTACTTAACAAATATTTTTTAAGTTCTTCTTTTAGCGGAAAGCCACCGTGATCGGCGCCAATATAAATTCTGGGCATCAGATAAACTCCCTAAACAGCTCAGGGCGTGGTCGTGGAATGACCACATGATGGACGACCAGTCCTTTGCCTTCGAGTGCGTCAAGGCCGGCTTTAACGGCAGCTTCAACCGCGGCAACATCGCCGGTCATGGTATAAAATGCTTTGCCGCCGATAGCCATGGCAATACGCAGCTCGCACAGGGTTACGTCGGCCGCTTTTACCGAGGCGTCAGCCGCGAGGATGGTTGAAACTATATCGAAAGTTTCGACAACGCCGAGCGCGCCGGTGGTGTCAATCTCGTTGGTGGCGGTAATTGCCGGATAAATCTGGGAATGCAGGTTTGGTATTATCAGGTCATTTACCAGATAGCCCTGCCCGAGCTGAATGCCGGCGGCAACGCTAGCCTCTACTGCGGCGACATCGCCCCAGACCAGACAGATAAACTTGCCCGGGCATACGGTTCGTGAGAGAACCAGCTCAACCGAAGCGGTTTTGAGCATGGCATCGGCAACCAGATAGCCGATAGAAATGCTTGAAAGTTCGATCAGGCCAATGGCATTTCCGCTGATTTTCATTTATCTTTCCTCATTCTCTGACAATCACTATTGCCTGGTCGGTGACAGAAGCAATTTTTCCGCTTATCGAAGCATGCAAAGAAGCGCCGAGCTTGCCTTCCGGCATGGCTGCGATCAGTTGTCCGACACTGACCTTGTCGCCAGCTTTGATTACTGGCATGGCCGGTGCGCCGATGTGCATTTTAAGCGGCAAGGTAACTTTTTCGAAGCGCTGGGTGATCTGCTGTAGTGGAGCCTTATGGTCGTAGTCGAGCAGGGCGAGCTTTTTGATCAGGCGCTCGATGCTGACCCGGCGAACTGAACGCATCGGGTGAACAGCCGGCTCTCCCTTAAATTCTGCAAGCTTAACACCGTTACCGAGATGAAACTTTTTGGCGATCATGCATATTTCGCGTGGTGGCAGGTCTTCCGGGCATGAGAACAGTGAGCACAGACCGCATTCGCTGCAAAATACAGAGTCTACAGCATAGTCGCTCTCTGCATAGGGTGCGAACTGGGCGGTGCGCATAGCCTTGTGCGGGCGTATCGGGTAACCGAGCAGTGCGCGCGGACAGAGTTCAGAACAATCAGTGCACTGATCACAGGCCGAGCGCGCAATGCGTGAATTCTTCTTGTCACCATTCGACATTTTTCTGATCAGCACGTGATTTTCTGGCAGTGCAATCAGACCACCGCAGGTTTTGCTGACAATGTCTTTGTCTGGGTCGGCAATAAGTTTGCCCATCATTGGGCCACCGTCGATAATTCTCAGACCATCAAGCTTTTTAAGCCCGCCAAAAGCCATGGCTTCTCGCACGGTAATGCCAATCGGCACTTCAATAGTGCAGGGGTGGGGCACTTGACCGGCGATAGTGAGAAATTTGCTGACCACCGGTGCATTGCGCCCGATGTTGAGCAGGGTCTCGACGTTAATGACGACGCAGCCTATGTTGAGCGGAATTCCGCCGTGCGGTATCAGTTTGCCAGTGGCTTCATAAACCAGCTCATATTCGTCACCTGCCGGGTAAAAATCACCGAGCGGCAACATCTTGATACGTTTGTCTGGTATGTTTTTGCTGAGCCAGGACAGTAGATCTGCATATTTTTTTTTCATACCGATGTAGCCGGTTTTGGCACCGGTCACATCAAGGGCTTTGATCAGACCTTTGAAGAAATCTTCGCTGCAGTGCTTCATGATCTCTTTGTCTTTGTGAAGCAGCGGTTCACATTCGGCGGCATTAACAATGACCGCGTCAACATTTCGTGCGGCCAGTTTTACGTGAGTCGGAAACCCGGCACCACCGCAGCCAACCAGACCTAATTGTGAAAAATCAGCGCTTGTCATTCTACACGATTCTGAATGCATCGACGATTACACACCGGCGCAGACGAGTGAACGAGCGGGCGGTGGTAATGCCTTCACCAGTTGGTGAAGCGATGGTCATGGTGGTAGTGCCCTCTCCGCCAAGTCCCAGACCAGCGTAGCTCGGGCCATTCTTGACAAAGATGCTGCAATCGCATTTCCGTGCCATCTGATGCAGGTTGTCGATATTTTTACTGTGCATCGTCGCAGTGTGGCGGTTGCCATTCTCGACTTTGACTGCCAGGTCTATTGCGGCGTGAACGTCGCGCACTCTGACCAGCGGAATTACCGGCATCAGCAGTTCTTCGACGACAAAGGGGTGATCTGGTGTGACTTCACATAGAACAATGCGGGTCTCAGCGGGAATTGAAACGCCAATTTCCTGCATTATCACTGATGCGTTGCGCCCGACCAGTTTGCGATTCGGCATGCCCTTACTGTCGAGGCAGATTTTTTCAAGCTGCATGATTTCGCGCGGCGAAGCTTCATAGGCGCCGCTGCTGCGCATGTGCTGTTTGAGCTCGTCGGCGACTGATTCGACCACGATAATCTCTTTCTCGGCAATACAAAGAACATTATTGTCGAGGCTTGCACCAGAAATGATATCTCTGGCCGCTTTTCTGAGATCAGCAGTTTCGTCGACCACCGCAGGAGGGTTGCCTGGGCCAGCGGCGACGTATTTTTTACGTGATTTTGAAGCTGCTTCAACAACGGCCGGGCCCCCGGTAACGGCGAGAAGCCTGATGCCGGGATGGGTCATTATTTTCTGGGCGTTTTCGATACTGGCGTTGGCTACTGTCACCAGAAGGTTTTCTGGGCCACCTGCTTCGACGATGGCGTCATTAAGAAGGCACATGGTGAACTGGCTGCATTTTACTGCTGCCGGATGAGGTGCGAAAACTACCGAGTTGCAAGCTGCAACCATGCTGATAGAATTGTTAATTACTGTGGCAGTTGGATTGGTCGAAGGAGTAATGGCGCCAATGACTCCGTAAGGAGCTCTCTCGGTGATGGTCAGCCCATTGTCGCCGGTAAAGGCTTCGGGAATGAGATCCTCAATTCCGGGAGTCTTTTCGATGACGAGCTTGTTTTTTTGAATCTTGTCATCGACTCTACCATAGCCAGTTTCCTGGTTGGCGAATTTTGACATTTCTTCGACTTTTTCGAGGGCGCGCTTGCGCATATTCGCAATGATCGCAGCTCTGGTTTTCAGTGGCAGGTCTGCCAGCTGTTTCTGGGCGCGATTAGCGGCAGCAACCGCATCGTCAACTGAGTCAAATATTCCTCTGCCGGTTGCCGAACGGGTGATCGGCGTCGGTAGTGTGCCAGTGCCTATTTTTTTGAGCACTTCGGACACAATAAGCTGCAAATCTTCCCTTGAAACGCTCATCTATGTTACTCCGGGTTCAGTGAAAGTCCGGCAGCCTCAGGAACGTTCTGAATCGAAAACTACCTGGTCGACAATTGCGCAAATAGCAGCATCAACAGGCTTTTTGAGGGTTTGCTCGGTAAGACGTGCCGAGCTTCCAGCTACGACCAGAACTTTCTCTGAGGCGCCAGCTCCAACCGCGTCGACAGCAACAACATGATTTCCGGTTGGTTTCGCGCCATCCAGCGTCAATTCCTCGACGATGAGCAGTTTGAGACCAACCAGACTTTCATCTTTGCGGGTACAGACAACTGTACCACATACGCGGCCAAGTATCATATTTTAATTCCGATGATTATTTTTTAGTGCCAGCCAGAATTTCTCTGATGGGAAGAATTTCATCAAGGTTAGAGTGGGGGCGGGGAATTACGTGAACAGAAACCAGTTCACCAAGTTTTTTGGCAGCTGCGGCGCCGGCATCAGTAGCGGCTTTAACGGCAGCAACATCGCCTCTTACAAAGGCTGTTACATAACCTGATCCGATTTTTTCCCAACCGACCAGTCTTACATTGGCAGCTTTTACCATTGCATCACATGCTTCTATAAGAGCTGTTAATCCACGTGTTTCAATCATACCCAGTGCTTCCTGCATGACGACCTCCTGAAAGTTTTCTTAAGAATAAATTTAATTATGCAACTATTTCGACCATGTCGCCGTTGCTGATGCCGGCGGCGTTGGCTTCATCCGTATCGAGATGGAAATCAAGAGCGAACTTGTCGCTGACGCGAACGAGAACATTGTTAAATACAACAGACCTGGGTCCAGAGGATTTTATGGAAACTCTGTCCATGTCTTTGAGCCCGAATTTGGGGGCATCAATCGCGCTGATGTGTATGTGTCGGGCGGCAACGATCACGCCTTCCTTGAGAGTTACTGCGCCTTTGGGGCCGACCAGAACGCATCCTGGAGTGTTGGCAGTGTTGCCGGAGTCTCTGACAATAGGCTTAACGCCAAGTTTGAAGCAGTCAGTTACAGACACTTCGACCTGAGTGGAAGGGCGAACTGGCCCAAGAATGCGGCATTTTTCGATGCTGCCTTTGGGTCCTACGAGCAGAACAGTTTCTTCTGCGGCAAACTGGCCTGGTTGTGAGAGGGGTTTGAGCTGCTTGAGTTCGGAACCCTTGCCAAAAAGAATCTCGAGGTCAGCCTGTGAGACGTGCAGATGACGATTGCTGACTCCGCAGGAGATCGATCCCGACTTGATTCTGCCGTGCAGGTCAATATGTTTAAGAACTTCTGCTACAATGGTCTTTACCTGATTTTCGTCCATCATTCCGGTTCAGTTTCCTTTCCTGAAAGCAATTTGTTTTAATAATTCATGATTCGCGACTATAGCTGCAGGGCCGGTTGGCAGTTCGTTGCCGATAATCAGCTCAGCCATGTACAACGGAGTTAGTGTCATTGTGTCTGAACTTTCAGAGGCAATTATATCACAGACGCTTGAAGACGCAAGAGTAAAAGTCGAAAAAAGAATCAGGCCATTTTCTTTTGCCTGTTTGATAAGGCTGAGCAAATTTTGGGGGTCAGTGTAAGGTTTGCAGGCCGGTATAACAGCACCGATGCAGTGCATGTCGGCAAGCATGGCGGCTGAGGTTTCACCGGTAAAGGCTCCCTGGGCTGCCCAGTGAATGACGGGCGATACTGTTTTACCCTGCAAAGCCGGATATAAACTGTTGAAAATCGGCAGTAATACAGGATTAACCAGAAAAAGCAAGTTGGGGTATCGCGAATTAAGATCGAATAGTTCCACATGCATTTTTTTGAGTGCGTCGCTACTTTTTGCTTCGACTGGCCAGATGAGCTGCAACTGTTCTGAGTCCTGATCTGACTGACTGATATTAAGAGAATCAGCGACTTCAGATGCCCAGGCGGTCAGCCGACTGCCTGCCGGGATTTGTCTGATGTTTTGCTGATGCATTTCACGGATGTCGTCTGCGGTGAGAAGTTGACTGGTTTTGCTGCCATTTTCTGAAAAAATGGGCAGATTGCCATTTGCAGCGTTCTCTGAATTTGCGTCAGTAATGAGCTGTTCGAGGTGTTCGACAATAATATAGCCGATACCAAGCTGTAGCATGTCACTGCCTGGCTTTTGCATTTTGTCGATCAAAAAATAGATTCTGGTGTCTGTTGGGTGCGAAAGCAACTGCCAAAGTGCATCAGAAGCGTCGTCATCGCGAATTCCCAAGCTGACCTTGCGCAATGTGTTATCAATACTTTTAGCGTCAATAACGACGGCGCAAAGGTTGGAGAAGCTGATGTAACGCAGTGATTCAAGTCCCGTCATGCGACACTTCTCAAGTGCGGCAATAGAAAGTCGGCTCTGCAGTCCACTGCGGTCGTCACTGATTATCAGAATCTGGTTGCTGCTCATGCGCCCTATAATAACCGCTGATTTTCACAAAAGCAATTAGTTTCCAAACTTTATGCCCCGGCAAACGATTAAATTAGTTGGAAACTACATATTATCGCGTGGGTCTTTCCCCGATATATTCTAAGGCTATAAGCGTCAAATCATCATTTGGCGGGCAACTTTGTGCAAAACTTTCCAGGTCATCTACAATAACTGCCGTTGTCTGGTCCAGATTTCTGTCTTTACAACTCAACAGTATGGATGTGAATCTGTTCATACCGTAAAGTTCACCCACAGGTAAGCTTTAATCTTTTCTGAGCGGTGATTCTCTTAAATTGCCCTTGAGATAGGGGGTGGCGGCAAAGAAAATGGTTCGGTGGTGCAACAAGCGCTGCCCTGATTGCATCTGGCGATCTTCTGTCTGAATTATATTAACATGTGTAGTTTCGAGCAATAAAAAACCGCCTCGTGAGAGGCGGTTTTTTGAACCCCGCAGTTGCCGTGTAAAGATGAAATTGAACCCACTGAAGAAGTACGGTTGTCCGCCTGTTTAGTCTTAGAGGACTTCGTAGCGGAGTTAATCCACTCGTAAGTGTTTCTCTGAGATAAACAGAGACAGATTCCCTTTAAGATACAGGTATCGGCTCAATTTAACCTGCACCATCACGCACAACGCAGGGAAAAATTATCAAATAGCTTACCCTTTGAACATAACAAAATCATGGGTACTCCGCAAGGTCAAATAGCAAATTTTTTTTACATCGTTTTTACGGTAATTAGAAAATCAGGGCTTGGCAGAGGTGCGGCGGCGACCGTGTGATGTCTGATCTTGTGGTTGTTTATGGGATCGGCGTCGGGCGGCGCCTTTTTCTTTTCCGCTTTTGAGTGCCTTGCCGAGCTGGCCGAGAACGCCAAGTTCGAGGTGCTCCTCCTGGAGGGATATTATTTCGTCGCGGATCATTGCGGCCTTTTCAAATTCCATGCGGCCGGCGGCTGCATTCATCTCAGTCTTGAGCGCGTTAAGGAGTTCGGCAAGTTTCGTTTCGTCGATATCTTTGTGTTCGCGAACTTCGCCGCCTCCGCCCGGCAAGAACAGTGCCGGCAGCTGTTTGATGATCGTCTGAGGCACTATGCCGTTATCAGTGTTGTATTTTTCCTGTATCTCGCGTCGGCGCGCGGTTTCGTCGATGCAGAATTTCATTGCCTTGCTGATGCGGTCAGCAAACAATATTACTTCACCATTTACATTGCGGGCTGCTCGGCCGCAGGTCTGCATGAGCGACCAGGCTGAACGCAAAAAACCTTCTTTGTCAGCGTCGAGAATTGCAACCAGAGAAACTTCGGGCAGATCAAGACCCTCGCGCAGCAGGTTGATGCCAATCAATACGCTAATCTCGCCAGCACGCAGATCTCGAAGAATCTCGATGCGTTCGAGCGTGTCGATTTCGTCATGCAGGTAGCTGGTTGGAATATTCAGGTCTGAGAGATAGCCTGATAGTTCCTGTGCCATTCTTTTTGTAAGCGTGGTGACAAGCACGCGTTCGTTGCGTTCGATGCGCTGATTTATCTTGTCGATCAGATAATCGATCTGTCCGGCGCTTTTTATAACTGAAATTTTGGGGTCGAGCAGGCCAGTCGGCCGGATGAGCTGTTCTGCTATGCGATCCTGGGATGTGCTCAGCTCGTAAGGACCAGGCGTGGCCGAGGCAAAGAGCAGTTGACGTTTGCGCTCAAGAAATTCTTCAAAGGTCAAACAGCGATTGTCGAGCGCTGATGGCAGACGAAAACCGTAGTCAACCAGCGTCTGCTTGCGGCTGCGATCGCCAGCAGACATGCCTCGCAGCTGCGGCACAGTCATGTGTGATTCATCAAGAATGATCAGGCAGTCTTTGGGCACGTAATCGACGAGCGTGTCAGGTGGTTCTCCGGGCTGGCGGCCTGAGAAAAGCCGCGAATAGTTCTCTATGCCTTTGCAGAAGCCGGTTTCCCGAAGCATTTCCATGTCGTAGCGGCAGCGTTCGTAGATGCGCTGCGCCTCGATCATCTTGTGATTGTCTTCAAAATATTTAACGCGTTCCTTCATTTCGGCTTCTATGGCTGCAAGAGCTTTTTCCATTTTTTCGCCGGTAGTCACGAAGTGTTGCGCCGGAAATATGTCTACCGACTCAAGCTTTTGCGTCACTTCGCCCGTGAGCGGATCGAATTGCTCAAGTTTGTCGATTTCGTCGCCGAAAAATCTGACTCTGATTGCCTGTTCGCTCGATGCCGGAAAAATGTCAATGGTTTCACCACGGGCTCTGAACCTGGAACGGTGAAAATCCATGTCATTTCGTGAATACTGAATGTCGATCAGATCTCTAACCAGTTTCTGGCGTGGCATTTCCTGGTTTACCTTCAGTGAGACACGAAGATCGGCATAATCAGAGGGTGAGCCGAGGCCGAAAATACAGCTGACCGAGGCGACAACCAGCACGTCGCGCCGCGAAAACAGTGAAGTTGTCGCCGAGTGTCTGAAGCGGTCGATCTGTTCGTTAATTGCCGAATCCTTTTCGATATAGCTGTCGGTTGACGGGATATAGGCTTCGGGCTGATAGTAATCGTAGTAGCTGACAAAGTATTCGACGGCGTTTTCCGGAAAGAACTCTTTAAACTCGCTGTAAAGTTGAGCCGCGAGAGTTTTGTTGTGAGTGATCAGTAATACTGGTTTCTGCACGCGCTCAATGATACTGGCCATGGTAAAGGTCTTGCCTGAACCGGTAACGCCCAGCAGGGTCATGCGATCATGCGTCTTGTCAATCCAGCGACAAAGCTTTTTAACTGCTTCTGGCTGATCGCCTCGCAGCTTAAACGGGCTATGCAGTTTAAAATACTGGTTTTCTGTTAACTTCATAATACAGCATAGTATAATACTGATGGCCTTGCGTAAACTGTGAATTTTTTATGGGCAGTTTAATCTAAATAGATCCGGCTCAGGGTCTGAGCAAAATCGTAACAGCCAATTTTGTAACCGGTTTTGCAGTCGGGAGGTGAAAGAATCGAAGCAACAATACTGTTTGCGTCTTTGCGCTATCAGTGCGGGATAGAGACAGTGATAAATCGCCCGGGAATATTGTCGAACTGATTAACCTGTTTCTTGATGTCAGTCATGCAATTTGTACACAGAATGGTGGAGTCATAGATAAAATTATCGGCAATACTCTGATGATGTTTTTTCGTGGCTCTTTGAGCGGAGATAACCACCAGTTAAAGGCATGTAACACGGCATTGCAGATAATGGCGGCGTTTGCAGACGAAGGATCTTCTCGCAAATTCCTTTTTTCTGGGGGGATGAGCAGTGGCAATCTAGTTTCAGGAAAGATTGGTTCTCGCACCGGCAAACTTGATTACACTGTTATCGGCGATGCGGCAAATATGGCTGCCCGTCTGAAATCTCATGCCGAACATCTGGAGATACCGGCGGTAATTTGCTCGGATTCGCTGACAAGCTTGCGCAGTGATTTAATGATTATTAAGCCTGAGGCCGAGATCAGGATCAAGGGCAAAATTGATCGCTGTCGTATTTACAGGCTTGTTCCTGTCTAGAGGCAAAGCTGCTTATTATTTGTTCGTTACAGGCAGGCAACAAAGCTTTTTAACTGCTTCTGACTGATCGCTTCGCATTTTAAACGGGTTATGCCGTTTAAAATGCTGGCTGTCTTTTATCTTCATGGTATGCATGTTATACTATTGCAGGTTTTGCGTAAACTCCTGAAATTTTACGGGCAGGTTAATATGAAAATTTATGTTATAGCAGATATAGAAGGTGTCAGCGGTGTTGTCAGCTCAGCACAGACAGGTGGCGATTCGTGGCTCTACGAAGCTGCGCGTCTGCAATATAGTCGTGAGGTTAAGGCCGTATGTGAAGCGGCTTTACACGCTGGTGCCGAAGAAGTATATGTTAACGATTTTCATGGCAATGGTCTGAATCTTCTTTCAGACGCTTTGCCGCGCGAAGTAATGGTAATTCGAGGTGGCTTCAGACCTTCTTCTGGCTACGATCTGCTTGATGAAACTTTTTCCGGGGTTGTCATGCTTGGAGTACATGCTAGAACAGGTACTTACGGCGGCGTTATACCACACACTTACTCAAGCAAGCTGTCATTTGAAATTTTTGGTCAGCCTGTTGGCGAATTTGATGTGCTGGCGTTGCTGGCCGGCGAAAAGAAAGTGCCGGTTATTTTGATAAGTGGTGATTCAAAGGCGCTGGAGCAGGCAAGCACCAATCTGCCATCGACCCCAGGGGTGATAACCAAGTATTCCATTGGTACTGAAGGCGCTTTGTGCATGCACCCGGATCGCGTATGCGAGTTGCTGCGTGACGAAATGAGGCGTGCGATCAAAATTATCGACAGCATAGAGCCAGCCCAGATATCAGGGCCAGTTCAACTTAAAATCAGGGTTTGCGACGTATTGCTTTCTTCACGTCTTGAGTGGATCCCTGGGCTGAAGAAAATCGATGATGTTAGTTTTGAATTTGCCGGCAAAAATATGAGAGAAATTGCCGCTCTGATGTATGGCTGCGCAACTATGGTTGAGGCAAAGTTCTAAGATTCAGCGGCGGTCAGGGTTTTTCGATGCCAAACTGTTTTAATTTGCGCTGCAGAGTTCGCCGGGAAATCGCGAGTGCATCGGCTGTTTTTGAAACATTATAGCCATATTTTTTGAGCTGGCTGATGAGAATGCCGTGCTCCGCCTGTTCTATAAGGGTCTCCAATGTTTCGTTGCCAGAAGATGTGGGCGTTGTGTGATGTCTGGCAGACTGTTCGATTATCACCGGTGGAAAGTGTTCCGGCAGTATTACATCGTCGGCGAGCACGACTGCGCGTTTGAGTGCGTTTTCTAGTTCGCGTATATTGCCGGGCCAACTGTAGTCATTCAGCACTTGCCAGGATTCTTTTGACAATTCAGGTCGTTGGCAGTTGTTTTGCTCAGCAAACTTCTTTAAAAAGTGTTTTACCAGAAGCGGCAGGTCATCTTTTCGTTCCCGCAGGGGTGGCAACGAAATAGTCATTTCGTTTACCCTGTAGTAGAGGTCGTGACGGAAAGTGCCGACTTTGGCCATCTCAAGAACGTCTCGATTGGTTGCGGCAATTACCCGACAGTTAGCTGAGACTGGCTTGGTGCCACCAACCCGGTTGAATTGCTTTTCCTGTAGCACGCGAAGTAACTTGACCTGAGTTTGCAACGAAGTCTCAGTAATTTCATCAAGAAAAATTGTTCCCTGGTCCGAGATTTCGAAATAGCCCTTTTTCAGCCCGTCAGCGCCAGTAAAGGCGCCCTTTTCGTAACCGAAAAGTTCACTTTCGATTATTGTATCTGGCAAAGCGCCACAGTTGACCGGAATGAAGCTGTGCTTGGCACGATCAGACAGTGAATGTATAGCATGTGCAACCAGCTCCTTGCCGGTGCCGCTTTCGCCCTGAATGAGTATCGACAGGTTGCTGGCGCTGATTTTTTTGAGACAGGCGAACATCGAACGCATCGTTTCTGAACGCCCGATGATGCCGCTAAAGGCGATTTCACGGTTGTCGTCAGCATCCCCGGCAGAGTCAACTTTGCAGATGCTGGCCGGCGAAATTTCGACAACGTATTTGCGCGATATGCTGGTGAGCCAGGCAGGAAAAATTTCAATCAGCTGTTGTATCTCATATTCGAACAGCCGCATTTTGCGGCCCTCCTGCCATATCAAACCAGCGATTTCCTCGTGCCTGACAGCCTGCAGGTTGTCGCCAATCTGGTCAATCAACTTCTTGAGAATTAACAAGTATGGCACATAACGATCGGCAACCTGCGGTGCGGCAGTGTCTTCTATGCCGATGCTTAACAACACGCGCTGTCGCATCTCGGGTGGCATGGCAAGTCCGAAGTTTACTTCGAGCTTGCTGGCAGTATCTGATTTGAGGTGTTCGAACAGGCTGTCTACCTGCTTAAGCACATCTGGCGAGAAACGGGCAAGAAATTCACCTGCCAATCCCCGCATTTGCTCGGTTTTGTCCATTTTTGACCTATTTTTCGACGGGTTTGCGGAGTTGCTCCGGAATATCTACTCTGAGCTGCCGCAAAAAATACATGGCGACTTTATCGCCGGGACGTGCTTTGAGAGCTTTAAGATAAGCTTCCCCTGCTTCTTTTTTGTTGCCTGATTCATATTGAATTCGACCCAGCCAGCTCCAGGCCTCAGAGTTCATAGAATTGGTCTCTGTCGCTTCTTTTAACAGAGTTTGTGCGCTTTCTATGTCTTTCTGCTGATAGAACAGATATGACCATTTTCGGAGAGCTTCTGAGAGATAGAATCTGGCCGTAGATTTTTTTTTGCTGTCTGGAAACTTCTGCAAAAATTCACGCCATGATTCAGCTTCCCGGGCATGGAAGTTTATCTTGTTGAGTAACCGGGAGCGTTGATAAATAAGCTTTTCAGCCTGCTCAGGTTTCTTTTCCAGCAGATACGCAACTTTCAGGAGTTCCTTGTCGACGACAGCACGATCTGATTGTCCAAGCTTGAGCTCTTCGCGTGTCTGCCCGTTTATGCTTCCTAATACACGCATTTCGGCCAGTGGTGCGTTGCATTTGCTGCAATAATCAAGATTTGCCGGATTTTCAGTGCTACAGTCGAGACACTTGTTGAGCGGTGTCGTGCAATCTTTGCACTTTACTGTGTCCGATGCATTGATCGCTTGACATTCGCCGCAGATATTGCGCTGGGCAAACGCCTGAGGAAGCATGATGGCAATGAACATAAGCGCCAGCAAAAGTTTGAGCCCCAAATATTTAAAGTGTGCAGTAGTAGTCATGATAAACTCCATCGTTTAGTGGTATGAGCTCAGCCGCTTCGAGTGCTTTATCGCTGAGCATTATGCGACCAGGCTTAAGCGATGCAGCGGTTTTAAGAACCGAGGGTATTATGTCCTTTTCTCCTTTAAAGTCACCTTTGCGAAAAATATGCCACTCCCGACCGTCGTGACAGGCCAGGTAAGTGTTTTCCTGCTGAAAAATCTCAAACGTATCTGGTTTGCAATGTCTGAAGACAGCGTAGTCAGCTCCCATAAAGGCTTTTTGAATAATATATTCCGGTGGAAGCGGTGAGCCAAGAAAAGGATGTAAGCCCAGGCGGTTGATCTCGTCTGGGTGTAATACAACCCGCTCTGATCTGAGTAATCTGCCATGTTCCACTGCCGTGACATCAGCATAGCGATATTCACGGTCGGCTTGCATTCCTGTCATCGCCAGTTCTTCTTCTACTTTTATATTATCCGCGAAAATAACCATGCCTGAACATTCTCGCTTGCGCGCTTGCTCGCTGAGGCCTTCGAGCATGAGTCTGACAACCTGTGGAAAGCGTAAGTTTTCGTGAATGCGCCAGGCAAAGGCTATAGCGTTGTTG
>Ga0180007_10001402_pt1 | contig 33309 bp, 19 predicted proteins | sample MM_PC_MetaG_FD_121122 | JGI IMG/M metagenome (GOLD analysis project Ga0180007, IMG submission 121122) | Groundwater microbial communities from the Aspo Hard Rock Laboratory (HRL) deep subsurface site, Sweden - MM_PC_MetaG | ecosystem: Environmental > Aquatic > Deep subsurface > Groundwater... | reverse complement strand
TTTAACAGCGTATGGATATGCCGCCGCAGGCAGATAATAATAGTAAAAATCACCCAGCGGCGTATGGAAAATGCGATTCTTGTTCTTTTTGAAAGTGGCGCTGGTTATGGCGTTGACCTTTTCGGGAATGAGCCCGTAATAGCTCAACGCCGATTCAAACGAAATATATGAGGGCCCGTAGACGATCGCAGCCAGGCTTTTGAGCGAATACCCACGATCAGCGGCCGGCAGGAAAATACCCCGGCGCACCTGGATGATCTCGCCAGACTTGATTAACCTGGTGATCTTTGCCTTGGGAGACGCATACTCCCGAAGCTCGTGCATCAGCATGGCATGGTCTTTAAACATTTTTATCTCCAATAAGTATAATTATATGATACTTTCTGGAGATAAACAAGACGTATGCATCAGAACATTTGCAGACGCTAATTGGATGTTTTACCTACGCTACGTAGCGCAGCGAGCTGAAATTTTATACTGTGCGACTGACAGCCAGTTTGAACCCTGATCTTATGGCAAGCACGATCAATTTTTCAAGGCTGAACCTGTCCCATTTGCCACGTTGAAGATCAGTAATCCTTGGCTGGCTGACATGCAGAATTTCTGCAGCTTCGTGCGGGGTTAACCTGTTTTCGCTGATCCATTTTCTTACCGCCGCCATCAGATCGGCACGCAATCTTAGGAGCTCAGCATCTTCGAGAGAATAGCCGAGATCCAGAAATACATTGCCGGTAGAATCCTGATAATCCTTTATCATAGCTTTGGTCAACTTTATATAGGTCGGCGCAAATGAAGCCTCTGTTAGAGACTAACATACTATTCATTTCTGTCCACAGCAGTTATAATATACAGCAATTTACAAAATCTTTTTCATGCAGGAGGATGAGGATGAAAATCGCCTTTGCCAAGACAGGTTGGTCTGACTTTTATCAAGGTGGCCCAGTCGCCGGTCGCCACCAATACATTGTATCTGACAAGGAACCTCATGAGAAGTATAATTTTCTTCCGGGCCCCGATGGGCTTTTCTATGCCTATATTCCTGGAATTGGTAGCAAGCATTCGGTTCCGCAGCCCAAACACCGCGAGAATTGGACAGTTGTTTTTGTTGCAGCATATGAGGGCACGGGGCCTTTGACTGTCGTAGGCTGGTATGAAAACGCATTATTTGAGCACGATTGGTGCGAGAGGCCAGAGTATGAAGCCGGGATTGATTTCGAATTAGACTCAGACGGGTCCAATTTCTACTATTGCATTCAAGGTAAGAAAGCTTTTTTCATCGACCCTGAAAAGCGGCAGATAACTGTTCCGGGAAAGCACTTTGCCAGAACGTCCATAGTCTACATCCTACCTGAAAACAGCTCCGAGCCTTGGAGAAATGAATTCTACAAAATTTTTCAGCAAGTAAAATCAGAAGGCGCATCGCAGTTAACAGCTGGCAGCATAAAGAAAGTTCGCCCAAAACCAAATCCTGAAGTTGAAAAAGTAGCAGTTGCATTTACAATGAATTATTTTTCAAAACAGGGATATCAGATAATTGACCGGCAAGCCGACAATTGCGGTTACGATATCATTGCAAGGAGCGATAGAGGAGAATTACACGTAGAAATCAAAGGGACCTCTCTATCAGAAAAAACATTCATTTGGACAAGAAACGAAAGAAATTATTCATTTAACCCTAGATGGAGACTGGCAATCGTAACGAATTGTCTTTCCACGCCCAAGCTGACAATTCTCGAAAGGCGTCAAATCGAGAAGGCATTCATTGAAACACCCCTACAATGGGAAGTGAAAGCAAAAAATCCTGGCTAAGGGTGTCTAAAAAGAAAATCGACTAGCTTTACGCGCCGCTTCATCTCAAACCCAGCATTGAGGTTCACAGTTCACCTTGGCCCCGCACTCTGTTTTCCTCTGCGCTACGTAGCGCAGAGGAATCAAAATCTGACGAATCACTGCTTAATGAGCCTTTAGCCGGCGGGGATTTTCGTCGGCGGGTTGAAAAAGATGTCTTTCAAGGAATCAACAACAGACTTGCGCACCTCAAGGTTGAAAGCTTTGATCGAATAAACGCCCTCGATCTTCAGCCCATACACGTTTTCATAGCCTTTTTCATTTCTACCTATGATTAAATCGATCTGAGCAATTTGCATCAGGTCGGCAAGAAACTTAACAAAGAGACCAGTAGGAAAAGCCAATCGTGCATCAGGCTGTTCTATGACATCGCCTTCTTCGCACTCAGGAAACTCTATTCGATAATGAGGGTCGGCAGGGTTCGTTTTATCAAAAACCAGAAATTCCAGGTTAAGCATCTGGCTGACGCCTTCTGTTTCAGTTTCAGAAACGTGAATACAGACTTGCCTGAAATCGGAAGTAAACATTGAAGCTCTTGCTGAAACAAGCCTTCCTGAATCATCAACTGAAGCAATCATCGCATCTATTTTTTTTGAAAACTTAACAAAAAACTCGCCACAAAGAGTCAGTGGGGAATTAGCCCAGTATTTTTCGTTAAACCATGGGGCAGGATCATACTTTGTTGGTTTCAAGGTAATCCGCTGCAATCTTTCATAGCGAAATTCTGCGGGCATTTTTCCCTTGCAGTAATCATGCTTGATTTCAAAAGACTTTTCGCGAGCAAAAAAGGCTCGGGAATCTTCAACATGGTCAGGCAGCTTGTAGGAGACATCAAATAATGCTTTGTTCGTGTTTTCGATAAGCTGATCAAACACCAGGTCATTGATATTGTCCAGAAACTGCCTTATATAAAGCCACGAAAACTTTTCATTCAGCTCTTTTTGATACACATCCAGCAAGCTTGCCAGTTTAAAGGCCTCAGGCTTCAAGCAATCAAGATTCCCATAAGATGCGACTTCGAATGCAAACTCGTCAAACCCCTTTTCTGATGGCTTTAACTCAATATATGAAAGCCGATTATCTAATAGCCAGCGTCTCTTTTCAGAATCAATTTCATGTGTAACCATTATTTCCCAAACCATTACAGTTTGCTGTTGCGGACTTCGACTTACAACATCTGCCTTGAAACGGCTGCTGTCTATCGCCACCTCGTTCTCATGCACACACAGAGGGATCTGAATCAACCGATTGACAGGCACCTGAATCTTTTCAACCTCTTCTTTTGCCAGAAGATGCTTGAATTCATTGTTCGGCAATATGCTGGTCGGAAAATAAATTTCGACAGGAAGACAGTCTGTCAGTCTTTCTTTCAAAAAAAGCTTGGCACCAAAATGCAGGCTTGTTTCATAAGAAATAGAGCAGTCAGAGGGCTTTGTGTGAAAAAAATGCTCTCGACGCTGCTCGCCTGCTTTTTTTCTTAGCATGGACCGGCATCCAGGGCATTCATAATCTTTACCCTTAACAGCTTTTGCGACAGAAATTAGACAATCACGTTCAGTATCATATGCATATGAAATTTTTACTGTTTGTCCACTCAAGTCTCTGAACCTCGTTTTTTAGAATCTAAGACCATGTTTATTCTTAACCACTATAATAAAAAATCTGTCATAATTCCAGCCTGGGACGACAATTGCACTTACAACCCTCTGCAGTCCGATTGTTCTCATAACAGCCGACCTGTTGAGAAAGAATTGAATACTTTGTAGAGGTCGATCAGAACATCAGCGTCCAGAGACGCGTAGCCGATCTGGGAACGCGTCAGCGGGCGGCGGGTCCAGTCAGAAGTCTGCAGCGTTTTATCCATGTCACAGTTAAGCTCACGCCGAGCGACAACGGCCAGGCTGTGCCCATCGGGCTGTTTGCCGCGAATGCGCCGTGATGCCGTGAGAGTATCGAAAACTGCTGCGAGCTCAAGACCGACAGATCTGAGCACACCGCGTTCAAAGGTCGCGTTGTGTATGATTTTTACAATCTTCTCGGAACCGAAAATCCTGGCCAGGAGTGATAGATCGCATATCGCCAACGCATCGATAATCGCAATAAACTGCTCCGTGGCTATCTGTATCAGACAAAGCCGCTGAGTGCGCATGCAGGTTTCTACATCAAGGCCGACGAGCTCACATTTTTCGAGTTCACCGACCAGGACTTCGAGAGCCTTGCCGTCACTGATGATATGCAATGGCTTTTTGCCGACAGTTTGCGGGGCACGGGCAGTATCAGCTGAAGCCGGCCGACACAACTTTTCCCCCTGAACGTTGAGCAGAATATCGCTGAATTCGTGAGATGCGAGGGAAATAAGTTCATTTTCGGCATCTTCGAGACTGAGCTGTCTGCCTGCCGGGCCGACCGAAGACGAATACCAGGGAATGAGCGCGAGATTAACTTTTTCGCGCAGGTGGGGCGGATCGCGTTCGACGAAAAGCATTTCGGCCCACTTTTCATACTTCTGCTGTGGAGGCCGATAGGCCTGCCAACGAAAAAGAACCTGGCTCAAATCGCCAATGTGATAAGCCAGACCGTCACCCCATCTGGCAAACTTGGTCTTATCGACCGCAAGGTTTTTAAGGTTTTCACTGATCGGGTTCTTCACTCCGCGCTTTCCGGCCTTGCCAACATACAGCGGCCGAAAACCCGGCAGGTCGCCCCACCCCATAATATATAGCAGTCCATGCCAGTCATCCTGCCTGAGCCCTTTTTCGACGATGCTTACTATGGCTTCTTCCATAAGCTGCGACCGGCGCAGCATTCGCCTGGGCGACGTGCCGGAACGAACCCATGTCGCAACTTCAAGATGCTCGTTAACAGCAAAAAGCGGCACGATTTCCGGCCGCGCATCTCCAAGCCAAGTACGTAATCGGCCAGGCTGTTCTGACTGGTTCAAAATACTCCTCCAATAGCTGGCAAGCATTTCTCGAATTCATAAAACTTAAAAACGCTTACGATTTTCTTCTTCGGCACGGTCAAGGGCAGTCTGCTTGGTATTGCAGTAGCTCATTACTATCTCTTGAGTGACTGAATTTACTACACGCCACCCACCAAAATATGGTTCCACAACACACACCCCTGATTTTTCTACAGGCGCGGATAAGCTATTTAAAGCACGTATTTCCATGTCTGCAGCGTCTTTGTCTGATTTAATCTTATAAATTCCGTTTGTTCTTGTGTCGATAATCAGCCAACATCCTCGATCCGGCTTAACGACGTAGAAATTATGACCTGATTGATTTTTTTGTGTTTGAATTTTGGCCTCTGGCTTTTTTCTAACCTGTTGATTTTCTAGAACAATCCCGCTCAAAACGACGGGCTCCTCATCCTGACTATATGGGAAACCATTAGCCCTTGAAGCAGCTGAGGCATTCAACTCAATACTGTCCCCCGGAAAAATGACCCGGCCACTACCATCTTCAATTCTGTTCCGAATATGGGTAGTAAGAGAATCTCTTTCAAAACAACAGACCAGCTGTTTACCATTTTTGAACCAGAATAGTGGCTCGGCTAATATTTCTCCATCTGCTGCTACAATTGGCTCCTGCTGTATGCCATCATGCCATAGACCTTCCAGCCAGTTGCGGTTTTCCTTACCAATTCTCATGGCGATGTCTTCAAAATCATCCAACGGACTCAGATCAAACTGAACATCAGGGCGCCTTACCAGCAAATCAAGCGTTCTGTCAAAAACGGCAAATAAATCTACTATATCCTTGTCACTGCTTTGCTTGCCGTATACATACAATATTGAACGCGCACGCGTTATAGCTACGTATAATGTGTTACAGAGAATACCCTTACCCTTTTTATAAAACTGGTCCACCCCTGCTACTATAACGATTTCAGTTTCAAAACCCTTGAATGAATGTGGAGTGGTGACGAGAATAGATCTTTCATCACGTTCAAAGCTTCTGCTTGTCTGATGAGAAATCTGCACACCAAGAGGCTTGAGCTTTTGAGCGACCTGCTGCTCAATTCGCCATGGAATGTTGCGACCTATGTATAAAATACTTATATCCCGAGGTTTAACGCCGTCGCTTTTGATCCAGTGCACAAGCTGGTCTCCGAGAGCATTAAACTCGTCTTCAATATTCGCGAATTTTTTAAAAACAGGTTGCGGGCCTTCTATTTGATTAAACCTGACTTTCCACCAGGTGCAGCCATGAACTCTCGTCTTCTCTACCAGACCACGTTTTAACAGCTCCCTGTAATCAGGGTCGCTCTCCGGTGATTGAATTGAATACAAGACGTTCAGGGCAAACTCAGAAATTGGGCGAGTTGACCTGAAACTCTCTTCCATAACGGTTGATCTACCACGCATATCAAGACCCATCTCTGACCATTTCGGAGTTGCCCTCTCATAGATGTTCTGGGCATTATCATAGAAAATATTAACTGACTTGCTGTTCGGGTCTGCCGGGTCGGACTGTTTAACGAGATATGAAATCAGTTTGAGAGTGTTCGGTCCCATATCCTGGGCCTCATCAATAAAAACAGCATCGCATATCGGCTGTATGTCTTCAGAACGCTTTCGCTGTAAATAGTCGGCGGCAGCCCGGTCATAGTCAAAATCATCTCTGTCCAGACGCAGGCCGATTTCGGGCAGCTTCAAGTCAAGCAGCTCCTTGACATGCATGAATGTTACGCTATCCCATGGAAAGGCATTGTCGGGGTTTTCTTTTTCCCAGGCAGTGGCAATAGTGTCCTGTATGAGCTGTTTCAAGGATGCGTTCGCATACACAGCAAAAAATCTTGCGTCTGAATTTTCACGCATCGAATTTATAGTCTTACCCAGCCAGTGAGCCAGAACGTAGGTTTTGCCGCTGCCAGCTACGCCCCTGACAAGTCGGGGCTTACCATCCATTCTATAGCCACATAGCTTCTGTTGCTCACGGCTGAGAACTGGCCTCTGCAATTTACGCTGAACGATCTGTGAGCCTAGAGCAGATGAGTCAGAATGGGTCTCCTGGAACTTGTCCCATACAACTTCTGCGTCGACGGTTTCGAAAAAAGCCCGGCCGCTTCTTTCCCTGAGAAACCTTGGCTTGAAAAATGGCAGAAGAGGCTTAAGGTATATCTGGTTCATTTCTGCACGACTGGCAAGAATCATCGCAAATTCCTTGCCGCGACTAAGACCAACATTTATAAGACGTTTCCATTCGGGAGTAGACCAGCCACAACTGCCGGCATTCACTGTATCGAGGATTACTACTTCCGCCTCAGTGCCTTGAAAAGAATGAATAGTAGCAGACGTCCAGCTTTTATAGCCTTCTTCTATGAAAAACTGTGCGATGTCTTTTGCCTGTGCCCGGAATGGGCTAATAAATATGCCTGAGGCGCTCTTTAAAGAGTCGTCAGAAAAAAACCTCTTTAGAATCTTTCGAGTGACCGGGCGTTTCCAGCTTCTGTGACCGGGGCCGCGCTCTGGCCTTATTGACGGCAGGTCGTCTTCTTCATCAAGCACACACCAGATAGTGCGGGGTTGATCCTTTATCAATTGTGGCAGGTCCCAATGGCGATTGACTACCAGCTGGGAATCTCTGAGGCTGCCATCATACTGGTAATGCGAGATCGCCTTGCTTATCTCTGGATTCATACGGTACTGCTCCTTGAGCAGATGCACTCCACCATGAAGATTTCTTGTTGATTGCAAATGATTCAGTGTGCTACTTCCCAGCCAGACCGCCTGATTTGTAGGTAGAATTCTACTGACACGACTTATCGGAGCCAACTGCTTTGGGTCGCCAACAAACATGACTCGGTGCGAACCAAGCAATGATAATACTGCCCCGGCCGCACGCGAGATCAGGCCAGCTTCATCAATGATGATTGTTGTAAAACAACTTTTCCCACACCCAAGCAAGTCTCGAACAGTTTCGTCGTTGAGTAGAGATATGGCCTTGAATACTGTCGCAACAACGACTTGCACATCAGGAGAAATGAAATTCTCAAGCGCGCTGCTTTTCATTTTTTTCATCAGTTCCTGTATATCCTTACGGATTACTGCACGCTCTTCAGGAGTCTCAACTCCTTGGAGTTGTCGCTGTAGTACAGATATCTGATGAAGAAGATCGGTCTCAGTACCCTTCAAAAGGTCTACCAGACCGTTTTCCCGATAACGGGCATAACCGGCACTCTTGCCAATTCTCAGGATTTTACCTTCTGAAAGGTATGATGATCGATTTTGTTTGGCAAACCGGCCTATGGCAAGAGCAACCTCATCTGTAGCCCGGTTGGTCGTTGAAACTACAAGAATACGGCCAGTGCTTTCAGGCAGGTTGGCCGCTACCTGTTTACCAATCGTCGTGGTCTTACCTGTGCCTGGCGGACCCCACATGAAACTCCAGGCATGAGACCACAGCTGCCTCAATTCCTCCAGACAATGGTCAGCAGAAAGATTGGGGTGTGAGTTTATGCCGCCCTGGCAGGCATTCAGACGTTCAGGCAAACGAGACCTGACATTTGTGAAATCAGAATGATTATAGACACTGTTGAGATGAAACAAAAAATCAAACGGTCGGATATAGAAAGTCCCAGCGCACGGTGTTTTTGCTGGATCAGCAATATATACGAATATCTTTCCGTTGGTTTCATCGATCTCGACCACTTCACCAATCCAAGTTGAGTGTGAAGCTTTTCCTGACTGATAGTCTTCTGTGAACGAGAGAAGCTTCTCGATCTGGCTGATGTCGCCTTGAGTTTCCCTCACTTCGGCAGGTCGAAAGGCGACCGCGCCCTCCCAGGTCCAGTCAAGGTCAATCGTATGCCCGACTTCAACTATAAAAATGCCGTCTTCCACGCCCGTCAACCGTGAAACCTTACGGCATCTAAGCCTTTTCCATCGCACCGAGTCTCGATACTCCTGCCTTACAGCCTCCCCCGCCGCGCCAAGAAGCTCAGCATCACCATCTGGAAGCTTAAGTGAAATAGGAAATTCAGCTTTACTCATGTTTGATCATCCCGAACAAGATTACTATATAATCGAGCCCTCGGCTCAGTCTTCTTCCTGAAATGCTACGGTCCATATGCGTTTAAGAGGTATTTCTGTCCTGAGATCTTCGTCCAGCGATTCATAATGCGCCAGCAGTTCACTGATTATGTTCTCCTGGTTCCAAAAACGCACCTTAAAAAACTGCACTGCTCTCTCTCGTTCCACAGTTTGCTTGAATCCGCTCCAGGAAACTATAAGACCCTGGTCTGCCTGAACATTCTGCATCGAGCCAATCAACTGATTAAGAGTCGGTGAATCTACAGGATCGTTGCCGGATTTTACCTGAACGCACAGACGGGGGTTGCCAAAGCCAAGTGGGCCAGGAGCTGCAAGTATGTCTATACCTTTATCCGGGCCGGGCGGGCTCATATATGTCGTGTAACCTTGTGCCTTGAGAATAGCTTCAACAAGTCGCGTCAGATTGTGTCCCTTGAATTTTTGTTCAAGAAGTCTTGCGATACGGTCCCGGCCGGTCTCTTCGAGATCAATATTCTCAATCGGTGGTATAGGTGGTGGTGGTGGGAAAACAGAGCCCTGACTCAGCATTACTCTAATTCGGTTCTCGGCATCGTTTCTGGAAATCTGGCAGATGGTCATGATGGCCCCGAATGAGTATAGCAGGTCCTGATCAAAACGATTGCGAGGGATATCCCGTTTTAACCATTTAACTGAGCGATAGTGCCGATATTCTGGTGTTGCTTTCTTATCAAAGGCGTAATTGCCGGTGATCTCAGCAATATTTATGACCGGCTGAAATTTAGAAGGCACGACAACCAGGTCTCCGAGCTGCATTCTGTGGCTGAAAGCCCATATCTGGCCTGCGTGGTTACTGCACTTACCGGAGCTTTCACCAGAGTTTGTATTCAACAGCAGATTATAAATCTCGTTTTGCTGCTCAATTTTTGCAAGATCCTTAGATACCTGCTCCCATGTCAGGTAGATCCGGTTGTCCCCGAGAAACCGCTGTTCATACTCACCGTGCCGCCCGCAGCGCACTAACCATAACGCCATACTGTCACCTCAAAAGATATTTAAAATATGATAACGCGAGAGCTACGATCTTCAAAGCAATATATGACAGTATGGCAACAATAACCGCAACAGCCCGTTACTTGAACAACTTCGCTGCGGCACGTGCTGCAGTAAAATCTGAGATTACTCAAGATCTTCATTATCCTTTGTTTTAAACTTTTTCAGCAGATCGATGTAATGCTCTGGCAGTTTCCAATGGTGCGCACCACCGATAATCAGGCCCAGATATTCTTTATTTGGCAAATGCGCTCCTGGCTGAGGCACTGCAACATAGATTAACACCTTCAGGGGCGAACCATTAACTGATACTTCATACACAGTTTGTTCAGCGCGAATGTAGCTGTTTTTTTTCCTGCCAGGCTTGTAGAACTCCGCACGATCCAGATTGCACAGATCCTCGTCAGAAACCTCATAAACTACGCCCCACACATTACTTCCCGGGCAGGAAATCACGTCCGCTACTCCACATCCCCGATTAACTGAAGATCGTGAGAATGCAAGCTCATGATCGGGCAGCACAGCTACCGTAAGAAACCTGGCAGAAGCACAACGCCTGTTTATCTGCTCCCAGTCCATGTTCGAGCCATATGCAAAGTATCTGTTCATTTTTGTATCTCTACGTGTGAGTTACCGCAAGACTTATCACCATCCATTATCTGCCGACTTTGCGAATCAAACTCCTGCATAGCCGATACCATGTTATCGAACCAAGCTCGGGTTGTATCATCATAATCAGTTATCTCGCGCCTTACACGAGGCCTGATAGAAATTGTCAGACTTTGCCTTATATCATGCTGGCTACTTCGATTTGCAGAATAAGTCTTTGTGTAATCCATTCTCACGCAGCTGTGCTGTTCAAACAGGTCAGACAGAGACAATTGCAGTTTTTTCAATGATTTTTCAAAGTTTTGGCTATCCTGAGAGAACCATTCAGCTTTCAGTCTAAAATTTAAATGAGTACCGGAGTTCCTGTCGCTAGCGGGATGCCCTGCGCAAATACTTATCAACTTGTAGACTGTCAGGCTGTTAAAAGCTTCCAGCCAAGCATCTTCAAGTTGCTTGTCGACATTCATATTTCTCCACACTCGCTGATCTTTTCTGGGTGGCCTTCTAGACCTGGCTGGCAAAGTATTTGAAACAGGCATAAAAAAATCTCCTTCAGGTCCAGTTGAAAATAAATGGCTTAAATCCCCGTTGACCTTACTAAAGTCTGATGTGTGTAAAATTTTGATGTGTTAACACACAGAACAAACCTAGCAACTATGTATGATTAAGTCAACTTTTCGAATGTTGCTCGCGAGCTACGGAGCGCCAGTAACTCTCGATATGCCCAGCGAATCTTCATTGTTGTTATAGATAGACATGTTGAGGTCCGTAACGGTGGCTCATATGTGATTATTCTTTGACAGGAGCATGAATATTTTCTATAATCGCGCAAGTATAGCATTCAAGTTGTACACTATACGCATAGAAATACTGCAGAGGCACAGGCTGACATGACTCAGCCGCTTGGAGAGGCATAAAATGCCGAATGAGGCTATTATCACAGCATTGTCGGGAGCAAACCATGGACGTTTTTGACCTGCGCAACCGTCTTGTAGATGACTACAAAAACTACACCCGGAGTTTCATCAAAATACGCGACAAACGAGTCGAAGAGCGCGTAGATCAAGACCTGAATGACGGCGCATTCTGGCCAGAACCGCTACTACAGCTGAACCCGACATTTTTCTCTGGCGGCACCATTGACGATCTCGTAAAAAAAGGTAAGTTGCACCCGGAATGCTCAAACATATTCCGGATAGATAAGACCGATACCGACCTGTTGGGTAAGCCGCTGCAGCTTCACGCACACCAGCATGAAGCTATTTCCAAGGCAGTAGATGAAAAAAAGTCCTATGTCCTCACCAGCGGCACCGGGTCCGGCAAAAGCCTGACCTATATCATCCCGATAGTAAATCACATATTAAAAAACGGTTCCGGCAAAGGCATCCAGGCAATCGTCGTGTATCCCATGAACGCCCTTGCCAACAGCCAGAACGAAGAACTGAGAAAGTTCATTGAAAAAGGCTACCCCGAAGGCAAAGCTCCGATTCGATTTGCCCGCTATACCGGTCAGGAAAAAGGTGAAGAGCGCGAAAATATTCGCAGCAATCCGCCAGACATTCTGCTCACCAACTACATGATGCTCGAACTCCTGCTGACACGTCGCGAAGATCGCGAGCTCGTCCGCGCCGCTCAAGGCCTCAAATATCTGGTTTTCGACGAGCTGCATACCTACCGCGGCCGTCAGGGAGCCGATGTGGCACTGCTGATTCGACGCTGCCGACTCGCTTTTGGTGGACATGACATCGTATGTATCGGCACGTCTGCCACCATGGCCAGTGCCGGCACAACCGAAGAGCAGAAGGCTGAAGTGGCAAAAGTCGCACAGACATTGTTTGGTGTCCCGTTCTCCGCAAACCAGATAATTGGCGAAACCCTCGAACGAGCGACACCTGAAATAAATATTGAAAACCCCGAGCTTGTTGCTACTATCCGCGACACCATAAATTTAGAAAAAGCACCTCCCGAAGACTACGAAAGTTTTCGTATACATCCCCTTTCATCCTGGATAGAAACGATTTTCGGCATTAAGGCCGAGCAGGGAACAGGCCGACTGGTCCGCCAGATTCCACGACCATTGTCAGGCAAAAAAAGTGCTGCGACCGAACTAGCCGAATTAACTGCAACAGACGCAAAGAAATGTGCTACAACCCTCCGGCAGTTTCTTACTGTTGGTTCCAGACTCCGGCGCGACAAATCCAGCCGTTTCCCGATATTTGCCTTCAGACTACACCAGTTTTTCACCCGCGGTGATACTGTATGGTCAACAATTGAACCAGAAGCTAGCAGACACCTCGAAATGTCAAAAAAAGTTGCGGATCCCGAAGACCACAACAAGCCGCTATACCCGCTTGTTTTTTGCCGACAGTGCGGCACCGCATATTACCGGGTTAGTGTGACCTCTGACGACAAGGGCGAATTTTTGCTGCCCCGTGAAAACCGACGAAGCGATGATGGCGAGGGCCCACGCGATGCTTACCTTTACATTTCAGAGACAGACCCATGGTATCCGGCAGAATGCCCGGCCATGCTCGAAAGACTCCCCGAATCGATGAAAGAAACTACCCCACAGGGCATTGAAAGAGTTAAACCTGAATCAAGAAAAGACGTGCCGGTTCAAGTGTTTGTCGATGCAACTGGCCGTATTGTTTCCGAAGGTCAGGGTGTTCAGGCCGCCCTGATTTATGATTCTTTTCTTTTCTGTCTCGAACCATCGTGCGGGGTGGCCCATGCAAAGAGCCAGAGGTCTGAACAGGCAAAACTTGCAACTCTGGGCGTAGACAACCGCAGCACTGCTACCACCATTCTCGCGGTGCGCTCGCTGATAGAGTTGCAGGGTGATACAAGCCTCAAACCAGAAGCAAGAAAGCTGCTCAGTTTTACCGACAACCGCCAGGATGCTTCACTTCAAGCCGGGCACTTCAACGACTTCACTCAGGTTGCCCTGCTGAGATCAGCCCTCTACAAAGCGACTCAGGCTAAGGGGAGCAAGGGGATTACACACGGCGAGCTTTCCAAAAGCGTATTCGAAGCAATGCAGCTCCGATTCGACGAATATGCGGCTGATCCAGAAGTCAGAGGTCCAGCCAGAGCCGCCACCAATGATGCCCTGCGGCGGGTTATTGATTACTACATTTACCGCGATCTGCAGCGTGGCTGGCGTGTTACCGCACCGAACCTCGAAGACTGTGGTCTTCTTGTTTTCGACTACGATGGCCTTAAAGGTGAAGACAGCCTGCTTAATGAATCAGAACTCTGGGAAAATGGTTTCACCGTAAAAGTTAACCGCAACAGCGAAGAGATTGTAGAAATTCATCCGGCCCTTCGCTTATGCCCATCAGAAGCACGTGAAGAAATATTCATAACCCTGCTCGATGTTCTTCGCCGCTCTCTGGCCGTCAAGGTTGATTCGCTCGATCCGCAGAAGCAACTTGACCTCGTTGAACAGACTAAGCCCCGCCTCCAGGAAGATACCGTCTGGTATCTCGAAGACCCGCGCGAAATGGTTAAAGCCGTCGTCGCTTATCCGCGCTCCAGGCAGAGAAGTGATAAGACTGGCCTGTTTCTGTCATCCTACGGAGCTTTCGGTCGTTATTTAAAACGAGCCCTGGTCAAACACCTTGAACCCGGCAAAAATATCTCGCGCGAAGATATTGACCTTATTATACGTTTCCTTTTCCAAGCGCTTAAGCGCTATGGTATCGTTGAGCAGGTTCGCAGTGGTGACATTCCAGGCTACCAGCTCAACGCCGATGCCCTGCGCTGGCTGCCCGGCAACGGCGAAATCCGCCCGGTAGACCGCACCCGACTGCTCGAAGTTGGCGAAATACCGCCCGAGGGCAACAAGTATTTCGTAGAGTGTTATCGCCACTTCGTTGACCTTAAATGCGTTCTTGAGGCAAGGGAACACACTGCGCAAGTTGCATCTGAAGATCGCGAAGACCGCGAAGAACGTTTTCGAACCGGCGATCTGCCTTTATTATTCTGCTCACCAACCATGGAGCTTGGTGTCGATATTGCCCAGTTGAATCTCGTAAATCTTCGCAACGCACCGCCCACACCAGCTAACTATGCTCAGCGCAGTGGACGGGCCGGCCGCGGCGGACAACCTGCCCTTGTATTTACCTATTGCGCCGGGCGCAGTCCGCATGACCAGTATTTTTTCCGCGAACCAACCAGAATGGTAGCAGGAGCAGTTGCCCCGCCTCGTATCGATATCCGCAACCGCGACCTTTTGCGTTCACACCTCCACGCCATCTGGATGGAAGTTGCCAAACCTGATCTGGGTAAAACACTTACCCAGATAATTGAACTTACCAACGAAGCTGGAAAACTGCCGTTGCCGGTTAAAGCAAGTCTTGTTACTGAACTGAAAAACCCGGTGCACCGGGCATCCGCGACTAAAAAAGCGATGCAGCTTCTTGCCGGCCTGGCTGAAGAATTAAAAACCACAGGCTGGTTCAACGACTCATGGGCAAAAGACATTCTTGACCAGATAGAACTGGCCTTTGACCACGCCTGCGAGCGCTGGCGGGCACTTTATCGTGCCGCCGTGCGGCAGAGAGAACTTCACCACAAGATTATCGGCGACCATTCCAGGCCAGAGACGGAACGCAATCACTCAAGACGTCTCCGCGCCCAGGCCGAAAGCCAGATTCGCCTGTTGACTGAAGCCGAAGGTATTTATGAGGGCGACTTCTACTCTTATCGTTATTTTGCAGCTGAAGGTTTCCTGCCCGGCTACAACTTTCCACGATTGCCGCTTTCTGCTTATGTTCCAGGACGAAGTCGACGTAAGGGCCGCGACGAATTTTTGTCAAGACCACGGTTTTTGGCTATCTCAGAGTTTGGGCCGCGGGCTCTTATATATCACGAAGGCGCACGCTATCGCGTTTACAAGGTTAATCTTGACTTTGGCACCGACGATATCGAAGCGACCCACGACCTTTCAACTGCCGTTATGAAACGATGTTGCCGATGCGGTTATGCACATCTTGAACAGGGCAAGAACCTGACTGAAATATGTGATCGCTGTGGCTCCTCTCTCGAAGCCGAAGCAAGGATCGAAAATCTTATACACCTGCAGAATGTCAGCCTCAAGCTGGCTCAAAGAATTACCTGCGACGAAGAAGAACGCCAGCGTTTTGGCTACAGGATTGTTACTTCCTACCGTTTCCCGGAGGTTGGCGGGGCTCTTGACCGAAAAGATGCCGAGGTATTTTGTGATGGCTCCAGATTTATGCAGCTGAGTTATGGCGATGCCACTGACCTTTACCGAGTTAACCTCGGCTGGGCGAACCAGGCTGCCAAGCAAACTCCCGGTTTTAACCTTGACCTTGAACGCGGCTATTGGACCCGCAACCAGGCAGACGCCGACGACACTGACGATGCCACAACTCAGGGCAGAATGCAGCGCGTCGTCCCATACGTCAGAGATGTAAAAAATGCTCTTGTCATACAGTTTATTGAACCACTCCCGCTTGCCGAGATGGCAGGCATTCAGGCTGCTTTAAAAGAAGCTATCCAGAAGTATTTCCAGCTTGAACCACGTGAGCTTTCCTGCGAACCCATGCCAACCGCAAAAGACCGCCATGAGATTCTCTTTTACGAAGCCTCTGAGGGCGGCGCCGGGGTGCTGCGCCAGATTGTCGAAGATCCTGCCATACTACCTGCCCTGGCTCGCGTAGCACTCGAAATTTGTCATTTTAACCCTGAGACTCTCGAAGACCGCGCAGCAACAACCTGCGGCAAAGCCTGTTATGAATGTCTTCTCGATTACGGCAACCAGATGGAACACAAGGATCTTGACCGTTTTCTCATACGCGACCTTTTAAGCAGACTTGCCGGTGCTTCCTGCATGCCTGCCGGCGGTACTGGATCCAGAGCTGAACGCCTGACTGCCTTGCGCGGTCGTTGCGACAGCAAACTCGAAAAGCGATGGCTTGACCAGCTCGACAGCCTTTTACTAAGGGTTCCAAGTGATGCCCAGTATCTTATCGATGCCTGTTCAACCCGACCCGACTTCTATTACAGGGAATACGCCGCAGCCATCTACGTAGATGGCCCGCCACATGACGAACCCGATCAGATAAAAGCCGATGAAGAGATAACCACAAAGTTGCAGGAAGCCGGGATTATCGTAATCAGGTTTCATCACAAAGACGACTGGCCCGAAATTTTCAGCAAATACCCCGATGTGTTCGGTGTCCCGGCCAAAAAATAGCCCTCGGCCCATAGCAGGAGAACATAAATGACAACAGCCACTATCTTACAACCCGGCACTCTGGTCAGCGCCCGTGGTCGGGAATGGGTCGTATTGCCGGGTTCTAACGAAGAATTACTGATGGTTCGACCAATAGGTGGTCTCGATGAAGAAGTTACCGGCATTATGCCAGCGGTCGAACCAGTCAAGTCTGCAACTTTCAGTCTACCTGCTACAGATGATACCGGAGACTTCCATTCATGCCGGATGCTGCGCGAAGCCGCCCGCCTTTCGACACGTGCTGCCGCCGGGCCTTTTCGCTGTTTTGGCAGAATCGCCGTCGAACCGCGGCCTTATCAGCTGGTTCCACTTATGCTGGCATTAAAACTTGATCCGGTGAGATTGTTGATAGCAGACGATGTTGGTATAGGTAAAACCATTGAAGCTGCACTAATCGCCCGCGAACTTCTTGACCGCGGAGAGATAAAAAGTCTGACGGTTTTGTGTCCACCACATCTTGCTGAGCAGTGGCAACGTGAACTGGCAGAAAAATTCCATATCGATGCAGAACTGGTATTGAGCAGTACGATACAACGTCTCGAACGTGACTTGCCAGTCGGTGTTTCTGTTTTTGACCGTCACCATTTTACAATCGTCTCTACCGAATTCATAAAAACAGTGCGTCGAGCTGATGATTTTATTATTAAGTGTCCAGAGTTCGTGATTGTTGATGAAGCGCATGGCTGCACACTCGCCGGCGGTGTCGGCCGGGGTCGCCAACAACGTTTTGACCTGCTGCGTCGAATAGCAGCCGATGGCAAACGCCACATGATTCTTGTTACTGCCACGCCTCACAGCGGCAATGAAGAAGCATTCAGATCGCTTCTCAGCCTCCTCAATCCTGAGTTCTCAGATCTGCCAAACGATCTCGACAAGTCAGAACGCGAAGGCATAAGACGCAAACTTGCCCGACACCTTGTTCAACGCCGCCGAGCCGATATTCGTAACTACCTCGAAACCGATACTGCATTTCCGACACGGCTCGACAAGGAAACCACCTATACCCTCAGTCCGGAATATCGTGAACTTTTCGACGACATTCTCGAATTTGCCCGAGAATATGCAACCGAGGGAACACGCGGCGAACGCCGCCAGCGGGTGCGCTACTGGTCGGCTCTTGCCCTTTTACGCTGCGTATCATCAAGTCCCGCTGCAGCAGCCGCAACGTTAAGAAGTCGGGCTGCTGCCGATCAGGCAGACGACGAAGAAATAGACGAAGTTGGCCGGCGAACAGTTCTCGACCAGGGCGAAGACGATGACTCGATCATGCTCGACCTCAGCCCGGGTTCAGTTACCGAAACCGAAGCCGAGAGCACCCGCCGAAAGCTTCTAGATTTTGCTCGACGCGCAGAAACGCTAGCAATAGAAAAAGACGCCAAATTTCAGGGAATTGTTGGTGAAGTCAAAGCTATTATCAAAAACGGATTTCAACCCGTCATTTTCTGCAGGTTTGTTGATACGGCAGAATACGTTGCCAGCAACCTGCGTTTGGCACTGCCGGCGAAAGTAAGGGTAGAGGCTGTTACCGGACTGTTGCCGCCGGCAGAGCGCCAGGAGCGCATCGCCGCCCTGACCTCAGAACCGGGCCAGTTTGTACTGGTCTGCACCGACTGTCTCTCCGAAGGCATAAACCTGCAGGAACACTTCAATGCGGCGATCCATTACGACCTGGCATGGAACCCGACCCGTCACGAACAACGCGAGGGTCGCGTTGACCGGTTTGGACAGAAAAAGCAGGAAGTGCGCGTCATCACTTATTATGGCTCAGACAATCCGATTGACGGGGTCATACTCGATGTGCTTATCCGCAAGCATAAGCGCATAAAAAGCGATCTCGGCGTAACCGTTGGTGTGCCGGGATCAAGCGAACAGATCGCTATAGCGCTGTTCGAAGGCGCTTTATTTCGTGAACGCACAGCAAACGGTCCCAAACAGCTCCGCTTCGACCTGTTCGACAATATTGATATCAAAAAAAACGCTATTCACGAAGAATGGGAAAATGCTGCCAACCGCGAAAAAGCCAGCCGGTCACGTTTCGCTCACCACACCATAAGCCCGGATGCAGTTGCCGATGAACTGCAGGCGGTCAGAACTGCAATCGGGCGCAGCACCGAGGTCGAACAGTTCTTTTATTCTGTATTTCAGACTGCCGGCGTAGCGATTCAGGGCAGTGAAAACTCAGTAAAAGCCCATCTCAGTAACGAATCACCAAGAGCTTTACGCCAGGCAATCGGTTTTGATGAACCTTTTATCGGTCGCTTTGATCTACCGCTGGCCGAAAATGAAATTTATCTTGGCCGCACCAGCCCGGTTGTCGAAGGACTTGCGAGCTGGGTTCTCGATCAGGCTCTCGACTCTGCATCACGCGATGGGCAACCGGTTGCAGCACGTTGCGGAATAATATCTACTTCGGCAGTAAATTCACGAACAATTCTGCTGCTTGCCAGATTTCGTTATCATCTTCATCTTTCCTCTACCAATACAGACACGATTCTCTGCGAAGAGATAATTCCACTTGCCTGCAACGGACCGGCAGAAACACCGCAATGGCTTTCAGAAGATGAAAGCGAACAGCTTCTTGCCGCCCGACCCGAACGCAACCTTTTGCCGACAGCAATAGAACAGCAACTGAGTCTTCTGTTGCCTAAACTAACGGTTCTGCAGAATGCCCTGAAAGCTGTTGCAGATACTCGCGCCGCGATGCAATTGCAGGCCCACGAACGCGTGCGCGAAGCGTCACGAATAAAGGGCCGGGTTGTCATAAAACCCGTGCTGCCGGTTGATATTCTTGGCGCCTATGTATTGCTGCCGAAGGTGAGTTAAACAATGACCAAACGCATACAGGAATTCCAGACAATACGTTCCGAAGGCGGCCTTCTGCCACCAGATCTGCTGCGCCGCATAATTGACAACAGGCAGAATTTGCCCGGAACTAAACCCGAAGATTACGGCCTGCCGCAGGGAGAGCGCCTGAACGAGGTAATCACCCAGTCATGGAACCGCCTCTGCCGTCATTGGTCTGATTTCAGGTCAGCGTTTGCTAAAATACCCGAGGGCGACCCAGCTCTTGGTCTCACCAACGATAAATGGAGCCTGCCTGTTCTGCGTGAACTCGGTTTTGGCTATCTGGCTACCACACAGGGGCCGATGATTGACGGGCGCAGTTATGCGATCAACAGGTTTTTTGGCCCGGCGCCGATTCATCTGGTTGGTTGCGGCGTAAACCTTGACCGGCGGGCTGCCGGTGTACGCGGAGCAGCTGCCGGCAACCCGCATGGTCTTGTCCAGGAGTTTCTTAATCGCAGCGAAGCGCATCTCTGGGCAATTGTTTCCAACGGTCTGCGTTTTAGAATTCTGCGAGACAATCAGGCTCTGTCACGACAATCATTTCTTGAGTTCGATCTCGAAGCCATGATGGCCGGTGAAGTCTATTCAGATTTTGTTCTGTTCTGGATGATGGCACATGCCACACGCTTCATGCCAACAGAGGGTGAACGGCAAGAAACCTGCCTGCTTGAACAATGGACAAAGATAGCAGAAGAACAGGGCACCCGCGCTCTCGGTGACCTTCGCACAGGCGTTGAAAAAGCACTGCAGATTCTTGGAGAAGGCTTTACCAGCCACGCGAAGAACACAAAAATTCGAGAAGGGCTGCGCTCAGGCGAGATCAGTCGCAATGATTTCCATGGTCAGCTGCTGCGGGTAGTCTATCGTCTGATATTTCTATTTGTGGCCGAAGATCGCAGGCTAGAAGGTCTTTCACTGCTGCATGTCCCTGACGATTCGCCCGAAGCAAAAAAGGCAAGAGAGCGATACACGCTGTATTACAGCTCTGCCCGACTGCGTGATATGGCTGCCAGAATAAAAGGAAGTCGCCACGGTGATCTCTGGAAACAGTTTCAACTTATAGTCCGCGCACTCTCTGGCGATAACGAAACCAAGGCTTTGCGACAGCACCTGGCGTTGCCGGCACTCGGCAGCTTTCTCTGGTCGGCATCTTCGACAAAGGCTCTAAACGATTCTGAGCTTACCAATCATGACTTTCTTGAGGTTCTGCGCCACCTGGCATTTACACGCCAGGGTAAGGTCCTGAGGCCGGTTGATTACAAAAATCTGGGCGCTGAAGAGCTTGGAGGTGTCTACGAAAGCCTGTTGGCTCTGACTCCTCAAGTTAGTTCCGATGGCGCACGTTTTTCGTTTGCAGAATTCGCAGGCAATGAGCGTAAAACCAGCGGTTCATATTACACTCCAGATTCATTGGTGCAATGTCTTCTTGATTCAGCGCTCGACCCTGTCGTCGAAGAAGCCATAAAGGGTAAAACCGGCAAAGAGGCTCAAAAAGCCATTCTTAACCTTAAGGTCTGCGATCCGGCGGTCGGATCAGGGCATTTTCTGGTCGGAGCGGCACATCGCCTGGCCAGGCATCTTTCCCGCGTCAGGGCTTTTGTCGAGGGAGATAGCGAACCCTCGCCTCTGCTTTATCAGCACGCGCTACGCGATGTGATTGGTCGCTGTCTTTATGGCGTAGATATCAACCCCATGTCAGCAGAACTATGCCGGGTGAGCCTCTGGCTTGAAGCTCTTGAACCGGGCAAGCCACTATCGTTTCTTGACCATCACATCAGAGTTGGCAACAGTCTGCTGGGGACGACCCCTGAACTTATAGCCGCTGGAATACCAGACGAGGCTTTTACAGCAATTGAGGGCGATGATAAAAAAGCCTGCGCAGAATTAAAGAAACGCAACAAAGTTGCGCGTGACAGCAAAAAGGGACTGTTTGCAGATGAAAGTGCCGAGATCGATGCACTTTTCAAGCAGGCAGCAGCCACACTTGAAGAATTACCAGATGACAGGCCAGAAGAGATACGCGCCAAAGAACTCGCTTTCCGAAAACATGAACAGACCGATGAATACCGTAATAAAAAACTGCTGGCCGATGCGTGGTGCGCAGCGTTCGTAATAAAAAAATATTTCAAAGAACCCGGCTGTGAAAGCAGTGTATTCGGCATTACCCAGACAGAACTTAATAATCTCGCCGGCGGCGGTTCTGTGAAGGGCGAAATAATTCATGACATTGCAACTCTCGCCAGCCAATATCAATTTTTTCACTGGCACCTTAATTTCCCGGAGGTCTTTGCAAATGGTGGGTTTGATTGTGTACTCGGCAATCCTCCATGGGAACAACTTGAGCAACAATCCTCTGATACAAATAATAGGCTCACTTTTGGTGCTCAGCACCTGATAGAAAGTTGTGGTAGGTTTCCTTTTACTGGCAATGGCAGGAAAAATCTGTATGGTCTTTTTGCGGAGTCAACTTGTAATCATTTGACAAAATCGGCTTTTGTTGGGCTAGTTCTACCCACAGGCATTCTACAAGATTTACCTGCATCAAATCTTTTGGCAGAACTAATTAGAGGCAAACGCCTTAAGTCGGCGTATGACTTTGAAAACAGACGTAAAGACGTCGAAGGAGAGAGATGGTTTCGAGATGCCCACCCACAACAGCGCTTCTGCCTTTTGACGTTAGCACCGAATCAACCTAAGAGTCGGTTTGTATTTGATGTAGCTGGTCTTTCTGATCTCAAAGATCCGAGAAGGGCCTATTCCCAGACTTATGATGAAATCTTGCGCTTTTGTGATGATGCCTTCAAAGTTCCAATGTTCAAACAAACAATCGAATCTCGGATTGCAACCGAAGCGCACAGGACTGGAAAAATGCTAGGTAGTATGTTACGTGATCCCAAGCAAAAGTTAACATCAGGTCTTATGTTTAATGCGGAAAATACAATAAAAAGGCAAAAAATTGCTGCCGCTGATATACTGGATCATAAAAACTTTGTCCGCGTTTATGAGGGGACTTATATTCATCAATTTGATCATAGATTTGCCACCTTTGAAAATAATAGCGAACGGTATCTTAGTGACGAAGAAAAGCAAAGCCCTTTTAAAACCGCCATTACAAAAAATTTCCTTCCCCAAAACTTGGCCGAGGAAAGAATTAAAGCAATGACGGGTACCGTTGTTCCCTGGCTTCATGTTTTACGAAGACAGGCGCGAGCAACAGATTCGTTCATTTCGATTAGTAGCATCATTCCATTTAGCGCAGTTGAGGGAAGTCTCTCTACGTTTATTTTTCTTGAAAATCAAGCAGAGCAATCAGCTCTTTTGTGCGCAACATTCAATAGCTTTATGTTCAATTTCTTGACTCGGTTAAGACAAAGTGGCGCAAATCTAAATAAAAATGTTTATTCGCAATTGCCTATTGTAGATGGCACAAAAATAAAAAACGATAAAATTTTGTTTGGGGCGAATACATTCTTTAAATGGTGTGCAAAGCGTGTTCTTGAACTAGTATACACTTCTTGGGATCTTGAGCAATTTTCAAAGGATGTCGGATGGTTTGCCCCCCCATTTATTTGGAATGAGAATAGGCGATTTCATATTAGATGCGAACTTGACGCCGTCTTTTTTCTCCTTTATCTACCAGCTGAGAATTATGAAAACTGGGTTAATACAGAAAACGCAACTGATTATGAACTCGAACAAGTAAAATACGATTTCCCGACCCCGCGTCATGCTGTTGATTATGTAATGGAAACCTTCCCGATAGTTAAGCGCAAGGATATTGACCGAACAGAAGAACAGAATGCCGCCGGTGAGATTATGCGAGAGGGTCGTTATATAACCAAAGACACCATTCTTGAAATCTATGATGCCATGGCCGAAGCAATGCGCACCGGTAAGCCATACCAGACCCGCCTCGACCCGCCCCCTGGTCCCCCGACCAACCCCGACGGTTCGTTCGCTCAACTTCCCGACTGGCAAACCGGCCAGCCAAAACCGGCCAACTGGCCCTCTCACATTCACCCGCCCAAAGGCTGCTACGAAAATCCTTAAACTCTGCCAAATGCAGGAGAAAATATGAGGCTATCCGCGATTTTATTCTTTGCCGTTTTTTTGCTGTCTAGCTCTGTGAGTCTGGGCCAGAAGAATGACTTTTGCGAACAAATGATGCGTTCAACATTCAAGATTCAGGGGCCTGCTTCAGCCGGTTCAGTTTTTGTAATGGGTAAACCAGTAGCTGACAAGCCAGACAGAGCGTATTATGTAATCATTACAGCTGCGCACGTGTTGGAAGAAATTTCGACCGATATTGCGACATTAAGCCTTCGAATAAAAGATGAAAATGGTTACCAAAGAATTTTTCATCAAATCAAAATTCGTAATGCTGGCGTTCCTCTTTGGACAAAACACCCGAAACTGGATGTGGTAGCAATGTATCAGCCCATGCCAGAAAAAGTCGATATTCCGTTAATTCCGATTACCCTCATCGCTACTGACGAAATGCTTGACGAAATAGAGATTCAGCCCGGAGATGAAGTCTTCGTGGCCGGCTTTCCCCTTGGCGCAGAATCGAGCACAACTGGCTTTCCGATTTTGAGAAGCGCCAAAATAGCCAACTACCCCATCACGCCGATGGCATCAAATCCAGTATTTCTCCTGGATTTCGACGTGTTTCCAGGCAACAGTGGCGGGCCTGTATTCATGAATTCTCAGAATCGATTCTACAAGGGTGCTACTAACATCGGAATCTCAAGAATGGTACTGGGCATAATCTCCTTGGAGTTGAGAAATACCGAACAGATTAAGACTATGACCGAAACAACCATGAAACATCACAAGTTGTCCATCGCCGTAGCTGTCCACGCGAAATTTGTCAGAGAACTGATCGAGTCGCTACCTGACCCGCAATAAGCGAAGAGAGCGTATATGATGCAAAACCATATACAAGGCGTAATTTGATATACGGCGGAACTGCCGTTTGAAGGGACATTCATGTATTATCAAGACACAATATCACTAGTAAAAGTTGACCAGAAACTGATCAACGATTTTATCAGAAAAGCTCAGCGCAGGCTGTTATTAGCCAAGCCCAGCCTGTTCATGGAAGAAGTAGAAGCAATCAAAGCTGTTCTGCAACGTCAAACCTGCAACTGCCAGGTTTTTCTCGAAGAAGGGGATCACGCTGTCAGACTAGGTTTTGGCAACCTCGAAGCTCTGAAGGCATTTCTAACCATAACAGACAGAATCAAACTCGTGATGGCGGATTCGATAAGGCTGTCTATGGTTCTTGTAGATGATAAAGCTCTCTTTTTTACGCCACCAGCTCTAGCCTGGGAAGAGGGTATTTCAAGCGATAAACTCATTCATCCTAATGGCGTCTGGCTATCGGGAGAGTGGGTTGACCAGATCTTTGCCATCTACGCGGAAAACAGAAAGCCGGATGATGTAATCAGAAGTCTGCCGCATAACGTTATTCCGTTTCCTGTAGGTATAATGCCGCAAGGTAATGGCCCACAGAATATTGAAAAAGTGAAGAAAGCAATCAAGGACCTTGAAGAAAATAATCCGGTCGATCCTATGAGATTGCGACAGATTCAATTCTACAGAAATCATTTTAAACTTGTCAGAATTGAGATTGAAGGCGCTAATCTCAGAACAAAATCAGTCAGCTTACGCATCTTTAACAAATTTTTTGATGGCCGTGAAGAACGGTTGAAAAGTAGCTGGCAAATATTTACACCCGATGAAGTGAAAGATTTTTCTTCATTAACGGAAATTTATAACAGGCTTGCCAAGGCTAAAAGTGACCACAACGTCATCTCAGCCGGGCGTTTTGGGAACCTGATTGACCTGTCCAAAAAAGAGGCGTTCGAGGCGGAGATACGTAAGATTGAATCCTCAATAAAAGGGCAAGCTGAAACTAGCTCAGATAAAGAACCCTGCTTGAAAACAAAATTGCATAACGCTCTTAGTAACAGCAAAGAAGAGCTTCTGGAATATTTGCTTATTCGGTTTAAGTCGAACGAGCGCGCCGTAAAAAAGCTTTATGAATCAGAACCCCTCCTCAAAAAAATCGCAGCCAATGTTGCTAATGATTCCGAAAAAGCTCTGGCCGAGCGCCTGAGCGCTTTTATCGATGAAAAACTCAAATTCCCGTCATATGAAACTATCGTATCGTCCTTTAATATTAACCTCGATTATTATGACGTTTCTGATGAGCTTCTAAATGAAAACGAGGATTTCAAGGCGTTTCTGAAAAAAGATGACGACCTCGAAAAAAAACTCAGAAGCTACGAAGAAGGGTTCCTGTCTGACTAAGCCTTTCCACATAATTCCTGGGCTGAAAATAGAAAAGCGCCCACCGGCAGCGGTTGGGCTGCTGGTGGGCGCTTGTAAAACACGCAGGGGCTTAGCGGTCGCCTTGCGACTGGAGCATTTTCCATTGTTCGCAGAACTGGCTGACGGGGCAATACATCTCACAGCGGACAGATGAACCTGGTCGTTTCTGCACGTAGAATCCGCCGCCGGAATTTTCGGCGAAGGCGAGCGCTTCGTTTTCGCTCTCGAACAGACGGACCGCCCTTTTCCCGCCAGGCTTGAGGACTGCATAGATATCCGGCCGGGCCCAGCGTTCTTCGGGCGAACATTCAGGCATCTGCGACCTTGCCGCGATGTAAGCCTGTAAACGAGAATTCAGATACCACTCGGCCTTTTCCTCAGAAAACAGTTCGACCGGCATACGTATCACCGGTGAAGGCGGGTAGTTTGGCGCACGTTCACCCTGGGTTTTCGAGTAATCTCTCAACAGCAGAATCAGTTCGAGGTTTTCTACCGGCCAGCCATTTTCGCGCGCCAGCAGGGCAAGAAGATTCAGCTGCGCAACCCACTCACTTTTCGCGCCGTTTTGTGCGGAATAGCAGGTCGTGAATTTGTAGTCCTGTATGGTGCGCGTATTAGGCTCGTAGCGATCGACCTGCCCCGACACGATAAGCCCCTGCAGGCGCTCTGATGAATACAACCTATGCTCAACAATGGCCTCGGAGTCTTTCTCTTCGAGCAGTTTATGAACACACCTTCCAAGCATTCGAAAGAAACCATCAGCAACATCCTCGACGATCTTGCTGCGACACGTGTCCTGTAGAATAGCGACTTTTGGCGGAAGTATGAGACGAGTCACCGACACATCAGACACGCCAGGGTTGTATGTGTCGCGTTGAACTGCTTTTACGATTGGAGATGGGAGATTGAACTTGTTTGTCCACTGCATATCAGGCAGCCTCCTTCAGCGATGTGTTCTGTTTTACCGCGAGGGCTTCACGGAAGGTACTGATAATCAGATCGAGCTGGTCATCCTTGATCTGCGAGGAGTCTGATATGCCCGTGCCAAGACCGATTATCGCGCCGATCTGCTCCTTCATCTCTTCCGGCGATTGTGACAGTCTGCCAGAAAGCGTGAAAATCTCACGAATCTTTGCGGCCCGCTGGCCAATGTGGTTTGGTGTGCGTACGACCTGACTGCCGGAATCATTCGGCTGCTGATTTTCGTCAGCACAGGGGGGCTTCTGAGACACCACAGCTTTCGGCCGCGCTTCCCTAGGCGACGTGTTCTTTTGGTCTCTGGTTTCCTTGATGAACGTTACATTGGCTGCTGCCGGCGGAAGCTCGGCGGCGAGATTGCCATCATCATCATCTGCATAGATCGCCAGAAGACTACCCAGAGCTATCCGCCGCGCGTAGGTAATGGCTGATGCAAGTTCATGAATTCCAACCTTTGCCGGCTTGACGGTAATGGTTTCGCGTATCCACTGATTTGAACTGTGAATAAGCATAGTGCTGATCTTTACGACGAGTGGATCACCCTCGGTACTGACACCCTGCACGATAGCCAGCTCGTTGGCGGCGAGTGCCTGGCGCGATGCCTCGATAACCGAAGCAAGAGTTGAGTAGCGACTGTTGAAGAACGGGTTTCTACCATCGAGCTGAGCAGCCTTCATCATGCCCTGTGTTTTACTTAGTGCGGAAGCGAGAGCTCCGATTTCAGTCGAAGTATCCATAAAATTTCCTCCTGATAAAATTAACCGGGAGCAGCCAGATGCCACCCCCGGTTTGCGTGCGCTACGTGTCGCAGCGAAAGTCAGCTTGAATGTGTGAGGCTTTGCAGATAGCTGCCGGCAGCCTGTTCGAACTGCAGTTTTTCTTCGGGCCTTAGGCCGAGTGAATTGAGAGTCTGCGAATCGGTCATCGCCTGCACCACACCGAACGCTGTCGTTTCCGGCGTCTGGCCGAAAGTTTTCAGAAGCGGCGCGATGAGCTTTTTCGGCAGGTGATACTTTTGCAGGATATGCGCGATGGTATCTTCAACATTGCTTATGTATATCTGGCGGGCTTCCTGCAGAATCTGGCCGGCCTGATACAGATGCCCTGGAATCTCACGGAACTTGTGGCCAACTTCAGCGCGAACTCTATCGATGCTCAGGCCAGATGTATGGCGACGACGAAGGATCTCTGCGTTACGTAACGGAACGGTCATACCATTAGTGCAGACCAGGCGGGTAAGATGCAATGTAATGGCCAGGCTGGCGAACCCCACCCCGGAATTCTGGATGTGGATACCACCGAAGATGGAACCGATTTCGCGCTGATCGCCGGGAGTGAATGGTCTGCCGATACCGACGACGAACGATGTGCTACGTGTCGTAATATCGGCGCGAAGAATTTTGATCTCGGGCTCGACCATACTCAACGAATGGATCACGAGTTCTGCGACACGTGAGTCTTCGACGGCAGAGAACGATGGGCTTACGATGCCCTGCAAAGTTCCGTCGGACGCGAACTCTTCCGCGCCGAGCAGAGATGTGCGCAGTTTTACTTCCCCTTCTGCTCTAGCGAATCTGCGGTTAAGTTCATACGCCTGGTCGTCGGGTGATGAATTTTCGAACCACTTGTCGAACTTCAGGCCGAGCATTGTCGAAAGCTGCGATTTGCTCCAGTCTGTGAGTGCGAAGCGGCCCATATCGGGAACGACAATATTCAGACCGGTGTCTGCGGTAAGCGCTTTGATCGCCACAGTTTTGTCGGGATTGCTCATGAACTCTCTCGCCTGCAGCGTGCGCATAAGCTCATGGAACCCATCGCCGCCGGGCGCGGCAAGACCGTTGATGGACGTTGTCAGTGCTGATTGATTGTTAATAGGCATATAGCCCCTCCTAATTTTAAGTTGCGTACGGTTACATCACGCAGGGAAAATGAGGGGGGAGAGGCTACGGGTTGATTCAGCTTTGTCTGATGTTATTCTTGATTTCTTGCCGGACCGCTTTTGGAGTGCCGGCACGGAACGCGATGTGAACCCCTGACGCGTTCACGGTTACTCTTTCGATGTATTCATCGAACTGGGCTGGGATCTGCGACATGATCTCGGCCGCCTTTGCGTCGGCGGAGTCATCGTTGCTGAGGAACATCTGAGTTCCCCATACGACCAGGCTCACGCCGGCGCCGATTGCAACTGCAGGGACTACGAATGGCATAGGTTACCTCCTTGGTAAATTTAGAAACACTGGTTTTTATCACTAACTCAGTAAAGCAAAAAAATGCGAATCTCCCCCCTCACTTATAGGAGGCGCTTTTGATGGCAAATACCCGGCTAATTCGCTGCAAGGTGCGACACATCGCCCAACACACACATCAGCTAAAACCCGCTGTTTGTCAGTTTTCTGGGAAATTATGGCTCGGTTTTGCTACGTGGCTGAGTAAAGGGAAATGTTTGAACTTTTTGTTGTGGAAGGCGTACTTTTACTCCCAGTGAAAAGCATAAAGAAAACGTACGGAGTGGTTTCACATGTTTTTCCGCTGTGGCAAAGGATTTGGCGTGTACGGTGTACGGGCCTAAAAAGCATCGAAGTACGGATCAAGAAGCCGAGGGACATGTTCCAGAACGTGCTAGATTGGAGATATGCCAATGACACAGAAGTCATTCATGTGCCCGAACCTATAGCGGCATCCACCTGGTTATCAGCAATGTTAATCTGGATCGCCGGCAGCTCAAGTTTGCGAAACTGTGCGAGGGCTTTAATGGCTGACAGGTATCGCCTGTGGGCCGAGGCCTGTTGCTTATAAAAAAAATAGCCCCTACCGCTCTTGATTTCATGGCTGTAGGGGCTATAGGGTTAACTCTTGCACAATAATATACATTTATATCAATGATGTAACAGTGGTAACGACAGTAACGGTTGCCAAACACAATAGAATCTACTGTGATTATTGCAATACCGTTACCCCCGTTACCACTATCTTTACTTCTGTGAATTCTCACCCTTTGGAAGAATGTAACGGCCAACAGTATTGAGCTGAATTGTGCCCTCTCGTTTCATTAACAAGAGTGTTTTGCGCACGTTTTCATTCTTCATACGCAGTTTATGAGCAATCATCTTCGGTTTCAGAGCACCTTCATTTCGAATAAGGCTCAAAATTTTTTCTCGTGTAACTGACACGGGCTTTTCGTAAGCACCTAACATAGTCCAAACTCCATCCGACATCTTCATAGCATATTTTTCTTCGGCGACCTCTCTCCCTGTAACATTTAGAATTGCGGTTGCTTTGTCATTTGGCGAGGGTGTAATGACCCATAAAGTATCAAAAGCGCCAGTCAATCCCAAGGTTCCGGAAACGGAATCAAATGGATCTCCTGCCTCTGCTTTGCGCGAATGGTGCACAACCAGCATGCAAATATGTCGTTTAATGCATTCTGCTTGAAGTCGAGCAGTAGAGTCATATTCATGACTATACTGACTTACCGATCTTTTTTGCCTCGGCATGATTCTAGCGAGAACATCCACGACAACAAACTTAACGCTCTTGTTCTGATCAAGATATTCAAATAGAGGCTCCCAGTTACCATCACGCAGACACGCAAATTGTGAAGCATCAGATAAATATAAATTTTCTGGCCTCTCAACACATAGTTTTTTCAGCCTTGTCTGGAGGCGTACGGGACCGTCTTCCAAAGCGAGAAATAAGGCCGCTCTATTTTGAAGGCGCTTTCCAAAAACTTCACCACCTGTGGCGCATGCTATTGCAATTTGTAGCGCCATAAAAGACTTTCCCTTCTTGGGCTTTCCTGACAGCACAGTCAAACCTTCGGGCAGAAGGTCTGGTATTACCCATTGAATATCAGGTAGATCTTCGTCTATGATCTCGGCGGCAGTCTTTACTTCCAATACTCGCTTACTATGATTTTCATCACCAGCGGTTTGCTCAATGGCTCGATCAATAGTTCTCTCCTGATAATCTGTCCTTTCCCGCCACTTCTTGCGGTCTGCCAAATTTGACAGATCAAAAACCGTTTTAATCAGTTCGCGATCATGCCCGCAGTATTTCGCCAGTAGGCATAAGAGAGCAAAGTCGGCCTCCGATGGTGATTTATACATATCCTTTTTGCCCTTCATCAGCTCTTTGAAACGATGAGCATCCTCGGAGTTCTCGATTATAGACACAATGTCCTGAGCACTTTTTGGCTTCGATTTCAGCGACTTTGCAGTCCCCTTAGCAGAAGTTGGCTTAACATATTTATTCCAGAACCACTCAAGCTCTGATGATCTACTGTTAAGACTGTCCTGCTCTTCTAATAAATCACCTGTTATTGTGAAGTATCGCCCAGAAGAGTAAGCTTCATAATGCCCATTTTTACCGCCAAGATGTTTATTCGTGCCGCGAACATTTTCTGGCAGCGTCCCTTCAACAATTATGTGAACCCCTCTGCCACTTGGAGAAATCTCAGTATATGAATCCACAGACTCTATGATTTGTTTTGCCTCAGCTGAGATCTCACCGTCATCGTCAATGCATTCATCTATGTCAATACCGCTGATACCGTCCCCCATGAATACAAACCCGATCCCACTGACTGTCCCCGATTTTGCCCCCCTGTGATAGCCACTTAGCACATCTTCAAACGAACACTGGTTCGCTGGCTGATTGCAGTCAACAGGTTCACCAAAAACATCGCATGGGATCTTGCTGACCCGACCTTTGTCCGTCCCCGCCTTCCATAAAATCCACTGATCACGCTTTTGCAGTTCTTCAGGGATTCGATCTTTCAGTTCTCGGGCTGTCTTACTATTTCTTTCTTGAACTCTGCTTGAGATAGTGTTAGACTTCTTCTTAAGATATATTTTTGTGGCTGCCTTGGCGGCCTTTTTTGTTATAATAGCCATAGTTTAATCTTTGCCTCCTTTTTTTAACTTTTCCAACAAGATCTGAATGTCTTCAGCTCTCCACACAGTAGTGCGGGGGCCAAGCTTGACCCCTTTGGGATACAGCCCCTTTCTGATGCCAGCCCACCAAGAGCTTTTACCAATTGGTATTAGGTCGGGAATGATCTGAGATAGCCTCAAAAAACGGTTCATAAACGAACCTCCTTAAATATGATCATGAACAGCGCTATAAACGCCGTTTACATGCAAGCAAAAATCCGCCGGACCTTTTTAATGGCCTTTGGCGGATTGTAAAAGCAGCGAGCTTACAAACTGCTGGAAAAGCAGCTGATAGGCTACGCGTGTAACATTATGGGGGTAGGCGCTTATAGCAACGGATTGCTAATACGCCGTTATGACACTCTCAAACAACATTTACATTTAATCAAAGAAACTCGCGATCCGTCAAACTATTTTTTTTCACAACCAGCACCAGCAGCCAATTGCGACACGTGTCGCAACGAAAAATCATTGCGCCACGTCGTGCAGCCGAAGGAAAATCGCGGGATTGCCAATCAGCGCAGTGAATCGAGGTAGTCGGCCCACTGCTGCATCATTTTTTTGCGCTCTTCGAGGTGGGTCGTTCGGTTATATGCTCGGCCGAGGGGGTCGCGGACGGTATGGGCGAGTTGGTGTTCGATGAGATCGATACGAAAGCGCAGCACCTCGTCGCCGAGCGTGCGAAAAACGGCCCGAAAACCATGCCCTGTCATTTCTTCATTGGTGAAGCCCATCGTTCTCAGCGCTACCAATACAGCGGCTTCACTCATGGCTCGGGAGCCATCTGGAGTTCGCGGGTTTGGAAATACGTAGCGCCCGTGGCCGGTTAGTGGCTGCAGCTCTTTCAGAATTTCTACAGCCTGGCGGGAAAGCGGAACGATGTGTGGTGTATTGGTCTTGGTGACCAGATATCGCCATTCGGCCGTATCAAGATCGATGTCATTCCATTCTGCATGTCTTAGTTCACCAGGGCGAACAGCCGTCAGGGCTGCCAGCTTCATAGCAGATTTAACGACCAGACTCCCTCGGTAAAGGTCCATGGCACACAGCAAATCGCCGAATCTTTTAGGATCGGTAAGTGCGGCCCGGTGTTTAGTATCTAACATGGGCTTTAACGCGCCCTTTAGGTCACGTGTCGGATCGGATGTCGCACGGCCGGTGGCAATTGCATAACATACAACTTTTGAGATGTAGCCGCGTAAACGGTGAGCAATTTCGACAGCGCCCCGAGACTCAACGCGCCTCAGAGCAGACAGTATTTCCGTTGGCTTTATATCGCTCACCGGAGTTTTGCCCAGCCACGGCATTACATCCCTGGCCAGCCGATCCATGATTACTTTTCCGTGGCCAGCAGAGAACTTCGAGGAATTCAAGGCAAACCACTCCTGCGCCAGGGCTTCAAATGAGTTTTGCGACTTTTCTTCGGCGGC
>Ga0180007_10001401_pt1 | contig 33310 bp, 23 predicted proteins | sample MM_PC_MetaG_FD_121122 | JGI IMG/M metagenome (GOLD analysis project Ga0180007, IMG submission 121122) | Groundwater microbial communities from the Aspo Hard Rock Laboratory (HRL) deep subsurface site, Sweden - MM_PC_MetaG | ecosystem: Environmental > Aquatic > Deep subsurface > Groundwater... | reverse complement strand
GCCCGGCGCGGGCCAGCAGCCACGCAGCGCAGAGACCTGCGGGACCGGCGCCGATCACGACGGGTCTGGCGGCTGCGCGTATCGGAGCCGGCAGCAGTGGAATTTCCAGCGGCGTCGGCGGCGCCCACGGATGCATGGCCGCGACCGGGCGGTCCAGCTCCACTGCGACGTGCAGGAGAAATCGCGGCGTTCCGCGTGCGTCGAGGCTCTCGCGCAGGATGTGGTGTGACAGCAGGCCCGCACCGGTAGTTTTCACCTGTCGTTGAATCAGTTTTTCAAGGTCTTCGGGGGAGTATCCGGGAGTCAGATGCAGATTTTCCAGCGTGTGCCAAGTCATTCGCGGGGCTCTGCCTGCCGCGGTTCGGCCCGCCGCGGTTCGGCCCGCCACACCTGCCACAGGCGCGAGAACAGCGCGGCGGCCCCGGCGATCAACTGGGAGACGGCGAGGATCCACACCAGTGCCACCCACTGGCGCGTCGCGCCCAGTACACAGATCCACACGGTCAGGTCGCACTCATGGAACGGCCACAGGAACGCCACAGACAGGCCCGATGCCCAGGGGCGCCTGCATGGATCTTGTGCCGGGACCGCAGGAGCGGAAGAAGTGTCGGTGGGCGGCAGCATCGCGATCGCGAGCCATTTCGAGTAGCCCTGGATCATCAGCCCGAACGCGGCCAGCGGGCCCGCCATGCCGTGGACCCACGCGCCGGACTGCTCCACGGCGAGCCAACTGAGGATGGGAAACAGCAGGCCGAAGCGAACCACGTCGACGCTCTTGTCCAGGAACGATCCAAGGCGGCTCGAGCGCCCCTGATAACGCGCAAGCTGGCCGTCGCCGTCGTCGAGCACCATGGCCAGAAACAACAGTCCCAAGGCGCCCGTCATTGCGCCCGGGATCAGCAGCAGCACCGCACCTGCGAGGCCCGCAGCCAGGGACAGCAGTGTCACCACGTTGGGTGAGGCCGAGGCGCGCACAGGGTACAACAGCCCCGCAGCCAGTGGCCGCGAGATGAAGTTGGAGGTGAGTTCCCAGTCAGCGGCGCTTCCTGGAAGTCCGGGCCACCATGGTTTTTTCGGGGGTGTTTTCTCGAGCATCAGGGGGGGGTTACGAGTTGTTGCTGCAGGAGCTGCAGCCGCCGGACTTGGGTCCACACTTCGGGCCGTTCTTGAAGTCAGTCTCGTACCAGCCCGAGCCGGTCAGACGGAAGGAGGATACTGAAATCTTCTTGTGGATATCGCCGTCCTGGCATTTCGGGCAGACCGCCAGTGGCGGATCGTTGATGTCTTGTAAAACTTCAGTGTCGGCGTCACAGTGGTTGCAATGGTATTCGTAAAGTGGCATGGCAACCTCCATCGTATTGAAAACCCGTTGCCGTCGTGCAACATAGTGCCTCATTGAAAACTGTCAAGATGTTTCGGTGTTCTTGTCTCGGCCGCATTTCTGTTGTATGCGAATTCCATGGGAGGGTCTGTGCATGCATCGAATAATATTTGCCATGTGCTGTCTCGTGGCTCTTTGGTCCTGTGATGACTCCAGTTGCAAAAAAACAGAAGGCGGCGTCGAGGTGTGCGATGGGATCGACAACGACTGCAACGGCACCGTGGACGACGCACCCGAGACCCTGTGCAATCTGGACAACGCCTCGTCCATTTGCACCCAGGGCATCTGCGAAATCGTCGCGTGCGAAGAGGGCTTTGAGGACTTCGACAACCGCGAATCGACAGGCTGCGAGATTCTGACCATGTGCGTCCCCGAGGGGCCTGTGAACCGCTCCGACGCCGCACCGTGGTACACGTGTCCGGATGCGTCGGTGCTGGCAGGTGCAACCGTTGTTGCCGTGATGGATCAGGTTGACCAGTATTTCGGCGCGGAGGATCGCCGCACCGTCGACGCGACGGCGCTGTTTCCGGACGTCTCCTGCTGGCAGCAGATCTTCATGGAAGTGAAGCTCGAGTGCCCCGCCTCGGGCGGCTGCGACGCCTGGGACCGCACCGCCAGCATCGCGCTGGTCGAGGATCCGCAGGACCCGGACTCCCCGGTGCTCGAGCTGCTGCGCTACATCACGCCTTACGGGGTCGGCATGTGCACGCTGATGGACGTCACCGAGTTCGCCAGTAGGCTCCAGGGTCAGGCGGTCCTGCGCAGCTTCGTCGATACATGGGTGGGCCCGGGCAGCCCCTACGGCGCCGGCTGGCGGGTGACCGTGAAGTTCCATTTCATCGCTGGGACGCCGGTGTTGCCGGTACCCGAGATCGTCTCGGCGGTGCCGCGCACCTGGATCACGGTGGGCGATGGCACCAATCAGGTGCCTCTCCAGTTGGGGGAGACCGAACTGGAGTTCACCGAACCGCCGCGGCTGGTCAAGGTCCGCGTGCTGGCCACCGGCCACGGGCAGGGCAACTCGGGCAACTGCGCCGAGTTCTGCAAGCTCCATCCGGTGGTTCGCGTGGACGGCACAGAGCATGCGATGGACAACTGGCGGTATGACTGCGGTTCCAACCCGGTGAACAACCAGGCCGGGACGTGGACCTATGGCCGCCAGGGATGGTGTCCGGGCGCGGTCGTGGTGCCGATGACCGCCGAAATCACCGAAGATCTGGGTTCTTCTGCGCCCACCACCATCGCGTGGGACATGCTTTTGGCGAATTCGACCGTGTACGAGAACACCTGCCAGCCCGGCGCCGGCGATGTTGTTGGCGAGGAAGAAATCTGCTCTGACTGCACCTACGGCGACGATCTGTGCGCTTACAACGGTGGTTCCCATACCACGCCGGTCGAACTGTTCACCGGCCAGATCTTCATCTACCGCTAAAAAGCATCGGAAGAAGAAAAATCCACTTTCACCACCAGTGAGCCGCCGGGGTGGCGTCGTGCGGTTTCCAGCCCATCGGTGCATTCCGGTCTTTCCCCTTGTTCCGTGGTAAAAGAAATGCTTTTTCCAATTCCAATTTCAGAGCGGGAAGCGGCCGGCCACGATGAGGCTGCAGGCAGTGAACCACAGCACCGTGAGGGCCAGGCCGGCGGCCTGGGTCAGGCCGACGCGGCGAGGAAAGCCGTAGCCCCATAGATAGAACGCCGTGAGGAAGAAGAAGAACGGAAAGAACACGAAGCCTCGAGGAACGAACAGGGTGAGCACTCCTCCGACGGCCGAGACCACGAACCAGTGTGCGGGTCCCACGGGGCCGATCTGCCACAGGCGGATCAGGCTCCATGCACCGGCCAGGATCAGTGAGATCCACATCAAGGTCGGCAGCAACGGTGACGAGGCCTGCCAATGGCCCAGGACCTCGGCAGCGGCGCGGCGGTTGCGCTGCCCGGGGTCTCGTGCGGCCCACAGCACCAGCGTCATGGCTTCGAACCGGCGGCCTTCCAGCAGACGGAACGATGCCAACTGGAGCTTGATGCGGGCGGTCAGCGGCGACGGGCGGAAGCGGACCGCGAACCACATCGCGAGCCTGCACCAGTCATCGGTGGGCTTGGCGGTGGCCAGAAGGTGGCGTCCCAGGCGCATGATCTGCACAGGGAGGCGCGAGAGTTCCAACTCCAGTTGTTCCCGGTGCTCGCGGATGCGGGCGGCCGCGGCATCGACGAACAGCGGCTCGGTCTTGCGGTACTGCACGATGGCCGCGATGAAGTCGCCTTTTCGTTCGTACAAGCCGGCAGCTCCCAGGCGGGCCCAGGGCGTCAGCGGATGGGTGGGGTGCCGTCCGGCCAGCAGCAGCAGATGCGTGATCGCAGCGCCGTCGTCTCCACGGATGACGGACTGCAAAGCCGTGCGAAAACGGACCTCCGGGGTCAACTCGGGCAGCTGGCCGATGGCCGGTTGGGCCGGCCATAGAAGGGCCATGAGCAAAATGATCATGATTCCTTGCGCACCAGATCGTATTGCTTGATCTTTTTATGCAGGTTGGTGCGTTCGAGCCCGAGGATTTCCGCGGCGCGGGAGATGTTCCAGTCCGACTCGTCGAGCTTCATCTGAATGAAGGCCTTCTCAGTCTCGTTCTTGAACTCACGCAGCGAAAGGTGCGAGAAGGACTTCAGATCGAACTCGGGTGGTCCCTTCTTTACGTAGTCGAACGGCAGATCCTTCACGCCGATGTGGTCTCCGCTGAGGATGACCATGCGCTCGACCTGGTTCTTCAACTCGCGAACGTTGCCCGGCCACTGGTGCTCGGCCAGGATCTGAATGACCTTGCTGTCGACAGACTTCTCGCGGAAGCCGTACTCCTTGCAGAACGACCGGATGAAGCCCTTCACCATCAGCGGGATGTCCTCGGTGCGGTCGCGCAGCGGCGGTAGCAGGATCGGCAGCACGCTGAGCCGGAAGTAGAGGTCTTCCCGGAAGGAGTTTTCCCGTACCATGGCCTCCAGATCCCGGTGGGTCGCGGCGATCACGCGCACGTCGACCATGAGCGTGGTCTCCCCGCCGACGCGCTGAAGCTCGCCGGACTGCAGCACCCGCAGCACCTTGGCCTGGGCGGAATGCGACATGTCACCGATCTCATCGAGGAAGATGGTCCCGCCGTTGGCCGCCTCGAACAGGCCGATCTTGCGGTTCACGGCGCCGGTGAAGGCCCCCTTTTCGTGGCCGAACAGTTCGCTCTCGATCAACTCCGGCGGGATGGCCGCGCAGTTGACCTTCACGAAGGGCTTTTTCGCGAGGGAACTGTGCTCGTGGATGGCACGAGCCACGAGCTCCTTGCCCGTGCCGCTCTCCCCGAGGATCAGGATCCGTCCCTTGGTGGGGGCGATCTTCTCGATTTGGCGGAAAAGCTCCATCATCGGGCGGCTCTGGCCGATCATCTGGTATCGTTCGGCCAGCTCGCCGACCAGGTTGTCGTGCTCGACGAGCAGCTGCCGATGCTGGAGGGCGTTTTTGATCGTGACGAGCACCCGGGAGCGATCCAGGGGCTTCTCGAGAAAGTCGAAGGCGCCCATCTTCACCGTCTCCATGGCCTCGGACGTGGTGGCCTGTCCGGAGATGACGATCACCAAGGGGCCGTCCTGATCGGGGAAGCGCTCATGCAGCAGCCGGAGGCAGTCCATACCCCCCATGCCCTTCATCTTCAAATCCAGCAGGATCAGGTGGATCGGCTCACGTCCGATGAGCGCCAGGGCGCTCTCGGCGTCAGGCACGTCAAGGACCTCGTAGTCCTCGTCCTCGAGGACAAACCGCAGCGCCGTGCGGATGTTCCGCTCGTCATCGACGATCAGGATGCGGTAGGTCATGGTGCAGGATCATTCGGTCGGGAGCACAAAGAGGATGCGGCGGTTCCGCTTCTGCTTCTTCTTGTCCTTGCCGACGTAGACGGGCATTTCGGCGCCCAGGGCGGCGACGTCGATGCGCTTGTCGGAGACCGAGCGCGAGATGAGGAACTTCTTGATGGTCTCGGCCTGCTTCGTGGTCACGCCCTCGGGATCCTTCACGAGCTTGTCGGTGAAGACCATGATGATGACGCGTTTGAAGGCCTTGTTCGTATTCATCACAAGGGCGACCTGCCCAAGGGCCTTCTCGCCTTCCTCGGTCAGGGTGTCACTGTGGCCGCCATCGGTGAACCACTCGTGCTTGCTCGAGGGGAACTCGATCTTGATCTGGCCCTGCTCCTCGCCGGCAAGGTTGATGGTGTCGGTGGACCACCATCCGCGGCCGGCATCCGGGCAGCCATCGGTGTCGTTGACGCCGTTGATGGTCTCCTTCTTGTCCAGGCACTGATCCTTGTCGTCGAAGACGCCGTCCTCGTCAGCGTCGATCATGGACAGTGGGCAACCCGCGTGCTTGGGATCGCCGGCTTCCTTCGGACACTTGTCCTGGGCGTCCTTGACGCCGTCTCCATCGGTGTCGGCCATCTCGGGCGGGCAGCCCAGCGCATCGGCCGGGCCCTGGTTGTTGGGGCACTTGTCCTTGTCGTCAGGCGTGCCGTCGTCATCGGAGTCGATCAGGGAAGCCGGGCAGCCGCGCTTGTCCTTGGTTCCGGCCGCGCTCGGGCACTGATCCTGCTTGTCGGGGATACCGTCCTTGTCATTGTCGAGGTCGGGGCAACCGTCTTCATCTTCGAAGGAGTCGAAGTCTTCGGCGACGTTTTCGAACTTGTTGGCCCGATCCTTGTCGGTGCCGGGGCACTTGTCGGTCTCGTCGGCGACGCCGTCGTTGTCGTTGTCGCGATCAGGACAGCCGTCGTCGTCCTCGAAGCCGTCCTTGTCTTCCTTCTGCAACGGACACTTGTCCTCTTCGTCGGTCACACCGTCATTGTCGGTGTCCTTGAACGAGGGGGCGAAGCGCACACCGATGATGCCGCGGACCAGCGGAGTGCCCAGGCCGGCCACCAGACCGAAGTTGCTGCCGGCCTGGATATGCAGGCCGTTGCCGATGTAGTAGTTCACGCCGATGCCGCCCTCGACCGGATGGTCGTGCACGGCCCCGGAGAAACCGGAGCGCCCGGCCACCTCGGCGGTCACGTGAAGGTCGGTGATGACGCGGAAGGCGAAGCCGGCGCCATAGGCGATCTGGGTGCCGGGCTTGAAATCGTCGGTGAAGAACTGGGCGTCGTCGGCGCCGATGCGGATCAGCGCGCCGAGCATGCCGGTGGCCATCATCTTGTTGCTGCCCCAGGAGAACAGGATGCGGGGCTCGAAGGACGGCATGGCTTCGCCGGTATAGTTTTTGCTAAACTGTCCAGTGGGGGCGTTGATCTTCAGTTCGGCGCCGAGCTTGAGGTTCTCTTCGTCGTAGAATTTTCCCCGAAGATAGAGGGCGAGATCGCCCCAGGCCAAGGGAGCCACGGCATCGCCCTCGGTGCCTTCCTCGGTGATCTCGTTGCCCTGGACATACCCGACGGGGATGGAGAGTCCAAGCAAGTAATTGTCGAAGAGTCCGATGAAGCCGCCCAGCTCCGCCATTGCGAGCAGGCCCACGACCTTGGCGCGTTCGGTGTCGAGCGTGTCACCGCTCATGTTATAGATGACGAATGGATTCAGGCCGGCGTGCATGATTAAACTGACGCCCCATTCCATATGGCCCGGCATGTTCAGGTGTGGCGTATACAAAAAAGGCGCCTTGCCCGGGCTGGGTCTCAGCGTGAGAATGTCAAGCTTGTCAGGCTGCGGCGCCTGAGCCCGCACGGGCAGCGAAAACAGACCCATAAAAATAAACGACAGTACGAAACTGGCAAATCTGGTCATCACGATACCTCACCGAAAAGCAGTCGGGAATATAACATAATCCATCATCACTTGAACAGCTTCTTGAAGTCCGAAACGGAAATTTTACCGGCTATCTGTCTGTTTCTTGCCGCTCGAGAGTATTTCAAGATAAGGACTGGAGAGTAACTGGGTTGGGTTTGTACCGGGTTCTCCCTGGGGGACCTCCCTGTCAAGTTCACGATAATATTTTTCCCATACGCCATATTCCCATGTTCCATGCTTTCCGAAACTCATGGATATGCGGGGAAAAATGTGGACGCCCAAGCTCAGCAGGGCGTCGGATATCAACTCTGAACAATAGTATGCGCCATTATCTGGAAGAAAATGGCGGTCGTAAGGTCGTCCCAGCCGCGCAGCCAGTTCCTGCAGAAAGAACGGGATCAATGCATCGTGGGGTGGACGCAGGCGCGCGGCGATCCAGGCAGGGCCGTCCGACCCGCGTGTTCGGCGGGCGAGTTCATCGAGGGTCACACGGGCAACACCGCGGTCGTAGGCTTCAATCAGGGTGACGACGCGGCCCTCGACGCTTTCCACTACAGCCACGTGGGAGACCTCGGGCACGCCCTTGCGCCGGGTTGCGCGATGAATGGCCCGACAAAGATCACCGCAGTTCAGTTTCTGGAAGATCAGATCGCCCGGTCGCAGCCGCCCCGGATCCGTGGTTGGAACGGTGGGACGGGAACACGAAAGTGAGGTGAGAATCCAGAAGATGTTCATTACGATGAGGATTTTCCGCATGATGAAGAGTCCGATCCAGAATCAGGAAGTTACAGGTTTTTGGCGGCAAGGGCAAGAGCAGGGTCAGATTTTCTGGTCTTGCCTGAGGGGAGAAACAGCTTTGCTTCCCTCACGGTCCTTGGTACAGATCCTGAACCGGATCCGGTCTTCTGCAGCCTGCACCATTGTTGCGGGGAATACGGAATCTGGAGGAGGCCAAGGGATCATGCGAAGCCCATCAATGTTGATTATTTCCATGCTGATGCTGGTTCAGTTCAGTTGCAACGGCACCGCGGGCCGGGAATATTCCACCGGCCTCAAGCTGCTGAACCAGGCTGATGGTACCAAGGGCGCAGAAGCACATTTTATGCGCGCCGCCCGTGATGGCCATGCCGGCGCCCAACTTCAACTCGGCCTGCTGCTGACGCGCCCAGAGCGCACGCCATCGGACCGGAAGTCCGGGGTGGACTGGCTCACGCGATCCGCCAACCGGAAGAACGCCCATGCCCAGTATGCACTGGCGATGATCCTGCTCGGGAGCGAGGTGCAGTTCCGTGACCCACCGGCGGGCATGGCCTGGCTGCATCAGTCTGCGGCCTCGGAATTCCCTCCCGCGATGTGCGAACTGGGACGGAAATACGAGACAGGAGAGAGCGTGCAGGCGGATCCCCTCGAGGGGGTGCGCTGGTACAAGCGCGCTGCCGAGGCACAGGCGCCCTGCGGCATGCTCGCCATGGGGCAGGCGCTGGAGAGGGGCGTGGGTATCCCGATCAACGAGGCCGACGCGCTTCTCTGGTATCGCCGCGCCGCGGAGATGAAGGTCCCGGAGGCGCCCTGGCGGATCGGCAACCTGTATCTGCGTGGTCAGGAAACCAAGCACGATGCGAAGGAGGCTGCCAGCTGGTTCGAACAGGGGTACACCATGGGGGATGTGCGGTCGGGCGCCGCACTGGGACTGCTGCTGCTCGAGGGAGCCGAGGGCGTCGAAGCGAAGCCGTCCAAGGCGATGATGCTGTTCCAGAAAGCCCCTGATGCTGCCGAGAGCCTGCTGGGGATGGGGCACGCCCACCGGCTGGGAATCATTGTCGCAAAGGATGAGGTCAAGGCCCTGGAATTGTATAAAAAGGCTGCGGCCAAGGGCCTGCCCCAGGCGTATGTCCAGCTGGCGATGTTCTACTCCGCCGGGAAGGGGACCGACGCCGATCCCGTCAAGGCTTTCGAGTGGTATCTGAAGGCGGCCGAGGCAGGCATCCTGTACGCCAAGAAGCAGGTGGGCCTGTTCTATGCGCTGGGCAAGGGCGTGGCGCGCGACCCCGAGAAGGCGGCGCGGTGGATGTATGACGCGGCGATGGCCGGCCACCTGCACGCCCAGTTCTGGATGGGCGTGTTCCACGAGCAGGGCATGGGGGTCAGTGCCGACGACCGGGAGGCCGTGAAGTGGTACTACAAGTCGGCCGCGCGGAATTATGCGCCGGCCCAGACCGCCATCGGGTACATGTACGAGCGGGGGCGCGGCGTCCCTGTCAGCGTGAAACAGGCGTTCGAGTGGTACACCAAGGCCGCCCAACAGAAGGACATGGATGCATACCACGCTCTCGGATATATGTACTTTCATGGCCACGGGGTGGACAAAGACTATGCCAAGGCGTTTTCATTCTTCCAGAAGGCCGCGGCCGAAGGCCACGCCGGCGCGCAGAGCAACCTGGGCTTCATGATCGAACACGGGATGTCGGTCACCGCTGATTTCGTGAAGGCCGTCGAGTGGTACCAGAAAGCCTCGTTGCAGAACCATCCGGCGGCGATGGGTAACCTCGCCGGGCTGTACCTCGATGGACTTGGCGTTCAGAAGAACATCCCCGAAGCCTTCCGCCTGTATCTGGCGTCGGCGGAACTGAAGTACTACCCTTCCATGGTGCGGGTGGGGTTGCTGTATTACAACGCCGAAGGCACGGCCAAGAACGACGCCCAGGCGCTGTACTGGTTCCAGAAGGCCGCCGATGCGATGATCCCTGAGGGCCAATATTATCTGGGAATGCTCTACGAGAAGGGGCACGGGATCGGGCAGAACATGGCTGAGGCAGCCACGCTGTACCGCAAGGCCGCAGAGCAGGGTTTCGCCGAGGCCCAGCACCAGCTCGGCAACATGTACCGTCAGGGCACGGGCGTTCCGCAGGACTACCGCGAGGCGTCCCACTGGTATCTCAGCGCAGCCCAGCAGGGCTTCGCGCCGGCCCAGAACAACCTCGCCAACATGTACCGCCTCGGGCAGGGGGTCGAAAAGAACCTGCAGGAAGCGCGGCGCTGGTACCAGATGGCTGCGAAGAAGGGCAACATCAAGGCCCAGCGCGCCCTCTCTTTCCTTGTTCGCTAGGAGCCTGTCGGGAAAAACCTCGGCCGCCCCGCGGGTTACGAACCCCCGTCCATTTTGTTGTTTTTCGGTCAATATTCCCGCAGATTACTGTTTTTCGCTGAACCCGGCGTCGTCCTTGCGTCTGAACTCGAGCTGGTAGCTCATCGCGGTCAGCAGGGGAACGGAGGCCGTCTGCGGCTGGTTGCGGAGCTTGATGGTGAAGTAGATCGAGATCAGGACGAATTGATACCCGATGTACAACAGGACTTCCGGGAGGGTGCGGGTGATGATCAGCGTGTACATCAGCAGCGCGTGTCCGGTGACCCAGATCTTCAGCCCGAGGGTCTTGGGCACGATCAGTTTGGGCACTTTGAGCGGGCTGATCATGCCGAAGCCGATCAGCGCGGTCATCGGAACCATCCAGGAAAACAGGGCATGCTGGCCGGATCCGGATGGGATCATTCCGAAAATGCGGAAGTCCACGGCGTGGGCGGTGTATCCGCTGGGTTCGTAATATTTGCAGATCAGCAGAAGCGGTGTCAGGAGCAGGCCGGCCGCCACGGGCATGGGCAATCCCTGAAACACTTGGTTGAACTCGCCGGACTGGGCGATGACGTTGAACTTGGCCAGGCGAAGGGCGCTGGCCACAACATAAAACAAGGAGATGCCCAGCGCGACCCAGTGAAGATCTCCGGAGAAGTGGGGGCTGAAGCGCAGCACGGCCAGATAAACAATGACCGCGGGCGTGACCCCGAAGGCCACCATGTCGGCGAGGCTGTCCATCTCGACGCCGAAACTGGAGGTCGCCTTGAACTTGCGCGCCATGGCTCCGTCGAACTTGTCGAACAGGGTGCACAGCAGGCTGAGCCATAGGGCGTGGTACAGTTCGCCCCGGGCAGCGAGCGTGATGGATGCCACGCCCAGGCAGAGGCTGCCGAGCGTGATAGAATTCGGAATCAGGTATTTCTTGTTGGAAGCCATTCAACCCCTCTGGGCCAGCATTTAACGACATCGCGCTCCGGATGACAAGCGGGAAATCAGAGTTTGACTTGGGAGGCGACGATTTGAATGTGATGAAGTGGGCGTAACAGGGTTCGAACCTGAGGCCTTTGGCTCCGGAGGCCAACGCTCTATCCAACTGAGCTATACGCCCGTCGACCCCGGCATTATAGGGGATGGCGCCAGGTGGCGTCAACGGGAAAATGCGTTATCTGCGTGGGGGCGGTCCGAGAACTTTGCGAAGCGTCCATAGGCTGCGGACGACTTTGGGGATTCGGCGAACCAGGTTGATCGCCGGCGGGCGCTTCTCGTGCAGGTGAATCGGGATCTCCCGGATGACGATCTGCTCCCGCTGGGCCCGGATGACCAATTCCGATGCGAACAAATCCCCGGTCACCCGGCAAGCCGTGGCGACGGGAAGCAGGGCGGTACGGCGAAAGGCCTTGAGCCCATGGGTGTCGGAGCCCTCGAAGCCCAGGATCCATTTCAACAGCAGGTTGATGCTGCGGGTCGCGAATTTCCGTACCAGCGGACGGCGATCTTCGGATCCTGGCAGCGCCTTGGATCCGATGACCAGATCCGTACCGCCGGCTTCAAGAATCTCGAGGGCCCGACGGTAGAACTCCACATCGCCCAGATCGATCTCATCTCCGATGACGAAGTCACCGCGCGCCTGGAAGATGCCGGTGCGCAATGCCGCTCCGTAGTCCGGTGCGGGCAGGTGCAGCGTCCGGACTCCCGGATGTGTAGCCGCAAGTTCATCGACCAGTCGAGGCGTGTTGTCCGTGGAACCGTTCTGAACCAGCAGAATTTCCCAGGAACCTTCCTCGAAATCCACAAGCCGTGCGACGAGCTCGTCGACGGCCCTGGTAACCATCGTTTCTTCCTGAAACACCGGGATGACAACGGAAAAACGCATGCTTCACCCTTACAACTCAGCTTTATACATTGCACGGCCGGCAAAGGGAAGGAGCATTTTCATCTTCTGTCAGGGCCGTTTGCAAAGGCTGCGTTTTGTGATAGATCCTGTGGTGCGAAAGGAAATGAGCCATGAAAAATTCAGTTCAAATTCTCATCCTGATGGGGACGGTCGCTGCGCTGATGATCGCCTGCGACGACAGTGGAAACAAGAACACAAATGCGTTTAATTTGAACAATCAGAACAATCTAAACAATATCAACAATCTGAACAACAACACCCAGCCAGCCATCTTCAGTGTGGCTCCAGCCCGTGGCCCGCTCACCGGCGGTACCGAAATCACGATCTATGGCAACCGCTTCGCCGAGGATGCGGCGGTTACCATCGGCGGAGTCTCTGCCGGTGCGGTCAACCGCATCAGCGCCTCGGCCCTCTCAGTGCACACGCCCGCCGGCAACGCCACCGGCCCCGCCGACGTTCGCGTCAGTCAGACGGGGGGCGAGGCCACCCTCGTGGGCGGCTTCATCTACGAGGACTCCCAGGCCACCGACGTGTCCTGGTGCGTTTTCCAGTTCCCGACGGCGACCTCAACGGTCGCGAACTCCGCCACCGAGCCGCTGTTCGGCCGAGTCTTCGCCGAGGGCGTCACAACCCTGACCGGCCGGGGAGAGGGTATCACCGCCCAAGTCGGATACGGCACCGCCGGTTCGGATCCGTCGACGGATCCATCCTGGATCTGGGTCCAGGCCAACTATCACATGGATTCCGACGATGGCGCCAACGACGAGTATTTCACCAGCCTCACCCCCACAACGCCAGGCACCTTCGACATGGCCTTCCGCTTCAGCGGCGGCGGTGACTGGATCTATTGTGACACCGATGGTTCCGACAACGGCTACGCGCCGGATCGCTCTGCGGAGTTGACCGTCACCGAGGCCACGGATCCGATGCCGGATTGGTGCACCCTGCAGTTCCCGGCCAAGCTCGAAGGCCAGGCCGGTGTCACGCTGGGCCCGGTCTTCGGCCGCGTCTTCAAGGCCGGCGTCACCGTGGGGCCCGGCGCAGGATCGGCGCTCGTCGGTGAGCTCGGCTTCGGCCCCGTGGGCTCCCATCCGGGAACGGATCCGGGCTGGCAGTGGGTTTTGGCCTCCTACAACACCGATGTGGATCAGCACAACAACGATGAATATCAGGCGAACCTGACCTTCGTGCAGCCGGGTGAGTACGCATACGCTTATCGGTTCTCCTATCAGGACGGTCCCTGGCTGTACTGTGATCTGAACGGCTCCTCGGATGGCTACGGTGCAGACTTCGCCGGTCTGGCTACGGTAGACGGCACCGCAACGGAGACGGCCATCGACTGGTGCACCCTGCAGTATCCCCTCGAGACGAACTCCCTGATCGACGAGCCGACCACGCTGCTGTTCGGCCGCGTGTTCATCGACGGCATCACCAACGGGACCGGCGCGGGCCAGGGCATCCTCGGGCAGGTCGGATACGGACCGACGGCCTCGGATCCCGCCACGTCCGGCGACTGGACCTGGGTCGACGCCGCCTACAATATTGACGCCGACGGCCCCGTCATCGGCGACCGAGCCAACGACGAGTACATGGCCAAGTTGACGGTCTCTGTGGCTGGGGATTATGCGTTTGCCTACCGCTTCAGCCGTGACGGGGGCACCACCTGGCATGCCTGCGACGGTGACGGCTCCATCAACGGCTACGACCCGGCAGAAGCCGGTCTGCTCCACGTCACCGAGGCGCCTGTGCAGACTGTCGACTGGTGCGTATTCCAATATCCCACGGCCGCGCAGAACCTGATCGCCGGGGTTGCCTCCGACACCCTCTATGGCCGTGTCTACGTCTCCGGCGTCACTGATGGCGCAGGGCAGGGCACAGGGGTCACCGCCCAGTTCGGCTACGGCCCCGCCGGGACCGATCCTGCCAACGCAGGTGCGGGCTGGAGCTGGACCTCCGGCACGTACCATGTCAGCGTCGATGGCCTCATGCCCGGCGGTCTGGCCAACGATGAATATTCCGGCGCCGTCACCATTAATACGGCAGGACAGTACGCACTGGCCGTGCGTTTCTCCCGCGACGCCGGCGCCAGTTGGACCGTCTGCGACACCGATGGTTCCGAGAACGGCGTCCAGCCCAACCTGCTCACCGCGGCCAACGTGACCTCTGGGACCTCCTTTCAACTGGTCTCCATCAACCCGACCTGGGGGCCCGTCGCGGGAAACCAGACCGTCACGCTCACCGGAACAGGCTTCGCTACAGGCATGACCGTGAGCATCGGTGGTTCGACCTGCGGCAATGTTCAGGTCATCGGTCCCACGTCAGCCACCTGCGTGACCACAGCCCGTGCCACGGTCGGTCCATCCACGGTCGCCGCGGCGCTGAATACAGACAACGTCAGCCTCACCGACGCCTATTACTACGCCCCGTACATGACCCCGACGCTCAACGGCGATCTGGCCGAGTGGACCGCCGTCTATTCATTGGGCACCAACGCCGTGGTGACGGACTGGGGCGCCACCGATGAACTGAACGGACTGTTCTTCGCCTATGACGATGCCCGTCTGTACCTCGCCTTCGATGGCGGAAGCGCCCTGGGCAACGCGGTTATTTTGTATCTCGATACCGACTACGGCGCCGGTACCGGCGTTCGCACGGGGTCTTCGCTCTCCGACAACTCTGGGGAGCTCGACAACGCAGTCTCCGGCGCATTTTCCATCGGCGACGCCCAGTTCGGTGCGGAGTGGGCTGTGGGCACAAAAAGCATGACAGTCAAAACGCTTGGCAGCTACAATGATATGTCCGGGCTGCGTAATATTGCAATCGATTCAAGTGACTTCGCCTGGTATGACCAGGAAGAGATCGCCGTTGGAACCCAGATCATCGAAATCGCCATACCATTCAACGTTCTGGGCATTTCCACAGGGACTAGCCAGTTAGCCGTCTTTGCGTTGATTTCGGACTGGTCCGGGCAATCGTATTGTAATCAGTCATTGCCTTCAGGAATCGCAGCCGGTGTTCTTTCGAATGTAATACCTATTACAATTGTAAAGTAAATCAATATTGCAATAATATTAAAATGTAGACAGGGTTGGCTTCAGGCCTCTTGCGAGGCTGGCCTCAGTTTCGATTTTAGTTTACGGAACTGCAGGCGATCGCGAATGGCCATGTAGGAGTGGGTGTGAATGTGCAATATATGCGGGGCGACCAGGCGGATGGCCATGCAGGTGGCCGCTTCTTCCTGATTGATCCGCATGGTGCGTCCGGCCAGGTCGATGACCTCGAGCGGGGCGGTGTTCAGCCACTTCATGGCGTAGCGGACAGCCACGAACTGCTCGACGTGCACATCGCCGTCATGGGTGTGCAGGGTTCCGTCAGGGCTCACCCGGGCATAATGCGACACGCCCGCGAGCAGGCGCGCGCCGATGCCGGAGTAGGGCGGTGCGGCGATATCCTTGTACTTGAAGTTGCGCTTCCACCGTTCCACGTGCCCGGCCGGGATCTCCTCGCGCGCCTGCAAGGCTTCGAGGGCCCGCAGGGACTGTTCAATCTCGTTTTTGACGCGCATCACGCACGCGATGCGGAAGGCGTCCTCGCGAGGCAGTGCAAAGTCAGGGCGCAGCCTGGCGACTTCATTGGCCAGCTCATGCAGGTACAGGAAGTCGGCCGACAGGCGGCTCATCCGATAAAATCGCTCGACATCTTCTTCGGTGGGCCGGGGTTTTTTCGGCAACAGCGATCGGAAGGCGAAGGGCAGGGAGTAGAAGTACAAAAAATCAAGTCGGGCATCGAGGGGCGCACGGGACCACTCCCCTTTCGGGAGGAACGCGGTGCGAAGTTGCGGCAGCATGGCTCGCAGCGAGGGGTGCAGGCGATCCTCGTGGGCGGCGAGCCAGTCCAGCAATTCGGGCGCCCGATCGCTGGCCAGCAGTAACTGGATCGGCTCGCCCTTCCCGGGCTGCAGGACGCAGGTCAGGCCCCGGGCTTCGGCAAGGACCTGCACCGGCAGAAGCGTGTTCACGCGCAGGACACGGACCGTGCTCGTCCAGGGATTCAGGCCGCGGTTCCATAGGGTGATCTTGTCATCTTCCAGAAGCACGCGGGGGCGGGCCACGAGGAACCGGTGCACGCCAGCGGTCAGGAACAACAGGCCGAGCATGCCTGCCGGGAACAGCAACTGAAGGTCCGATGCGTCGGCGGTCTGCCGGATGAAGATGGCCCAGACCGAGACCGCGGCCAGACCCGACAGCAGCAGGCCGACGAGGATGGACAGGCCGATGAGGCGGGGACGGCGCTCCAGGCTCAGGTTCCAGGACGCCCCGGGATGCGGTCGCAGGATCATCTTGAGGCCGTGGGCCATCTACAGACCCTCTACGTAGAACGGCAGCAGGACCGCGGCGCGTTCATGCTGCAGCACGCCTGTGCTGGCCAGTGCATTGAGGACGGCCTGGCCGAACGGCAGGCGCGTTCGGACGAAGCGCGAAAGCGCCAGGTCCATCCGTGCGTCGGGATCGAACATCTCGGAAATCTGCTGCAGCCACGGCTTGGGTCTCGGGTAGATCAGCACGGGCGTTTCCGGCGGAAGGGAGGCGAGCCTGCGGACCTCGGTGGCGGCGTCCTGCAGGCCGCCGAGGCGGTCGACCAGACCATTGGATTTGGCCTGTGCCCCGGACCAGATTCGGCCTTGGGCGAGCTCCTCGAGGTTCTTCACCTGCGGGCGCGTGGTGCGCACTCGGTCGAGGAAGAGTTGATACGTGCGCTCCATGGATTTGGCGATCATCTCCCGCTCCGTGGGGGAGAACGGGCGCGAGGTGGCCATGTAGCCGGAGTTGCGACCCCGGGAGAGCAGCTCCGTGCCGACCTTGAGCCTGGTCATCGTGTCCTTGAACACGAGCTTGCCGCCAACGACGCCGATGGAGCCGGTGAGGGTGAACGGCGAGGCGAAGATCGTCGATGCAGCCGAGGCCATGTAGTATCCGCCCGAAGCCGCGGTGGAGCCCATGCTCGCCACCATCGGTCGCTCACCGGCGGCCTCGCGCAGGCCCAGCCACAGGATGTCCGAGGCCAGCGCCGAACCACCGGGGGAGTTGATTCGTAGGATGATGCCCTTGACGTTCGGGTTTTTCTTGATTTTCTCGAGGGCCTTCATGAACTCCAGCGCGGCGATCTGCGCGTCTTCGCCGAGCAGGCTCGTCGGGTCGCCCGCAGAGTACAGGATCGGTCCCTGGGCCTGGAGAAGGGCAATATGCGGATAATCTGGTTCGCTCTCGGTGGCCTGTGGTGACAGCAACTCGAACAGGTTCGGCTTGGGTTTGGCCGGCTTGGCGGCTTTTTCAACATGGTAGGTCGCGGCCAGCCGGGTGTGCAGTCCCGAGAAGTTCTCCACATGGTCGATCACCTTCGCCAGGAGAGCCGCCGGGGGATCGAGGATGCCCAGGTCTACCAGGGAAACGAGTTGGTCGCGCGAGAGTGCGCGGCTCTTGGCGATGGGCTCGAGGAGGTTGTCATACAGCGAGTCCAGCATCGCGTTCAGGCTGAGTTTGAGCTCCTCGGACATGGAATTGCGGGTCAGGTTCTCCGCTGCACCCTTGAACTTTCCCACCTGCAAAAAATCCGCCGAGACGCCGACGAGCGCCAGTGCGTCCTTGAGAAAGGTGAACTCCGCGGCGATGCCGGCGACCTCCCATGCACCTGCAGGATGCAGGACAATGTCGTCGGCGATGGATGCGAGGTAGTACGCCCTGGTGTCATAGGCGTCGGCGTAGAAGTAAATTTTCTTGCCTTTGGCGCGAAATTCCTGCAGCGCGGTGCGGAGTTCCCAGAACGAGGACAGGCCTCCGTTGAAGGCCTGCATCTCGATCAACAGTGCCTTGATATTGTCGTCGGTTGCGTAATCGCGCAACTGTTTCAGCAGGCTGGGCAGCTGGACCTGGCGGGGCACGAAGGGACTCTCGTTCTTCACGTCCAGCAAGCTGCCAGACCACACAAGGTGCATGCAGCGCGGGAGTCCGGGCTTGTCGTCAGGCGTGGCCGGGGTGGCCGCCTGAGCCGGCGGGTTCACCCCGTCGGGGGGCGCAGCCTTGTCAGACATGTCCGCCGGTGCAGTCGATGCAGGCGGGTTCGCCGGGGCGGGCGGGGCCGTGGGAGGCTTGGAACAACCGGGAGCGGCCAGGGACAGCCATACGATCACCACGAGGAGGTTTCGGGAGAAGGAAGAGTTCAACATGTCAGCTCCTGCAGGGGAGTTCGGGTGCTGCTGCTTGATACGGCTACCCGTTCACGGGGTCTCCGCCGGCGGCGGTTCCATGGGGGACTCTGTCATTTCGGGCTCGGTCATGGCCGGCTCTGTCATTTCGGGCTCGGTCATGGCCGGCTCTGTCATCTCGGGCTCGGTCATGGCCGGCTCTGTCATCTCGGGCTCGGTCATGGCCGGCTCTGTCATCTCGGGCTCGGTCATCACCGGTACCGGAGTGGAGATGCCCAGCTCCTGTTCCAGTTGCGTGACCATCATGCGTGCACGGGGCACATTGTGCCCACCGGGTGGATTGAGTTGGAGGAATCGCTTGAACGCCGCCAGCGCGTCGCTCTTCTGGCCGTTCTGGTACAGCGCCTCGGCCAGACCATACTGTGCACGGGTGAAGTTGGGCACCAGCGCCAGCGCACGACGGAAGTTCGGAATCGCGCCCGCCGCGTTCCCGGTGTCCAGATCACAATAGGCTGCGCCGTTGAACGCATCGACTGAGGTCGGATCCTTGTGGCTCGCCTTCAAATAATATTGCTTGGCCCGGGATTTGTCTCCGGATTTATAGTACTGCTCAGCCTTGGAATAGTAAGTATCGTAATCGAAATCGCCGCGATCGTCGCCGGGCGTGTCCATATCCATGCCGTCGGGTTCGGTTGTCATGTCCGGGGTGACCACGACGGGATCCATCGGGGCGGCATCCATGTCGGGCGTCACAGGCACGTTCGGATCGACCGGCGGTGTCGCCGAAGCCTTGGACACCATCTCGGCTGCGAGCTGGCAGGCAACGAGGTGATCCGGCCGTTGATTGCAGACATGATCGAGGGCACGCCCCGCCCGGGCGAAATCCTGCATCCGGATGGCCGCACGAGCATGAGCGAAGTGGAAAATGATGAGTGCGTTGTCGGGAGTCGCCGTGGATGCAATTTTTTCAAAAATATCCGCGGCTTTCCGCGGGTCACCGGCGGTTTGAAAGTACAAGGCTTTGGCGAAGTGAAAATAAGGATATTTGGCATCCTTGAGCCCTGACTTCTCAATGGTCACGTTAGCGCCGGGCTCGTTGAGCATCAGTTGGGCGATGCCCATGGCTGCCAATTGCATCGCGCTTTCCTCACTGATGCCTCGGGCTGCTTCCAGTGCCAGCCGGGCCTTGACGCCCACCTCGTTGAGGAGGCTCTTGGCGCGGGCTTTCTTCTCTTCTTCGGACAACGCAGGAGGGAGCTTTGACACGAAGATCTCGAGGTCTTCGTTGAGTACGTAGGCCCACAGGGCCAGCGAGAGGGCCTTCATTTCCTGGCAGGGCTTCTTGTCGCAGTTCTGCAGCACCGACACAGCCGCTGCGTATCCGGCGACTGTACCGACGTCCATCTGCTTGCGCGCCTCGGTCAGTTTCTGATCTTCCGTGGACAGTTGTGGCGGATCCGGTGGCAGCTGGCCGCGGCTCTTTCCGGGGAAGGGGGAGGGTAGCACGCCAAGGGCGAACAAGCCGCCCAGACTGCCACCTACGACGAGCACGATCACGCCCACGACCCAGGGCCATCGGGCGCGCCGGCTGACAGGTTCGAAGTCGTCCCCGGTGTCGACCTCCCGGGTGATGACAGGCTCGCGGTCGAGCTCGCGCTGGGTACGGGGAGAGGACTCCCGGGTGCGCTTTTGGTCGCGGTCGAGCTCGCGGAAGCTCTTGCCGCCGAGCTCTGGCTCGACTTCGTCGTTTCGGAAGACGACATCCCTGGCCGGCGAGGAGGAGATCCGCGAAGGCTCGCGAGTCTGGGACACCGACACATCGCGCGTCGGTCCAGTGGCCGGCTCGCGTGCCTGGGACATGGGTGTGGTGGAGGTTCGCCTGACCGCGCCGCGTGGCCGCACACGTGCGAATACTTCCTTGAGTTCGGGAACCATGCTCAGTTCTGCCCAGTTCTCGTCGTTGGTGCCGATCTCGTCCTGGGGGCCGACGGTGCCGTCGAGGATCCACTCGTGCAGGGTCTCCAGTTCAGTGAAACGCAGCATCGATCCCTTCCGACGCCGGATCATGAACTCCTTGGCAGGTTCTTCGTCATCGGAGTCGTTTAGATCATCAGGGATCTCTTCATCTCCATAAGGGCTTACAAAAAAGATATTCTGGCAGGTCTCGCACTTGACGCGAATCCCGTCGGGCGGAATCTGCGAATCGTTCAGGAAATACTCGGAGCCACATTGATTGCATCGGATGTCCATGAAAGAAACCTCGTCCGGGGTACGAAATCAGGCTTCGCCGGATTTGTCGGTCGGCGCGTTCTTCTTGGATTCCGGGGATGAATCCGTGGAATCGGGCTTCTGTCCCTCGTTCATCGCGGATTTGAAGTTCTTGATGCTTCGGCCCAGCGCGTCTCCGAGTTGCGGTAGCTTGGAGGCCCCAAATACCACGACAATGATGATGAGAATGATAATCAGTTCAGTGGGTCCTATCATGATCTTACCTGTATGACGGCTTCAGCGCGAGGAAACCGATTGAAGAAGAGACGATCAGGGCTCCGGGCATGCCGGCCGAAAAATCGCTCAGAGTACTTTGGACCATCTGTGTGGTGTTTGCAAGCAGCAAAAGTTCTCCTGATGCCACGAGCGCGTGTTCCAGATCGCGCGAAAGGGTAGCGATGTTCCATCCCGAGGAGGTGCGGGTGCCCGTCAACTGGATCGCCTGCGGGGCCGGGTCATCGCCGCTCCATCCGGTGGGGACGTATAGCAGGAGGGCGTCGGCGTTCACCATCAGCGCGCGGAAGGAGGGGCTGGCCATCGTCGGGAGTTCCAGCTCGACAGACACCCCTTCAAGCGGATCCAGCAGTACGGGACCAGCGTTTTCGTCAGTGATGGCCAATCCCTCGAGCAGCATCGGGGAGTTGTAGTCGGGGCGGGGTGGCAGGTTCCAGCCCAGCGGCAGCCTGCCGGACATCACCGTGGAAACTCCCGCGGCAGCATCGATCCGTGGACCGTCGTCATCCCACGGCAGCCAGCGTGAAGACACGCGAAAGGCTGGAGCCAGACCGGTGAAATCGGCTTCAGCGCAGGAAAGGAGGCCGATTCGTCCGCGTTCCGGGTGGTCCACGAGAATGGCCTCCACAGGAGATGCCGACGCATCAGCCGGTCCGAAGAGATCGGCGCAAGAGAACGATCGGACCGTGAGATCTTGCGAGATCAGGAGGAATGCGCCAGGTGGCTGGCTGGCGTCGCCACCCAGCCATGAGGGAATGTGGTCGCGGGAAATCACGATCACCGTGTCGAATCCGCTCATGATCCGCGGTGGCGCGACCATGCCCGGGAGTTCTCCGACGAAGACCGTGGGGCCCGGAGAAAGACCGTCGAAGGCGCCGGCAACCAGGCGCCACAGGTCTGTCTGGGGATCGTGGCGGGCCCACACGGGGTGGACAGAGGTGACGTCAGTTGATGGAAGGAATCCGATGGAATCAATACCGCCGGTGGACTCGAGGCGCGCCACGATCCTGCGCTCGAAGCCGGAGATCAGATCCAGATCCACGGGCTCGGTGCCGTTGGAATACAGGTCTTGCGCCCCATTTGCGACAGTCCGTTTGCCCGCGGCAAGGAAACGCCCGCAGGGCGAGAAACGCAGCTCGTTCTGGCCGGGCTGCGCACGCGTCGCGGCAATCCGACCGTGCCACAGCGGACTTTCGGTGCCGTCCCAGAACCACACATTCACGTCGCCGTTGGCGGCCAGGCCGGCCATCGTGGACATCAGGTCAACCTCAAAGTATCCGGAGAACGCGTTGAGTGTGTGTTTCCCCTGGATCTGTATGCGGATCCGGCTGCCTGTGGCGGCAGGCAGATCCGGAAAGCCGAAGGTCACCATGCCGGGGGTCCCGACACCGATCTCCATGACCCGAAGGATGGTCTGAGGCGAGTCGGCCGGTGCAAAGGAGACGACGGCGGTGGTCTCGGGCACGAACTCTTCGAGCTGGACTGAAAAGCGTTCTCCCACAAGGGTGGCGCAGACCGGCAGGTCCAACTCCCGCGCCAGGCGGAGGTTGTGCTCGGAGCAGTGGACGGCGGGACCGTCTTCGAGGCGGTCCTCGACGATTCTGGTGCAGCCGGCAGCGATGAACAGTGAATAAAAAAAGATGCAGAGGGGGTGTACGCGATCCGCGCGGGACATCACAGCACTTCGAGGCAGATGACCGTGATGTTGTCCTTGCCGCCACGGCCGTTGGCCAGTTCGATGAAGCGGCCCGGTGCAGAGGGGAGATCGTCGGCGAGAATGTCGGCGATCTCGTCGGGTTCCCGGAAATAGCCATGCAGGCCGTCAGAGCACAGCAGGTAGCGATCACCAGCCTGCACCGTGCAATGCGTGGTGTCGACCTCGACATAGTCCATCTGGCCGACCGCCCGCGTGATGACGTTGCGGTTCTTGCGGTTGGCCAGTGCTTCGTCAGGAGTGATGATGCCCTTTTTCAACTGATAATTGAGAAGAGTATGGTCCTCGGTGAGCTGGGTGATTTCCCCCTCGCGCAGGCGGTAGATCCGGCTGTCGCCGACTTGGCCGAGGAACATGGTGTTCTCGATGATCAATGCCACGCTCATGGTGGTCGCCATGTTCTTGCCCGGGGAAATCTGCTGGGACAGGCCGAAGACAACGTAGCAACTGTTCTGGATGCCGCTCTCCAGGATGCGCCGCACCTCGTGTGTGTATTTCTCGGTCGGCTGCTCCCTGAACCGCTGAAAGAGCGACTCATACCGCATGATCCAACACTGCAGGTTCTCGACGGCTTCCTTGGAAGCGACCTCACCACGCGCCTGCCCGCCGACGCCGTCGGCCACGATGTATAGTCCGAGCGTATCGTCAGCAAAGAACGAATCTTCGTTGTGTTTGCGCTTTCTGCCAACATCGGAGGCACAATAGGACAGGAGCAACATGGTATTATTCCAAGTTTTGGAAAGGCAAAATCATCCTTCCACGGGGCCATAGTCTAGTCAAAGAACCTGCAAAAGTCACCCTATTTTTTACTTGTAAGGTGGAAACAATAATTAGGAGCGTGTCGGGAAAAACCGCGGTCGCCCCGCATAGAGCCTGTCGTCAGGCTCAGGGTTACGAAACCCCGTCTATTTCGTTGTCTTTCGGTCGAATATATCCGATATTTTCCCCCAAAACGCCTCATTTACGGAATTTTCTCGCCTCGCGGCCGCTCGGTCGGATTATCCCGACAGGCTCCTAGGAAGGATCTTCTTCTTCACCGGGGGCAATGATGACGCTGGCGCGGACCGACGGATTGGTGCTTCCGCCCCAGGCGGGGTCGTTGGGGACGGAGACTTCGCCGATGTAACTTGAGCCTGAAGAGGAGTCCATGGACATCGTCAATTCAATAAGGAAGTCTCCTGTCTCCTCCTTGACGCCGGGGTCGGGAATGACTCCCGGAACCGGGGCAGCCGATGGCAATTGGGTGCCTGGGCTGGTGTCGCGCTCGGCCTTGGGCAGCGGCGAGGGGGCCTGGGCTCCCGGACTGGTGTCGCGCTCGGCCTTGGGCAGCGGCGGGGGTGCCTGGGCTCCCGGACTGGTGTCGCGCTCGGGCTTGGGCAGCGGCGGGGGGGCCTGGGCTCCCGGACTGGTGTCGCGCTCGGGCTTTTCGGCCAGGAAAGAATCGAGATCGATGATGGATTGGGATCCTTCTTGCCGCAGGCCTGGCATGAACGGATCGAGATCCATGGTTTCGGGCCGTTCTTCCCCCGGCTCCGGTTCGTCGCCGCCAAGCACGATTTCGCCCTGAAGAAAAGCCGATGATGGATTCCCCGTGGTGACGAGCGCCTCGGGTTCCTCGAGATCGTCGAGGTCCAGCATGTCGGCATCGTCGTTGTCGCCTTCATAGGGAAGCGGGGTTTCCAGATCGGACAGTTTTCGCCCCAAAAGCTCGGTTTCCCCGGTGATTTCCCCGGTTATTCCGGAGGCGGATCCATCAGGATACGGGTCCTCCTGGGTTGAGGGCGACGGGCTCGGTGACAGGTGCGAGCCGAGCGCAACCATGTTTTCCTCGTCGAACTCCGGCTCGCCGTCGCTCAGATTGAGGATGAAGTCTTCGTCGGAGGAGGGTTCTTCAGATTTTTCGATGATCTCAGGCTCGGAGCTTTCAATCAGGGGGATCGCAGGCGAATCGGGCTGCAGGTTGGGCCCGATATAAAACTGGTCCGTCTCGACGGAATGGGATCCGTCCGGGACAGCCGTCGGGGTCATCTGACCAGACTCAAACAAATCCCGGGTGTTGAACTGATCCGTCTCCCGCCGGCCTTCGGCGGGCTCGCCTTCGAGTAGATCGTCGAGTTCGAATACCTGGGTGGTTTCGCGCATCAGCCAGTTGGGAACCTCTTCCGGACTCGCGGGTGCAGCCGGCTGGGCCATGTAAATCGGGATGATCTCATCTTCGGAATCGTTCTCCGCAAGCAGGTTGACCCCTACGTCCTTGGGGGACTCGGGGGTAAAAACGTACTGTCCGGCGACGGCCTGCTCGTTGAGATGTTCGCTGCGGAAGCTCTCTTCCATCCAGGCGGCCAGGGCCCCTGGTGTGTAGGTCGGAGCGAAGTTGTTGAGAAACTGTTTGAGCGCCTGGGAGAACTCGTGCGCGGACTGATAGCGGGAGAGGCGATCCTTTGACAAGGCTTTGTGCACGATGCTTTGCAGCATGGGTGGCACCGCGGAGTTGGCTTGCCGCAGCGGCGTGAAGCGCCCCTCCTTGATTTTCTTGAGCATGTCCACTTCGTTGCCGGCGATGAACGGTGGCTGGTTGGTCAGCATCTCGTAAAGCACGGACCCCACGCTGTAGATGTCGGTGCGCAGATCGAGCTTCCAGCCCATGGCCTGCTCGGGGCTCATGTATTTGACCTTGCCCCGTACCACGCCGATGCGAGTCTGAATCGAAGACACGTTGGTCTTGGCGATGCCGAAATCGCAGATTTTCACTTCGCCGGTGTAGGAAATCAGGATGTTCGACGGCGACATGTCACGATGGATCAATTGCAGCGACTTGCCGTCGGAGTCTTTAAGGATGTGCGCCGTGTGCAGTCCGGCCAGTGTGCAGATGGTGACGTAAACGGCATCTGCGATGGGAATCGGCGTCTCGTTCTGTCGGCTCCGCTCGAGGATGGTCTTGAGATCCTTGCCGTCGACGAGCTCCATGACTATGAAATAGTCGCCCTGAACCTGGCAGAATTCATACACACGCACCACGCAGGGATGGTGGATCATGGTCGCGATGCGCGCCTCGTGGACGAGCATGTTGATCAATTCTTCGTTGGACGCGAGATTCGAAAGAACCCGCTTGATGACGACGACGTACTCGTTGCCCATGTTGTCGAACGTCTTGGCGCGGTAGATCTCGGCCATTCCGCCATACGCAAGAAGATCCATGAGATAGTATCTTCCGAGGCGTTCGGACTTTTTGGGTTCGTAATTCATGCGTTCGTTTCTTCCACCATCGTCATTGGCACCATATCGGGATTGCCGCGGCCGGATTTTTCAGCTTTGACAGCTCATATAAATTTGGTAAGCTGTCCGCCGATTGAATCGGACGACCCGATGGGCACTTCAAAGGTTCTACCATGATCAGGTTTGTTTTTTCTATTCTTTTTCTCTTCTTTCTCCAGATCCCGGCTGGTTTTGCGCAATCTTCCAAGGCGGTCGAGAGCCAGTATCTGGCCCAACTGGAGCCGAAAGTCGTCTCGGTATGGGATGAATCGGTCATTTTGCACGCATCTTTACTGCTGAAACCGACCGAGGCGTTCAATCTGCCTCAATTGAAGGTCTCGGTGGAGATCATGCTCAGCACGACGGGGCAGGTGACCAACGCGTCCGTGGTGGCTTCATCTGGCAATGACTCGTTTGATCATACCGCCCTCGACGCGATGCTGGGGCTGTCCCGTCTGCCCAAACCCCCCACCGACCTTGTATCTGACGATGGTCTTGTGCATGTATTTTGGACATTGGCCCGCACTGCGCCCTTTTCCCCCGTGAAGAACGCCAGTGTCCGGTACGTCCGCTTCACCCCGGAGAACGCCATCGCACGCTACCTTCAATCCGGACTTCTGGCGCCGGCCTGGAAGCGACTGATGGAGACCGAGCAGGCGGGTTCGGTGAGCCGCTCCTCCCTGGAGGCGTTCATCCAGCACTTTTTGCTGCGGTTCTATCCACCGCTGACCCTGCCTGCAGATGCGCTGACGCCGTTGCAGTCGATGTTGCAATGGGAGAGCCTGCCGGCTTCGATCCTGATTCCGTATTCCAAGTCGCTGGCCGACGACAACGCCTTCGCCGCGCTTCTGCGGCGGCTCTCAGTCCGCGGTCCCGAGGTTCTTTGCGCCCTGTTCGAGAGTACGCTGGAGTACTCCGAGAAGCGGTCAATGACGGTCCTCCAGGCGCTGCTGGAGAGGCCTGAGGCCGGCTGTCCGAAGGTGATCACTGACAAGGGTGGGGCGTCCACCTGGTCCTCGGTAAAAACATTGTCCATGGCTATGGGCCTGCGCGAGGCCCCTTCCCTGGCTGATACTGATAAACAGACCTGGATCGGGAAGGCCAACGGCTCGGATTTGATTCCGGCGATCCGGGTGATGGGCTATAGTCGCAAAACTGAGTTCTTTGATTTTTTACTTGCCACTTACAGCAAGGCGGCCGACGTCGAGGTGATCTCCGAGATCGTTCACGCCATCGGTTTTCTCCCCCACAGCCCCGCCGGCCTCAAACTGATCGGCGTGCTCAAGCACAAGCAGGCGAAGGTTCGCAAGGCCGCCATCGCGGGTCTGGTCGCGTACTCGGGGCCTGATCGCGACAAGCACACCAAGGTCGGCATCTGGGATCTGCACAAGATGGTCAAGGGCGACGCGGATCCCGAGGTCAAGCGCCTGGCCGCTGCCGCCATCATCACCCTGGTTTCGCGAGACTTGAAAGTCGAGAACAACAAGCATTACTTCGGATTGGTGCTGCGCGAGAAGGACCCGGCCGTGGTCGAGGCCATGATCGATGCGCTGTCTCCGGAGGTGGATCAGGCCAAGAAAAAGTTGATCGCGTACCTGGCCGATCCGGCCGTCGAGATCAAGATCGCCGCGGCTCGACGACTGGTTCGGCTGCGACAGGACCCCGAGATCGAGGCGGCCTTGCGCCCCTGGATCAACAATTCGGACGAACGTCTCCGCTATTATGCGCTGGGATATGCCAACGTGCTGGCCGAACTGACCATGGGCTTTGACAAGCTCGCCTTCCTTCCCCGCACCGAGTGCGCCTTTCAGATCGCGCGCCGCGACGGTTCCTGGCTGATCAAGTCGCTGGAACAGTTGGCCGCCTCGGGTAAACCCACCGATCTCTTCACCGGCCTGCCGATGCTGCTCGGACTGCTGGGCAATGCCCACTGACCAAGAAGGGGCGGGCGTCGCACAGTTGGTCGATGTCGTACGGACCCTGCTGGGGCCGTCAGGCTGCGAATGGGACCGCGCCCAGACCCTCTCCACGCTGCGCACCTACCTGCTCGAAGAGACCTATGAACTGATTGACGCCATGGAGAAATCTCCCGAGGCCCACCGCGAAGAGCTCGGCGACATGATGTTCCAGATCGTGTTCCAGTGTGCCATCCGCGAGCAGGAGGGGTTGTTCGCCCTCGACGATGCGGCCCGGGGCGTGGCCGAGAAGTTGATTCGCAGGCATCCGCATGTCTGGGGTCCAGGGAACACGCTTGCCGGCGGCGTTGCCCAGGACGGTGTGGCCCGGATGGGACAGGGTGAGCGCGGCTGGGAGTCGCTCAAGGTCGCCGAGAAGCGCAAGAGCAGCCTGATGGACGACATCCCGCCCACGCTGCCGGCGCTCATGGAATCCGAGAAGATCCAGCGCCGTGCTGCCTCGGCCGGTTTCGACTGGCCTGATCGCGAAGGTCCGCGCCAGAAGGTCGACGAGGAGCTGGCCGAGCTCGAGGAGGCCGTCGCCAGCGGCGATCCTGACCGCATCGAGGACGAGTTCGGCGATGTGCTGTTTGCCCTGGTCAATCTGGCTCGCCACGTTCACATCGCTCCCGAGCTGGCCCTGCGTCGGGCCTCGCGCAAGTTCTCTGAACGTTTCAGAAAAATGGAACAATACGCCCGCGAGGACGGGAAAACGCTCTACCAGATGAGCCTCGACGAGCTCGAAGCACTGTGGGTGCGATCCAAGGAAATCTGAAAATGCAGGCGTGCATAAAGACTGCCCGAAAAATAATTCGGTATTTTATTGCCTAAATACTTGCCCGCACAGGATTCTGGGGGACTAGAGTATCTTGCCGATCACCAGGCCGACCACCAGCCCGGCGACGCCTGCCACGGCGATCATGATTTTCATGGTCTTGACCTGTTTTTCAAGGTCATCCATCCGCATGGTGGGATCCGGCCCCTTGGGGGCACCGACGTAAAGGCCGGGGACGGAAAAATCCTCGCCCGGCGGGGGCAGGTTGGGGTTCTGCACCATCGGCGGGGGACCCATGCCCGGCTGCTGCGGGTAGGGATTGGGGCCAGGAGGCCGTGACGGGCCACCCTGCTGGGGCCTGTTCATGGTGCCCATCGGCGGCGTCCCCATGGGCATGGGGGGCCGCGGACCGCCCGGTCCGGCACCCGGGGGAATGGTATTGGGGCGGATCATCTGCTGCACGTTCATGCTCGGGTCGTCGTCGTCGAAGATCTGCGTCTTCTGCTCGGTGATCGCGGGTGCGGGACCGGGAGCGGGTCTGGCGCCGCCGACGCCAGCGAGCATGGGGCGGATCGGATCTTCATCGTCTTCGAGGATGCGTGTGGATTCCTCGCTGGGGGGGTCGTCATCGTCGTCGTCCTCGAGGAAACGCGTGCGCTCGTCGTGGATGTCGGAGACGACCGGGGGCTGCGGAAGGCGAGGTTGGGCCAGGGTGCCGGGTTCACGATCGTCCTCGTCGTCGATCATCACGGTCGCGCCCTCCGGGGGGGCCTCGTCGACGGGCTGCTGCTGCTGCGTCGACTGGGACATGGCTGTGTTGATCGTGGACTTCACAGAGGTTTCCTGGGCCTGCTCCTCGGCGACGGCCAGCATCTCGTCGAGGATCGACTTCTCGCGGTCGCGCTCCATCTGGAAGACCTTCTGCATCCAGGAGCCCAGGCGCTTGCCGGTGTAGATCGGCTGCGCCGTGTAAATGTAGCGCTCCAGATCCTCCTGCATCTCCGATGCGTGCTGGTAGCGGTCCTCGACCTGGCGGGTCAGGGCCTTGAGGATGATGCGCTCCATTTCGGCCGGGATTTCCTTGTTGACCTCACGCGGCTTCGGGATGTCGACGTTGCGGACCTTCTCGAGGACCGTCAAATCACTCTCCCCGGTGAACAGCGGCCGCGAGGTCAGCATCTCGAACAGAAGTGTTCCGATTGCAAAAATATCAGAGCGGTGGTCGATGGGCAGACCGCGGATCTGCTCGGGGGACATGTACCCGAACTTGCCTTTGAGCACGCCGGCGGCCGTATGGGAGGAGCGATCACGCGCCTTGGCGATGCCGAAGTCGATGATCTTGATGTCGCCCTCATAGGAGATCAGGATGTTCTGCGGACTGACATCGCGGTGGATGATGCCGATGGACTGTCCCTGGGCGTCCTTTTTCTTGTGAGCGTAATCCAGGCCCTCGCAGAGCTTGGAGATGATGAACGCGGCCTGGAAGGGGTTCATGTAGGCGCGCTGCTTCTTGAACTTGCTCAGGATCTGCAGCAGATCCTTGCCCCAGATGAATTCCATGGCGATGAAGTGATGGCCTTCGATGCGCCCAAGTTCGTAGATCTGGGCGATGTTTGGATGATTCAGTTGCCCGGAAATCTTGGCTTCATCAATGAACATCTTGATGAAGTCCTTGTCGTCGCTCATGTTCGGATGAATCCGCTTGATAGCGATGATTTTCTCAAACCGCGCTGCACCGGAGGTCTTGGCGCGGAAGATCTCAGCCATGCCACCGATGGCTATGCGATCGAGCAGCAGATACTTTCCGAACTGAATGGGACGACGTGTCGTCATTGGGTACAACCTCTATCCATGAGTGAAGACGGGCGGACGCATGCCGCGCGCGGTGGCACTCTATCACATATTGGGCAGGTTTTACAACAGCCCCAACTCGGTAAGTTGCGCGCGGGAGACAGGGGTGGGGGCGGTGGTCATTCGATCGACGCCGGTGACGGTCTTCGGGAAGGCAATGACGTCGCGGATGGAGTCATGGCTGCACAGCAGGGAGATGATGCGATCGAGCCCGGCGGCGAAGCCGGCATGAGGGGGCACACCGTAACGGAAGGCCTCGAGCAGGAAGCCGAACTTGTCCTTGCAGTCTTCGCGGGAGATGCCCAGCGCGTCGAACACCTTCTGCTGGATCTCCGGATTGAAGATCCGCACGCTGCCGCCGCCGACCTCGTTGCCGTTGACGACCAGATCATAGGCAAGCGCCTTGACCTCGCCCTGACGTTCCGTGCCGAGCAGGTCCAGGTCCTCGGGGCGCGGATGCGTGAACGGATGGTGCGACGAGACCCACTGGCCCCGATCGTTGCGCTCGAACATCGGGAAGTGGATCACCCACTCGGCCGCGAACTGTTCCGGCGATGTGAGCTTCATCTGCGAAGAGATCTCGCGGCGCAGGTTGTCCATGACCTTGTGGGTCAGTTTCGGCTCGTCGGCTACGATGAACAGCGTGTCGTTGACCTCGGCGCCGAGCCGGACAATCAGATCGGCCGTCTCCTCGGGCGTAAAAGCCTTGGCTGCCGAGCCCGTGAGCTCGGTGGGGGACTTGACCTTGAGCCACACGAGGCCCTTGGCCGGGCCGATCTCCTGGCGCTTGACCCACTCGGTCAGTTCGTCGAGCTTCTTGCGGGAGAAAAACTCGGCGGACTGCGGCACGCGCATGCCTTTGACGAGATCCCCTCGGGTCGCCGCGTCACGAAGGACCGTGAAGCCGCAGGCTGCGGCGAAGTCGTTGAGCACGACATGCTCGAGCCCGAAGCGCAGATCCGGCTTGTCGGTGCCGTATTTCTCCATGGCTTCAGACCATTCGATGCGAGGCAGCGGCGAACTCTGGAAGTACTTGTCCTGCTGTTCCCAGATGGCCACAGCCATCCCCTCGACGAGGCGCAGCACCGTCTCCATGTCGGCGAACGAGATCTCAAGGTCGATCTGGGTGAATTCAGGCTGACGGTCGCCGCGCGGATCCTCGTCGCGGAAACAGCGGGCAATCTGGAAATAACGATCAACGCCAGCGACCATCAGCAACTGCTTGTAGATCTGCGGGCTCTCGGCCAGGGCGTAAAACTGGCCCTTGTTGATTCGCGATGGAACCAGGAAGTTGCGGGCGCCGCCGGGGGTGTACTTGACCATGTATGGGGTCTCGACCTCCATGAAACCATTGGCGTCGAGGTAGTCGCGCACGGCGCGGGCCGTCCTGGCACGAACGGTGAGGTTGCGCAGCATCTCGGGGCGGCGCAGGTCGAGATAGCGGTACTGCAGGCGTGTGTCCACGTTGGCGGAGGTGCCGTCGGCGATGGGGAAGGGCACCGGCTCGGACCGGCTGATCACATGAAGCTCCGAGGCGATGACCTCGATCGCTCCCGTGGACATGCGCTCCGAAGCGTTGTCGCCACGGGAGACGACCTGACCGCGGATGCAGATCACGTCCTCCGCGCGCAGGGTCTCGGCCTGGGCGTGCAGTTCGGGCAGTTGATCCTGCATGAACGTGATCTGGGTGACGCCGCCGCGATCGCGCAGATCGACGAAGATGGCGCCCCCGAGGTTGCGCCGGCGGCCGACCCAGCCCATCAGGGTGACGTTCTTGCCGGCGTCGCCGGCACGCAGCGCGCCGCAGTCACAGGTTCTCTCACGTACGGAAGGAAAATTCATGGTTCGACCTCGTCCGCGGAACTGCAGGCCGGCTTTCAGGCCGGTCCCTGTCCGTGGGTGGCCGATTTATATTCCGGCGCGCGCCCGGGTTCAATCCATTTATGAGAGGAATTATTTGGAGGGGGTGTCGTGACGTTGATGGGTTCCCGTGCCGGCACGGCAGGCCAGCGGGCCTTCGCCGTTGCGGCGGGTCGAGCACGTGCTCTGCACGGTGTCGCCTTCGATGACGAAGGAGCAGGCGTCGCCGTCGGTCTTGCCTTCACAGGCGGTCAGCGCCTCGGCCGGCGGACCCATGTGGCGGCCTTCACCGCGCCCCATGCCACGGCCTTCACCGCGCCCCATGCCACGGCCTTCGCCGCGCCCCATGCCACGGCCGTTGTGCATGCCGCGCCCCATGCCACGGCCGTTGTGCATGCCGCGTCCCTGGCCGTAGCCGTCCTGTCGGTGCATGCCCATGTCGGGCCCCATGCCATGTTGGAAGCGTCGTCCCTCGCCGTTGCCGCGACGGTCCAGGTCCCCGCGGCGTTCCCCGCCGCCACGCAGATGTCGGCCGCGTCCCCGTCCATCAACGAGAAAATCGTTGTCGCCACGGCCCTGTCCATCGCCGCGAAAGTGACGCCCGTGCTGACCGTAGTCGCCGGTGCCGTGCGCCATGAAACCCCAGAGCCTGGATCCGGAGGATTCCTCGGGCATGCTCTCGCAGGCGGACACTGCAAAGAATAAAGATAGAGTGAGGAGAAGAGAAGCAGTTTTCATGATGAACCAAGCCTTTCACCTTCGCGAACGAAGGATTTGCAGGACACGGTGCCCCGGACCGGTGAACCGTTAGGGCCAGGCGGCATTTTTCTTCGAGACGGCATTTTTCCTCGAGACGGGGAGGGGGACCAGGGCAGTCGAGTTCTAACTCAATTTATAGCTGAAGGGTCCACTCCCCCCGAAATCGAAATCGAAATCGAAATCGGTCCAGAAATCCGAAGGCTTCTTCGTCACGAAAGAATGGACGCTTG
>Ga0180007_10001400_pt1 | contig 33330 bp, 28 predicted proteins | sample MM_PC_MetaG_FD_121122 | JGI IMG/M metagenome (GOLD analysis project Ga0180007, IMG submission 121122) | Groundwater microbial communities from the Aspo Hard Rock Laboratory (HRL) deep subsurface site, Sweden - MM_PC_MetaG | ecosystem: Environmental > Aquatic > Deep subsurface > Groundwater... | reverse complement strand
TTTTATTTTTATTCTTATCCGCAATTATATATTTCATTACACCACTCCTATCGCCCATGAGTAACCATTGCCACCAACACCACCATTATAATCTATGCTGCCTGCTCCGTTTGTTCTTCCTACAACTCCAGTTACCACCATGTTTGGCAAGACACCTGATAAGGTTTTAAATTTTAATATAACGATACCGCCGCCACCGCCGCCACCGCCGCCGCCGCCACCGCCGCCGCCGCCACCACCGCCTGCGTTTGTCGTGTACTGGGCTCCAAGCAGGAGCTGTCCGCTGCTGTTCTGCGCTGCGATGCCGCCTGTGTTCGTCGCGGTATTGCTTAGCACACCGTTGATGTAGATTTTGAGGTTCGCGGCGTCCCAGGTGGCGGCCACATGGTACCACTGATTGTCGTTGGGCAACGCGGCGGATTCCACGCTGCGGTATGTCGAGGTGTCCTGGCGTATGTACAGCGCAACCTTGCGGTCGTTTGAGAATTGCAAGGAGTAGGATTCGTCGCTGGAGTCGTTTTTGACCCCCTTATGCACCAGCCCGGCACCATTACCATAAGTTTGGATATTGACCCAGGTTGCGATGCTGCCCGTAGTGGTGAGGTCCAGGCTGTTGCTGTCGTTCACCTCGATGCGGTCGCTGTCGGCGCTGAAACGCACGGCGGCGCAGTTGGGGCAGCCGATGCCCGGCACCCACTGCACGGAGTTCAGCAAGGTGCCGTCGTTGTGGTTGGTTGCGTTCATGTCGTGGGCTGTGGTGCCCGTGGTCTCGTAGAAGGACCAACCCGCCCTGTAGTCCTGGGGCACGACGGGCAGCGAGGGCACAGCCTTGAAATAGAGCTGGAAGTTGCGCAGGGTGGCCAGCTGCGTGGCGCCGCCAGTGCCCTCTGTCCAGCCGAAGATGATTTTTTGCAACTTCTGGTGCATGGCTGGGGAGAGGTTGATCACGCTGGTGGCGTCCGGCGGGCCGGAATAGGCCACAGTGCAGTTGTTCAGGCCCGACGGGAAGGTTTCCGTGGACTTCTTGAGCCAACTGCGCACCTGGTAGCAGTAGTCGCCGTTGGTGTTGGCCGTGGTCGAGCGGCTCAGCTCGTAGCGGTAGTAGAACCTGCCCCCGTCCTCCAGCCAGCTGTTGCTGGTGGTGCGGTAGTAGTAGCCATCGTAGCCGGTGTTGGCGTCGTCGTCCACGGAGTTTCTGGGCACGGAGGTGGAGCCTGCTGTGCCCGCACCGTGGCGGTTGTCGTCGTAGCTGGCGTTGCAGCCGGACACCGTCAGGGCGCCCCAGAACACGTGGGCCATGTGGTCGCGGGCGTTTTCGTCGGCGCGGTTGCCGACGCTGCAGACCGAGCCGGTTCCGCTGTTCTCGTAGATGTCGAACTCCACGCCGAACTTGGGCGGCTGGATGCCCAGGCCCGAGGAGCCGAGCCCGCCGTAGCCCAGCAGCTCGCCCCGGGCGGGGTCGCCGCCGTTGGCGCGCAGGGTGTTGGTGTCACCGCTCATGAGGGTCCAGACAAAGCCATCGCCCTCGGACCCGGAGGCGAAATCAAACTCGAAATAGGCGCACAGGCCATTGCCCAAGGTGCAGTTGCCCTCGGTGCAGACGTCCCTGCTGCCGGAATACCAAGCTGCGGCGCTGCTGGCGTAGAGGCCTTTGCCCAATTCTATGGTTCCGGTGGTGGGGTCCACGGTGATGGCACCGCCGCCGACCACGACCATGGAACCGAAGTCCTTGGAGGAGATGCCTTCGCCCGGGGTGCCGCCCCCGCCCCCCCCAGCCGCCGGCACGTTCACTGCGGACGAGGCCGTCGTGTTGGTGGTCGGCAGGTAGGAGACTCCGCCGCAGGCCTGGCCCGTGGCCGTGACCTGCGCCACGCCCGAGCCGCTGTCCGTGACGTTCAGGGTGAAGGACAGCCCCTTGGTGGCGTCCACGGTGTAGGTCTTGGTGTGCAAATCGGCGATCTTGAGGAGCAGGTCAGCCGGGCTCGTGGCCGTGCGCAGGTAGGCCGTGGCGTAGCGCACGCCGCTTTCGGCCATGAGCCGCGCCTGGGTGGCGCAGTTGGGGGCACTCACTCCCAGGATGGACGCGCCGAAGCGGCCCGACCCGGCCACGGCCATGACGCCGAAGGCCACCAGCGCCAGGGCCAGGTAGACGACGATGCTGCCACGCTGGGGGCGGTCGGTCGCAGTGTCCGTGGTCTGGCTGTGCTGGTTCATGCTGTCCCCCTAGTATGGCACGGGGTCAAGGGTGTTGCTGCGCGGCTTCACTGTGGTGGTGAAGACCTCGCCCTTTGGCGCGTCGGTCAGGGTGAAGGTCACGGTGAGGCTGGTGCTGCGGCCTGTGCCGCTGTAGCTCATGGTGCAGGTGTGGACCCCGCCGATGAGGGTGCGCGCCGTGCCGCCAGCGCCCGTATCGACGGCCAGGGTGATGGCGCCGCCGTTGAAGGCCAGGGTGCGCGTGCCGGGCAGGGCGGTCTGGCTGGTGGCGTAGATCATGCTGGTGCCGTCGGTCTTCACCTTGACCGCTCCCGCTGCCTTCGTGCTGTCGATGTCGCGCAGTTCAAGGGAGATGCGCTCCAGGGCGATCTGGGCGCTGACGCCCGCGTTGTCGGCGTTTCTGGCGGAGAAGAAGCTGCGCGTGCCAAGGGAAATGACCGTGGCCGCCCCGATGCCGATGAGCCCGAGGATGACGATGCAGGCGATGAGCTCGATGAGGGTGAATCCGGCCTGTCTGCGCATGGGCATCCCTAAAAGTTGGTGGCGTTGTCTAAGGCGTTGGTGCGCGCCTGGGTGAGCAGGGTGGTGTACGAGGTGTTGCCCACGGTGGCGGTGACGATGAGCGCGCGCAGGCCTGTTGGGCTGGTCGGGGTGCCCCAGGTGGCGTCGTCCACAATGGTTACGTGAGTTGCGGTGGAGTTGCTCGCCGGATATTCGGCCTTCACGGCATCCAGGGCGCCGCTGATGCCGTTGTTGACGTTGGCGGTGTAGAGGGCCACCACGCCCTCCAGGGCAGCCTCGGCGTCCCCGGCGTCTGCGGAGATGGTGGAGGGGCTGCTGGAGCGCAAAAGCTGCGTGCCCATGAGGTTCACCACCAGCGCCGCCAAAAGGCCGCCCACGGTGATGATGACGATGAGCTCAAGCAGGGTGAAGCCGAGGCTCTGGCGTCTGGCCAGTTTGGGGGGTGTTGCTCGGCCGCTAAGGCACATAGCCGGTCTCCGGGGTTATGGTCAGGGTGGCGTTGGCCCCGCCCGCCCAGATGCCTATGGCCGCGGGGTTCTGGAGCTTGGTGTTGACGCTGGCACTGGTGTAGGACGTGTAGGGGATGCCGAAGCCGTCAAAAAAGATGGTGTAGGGCGGGCCTGAAGGCAAGGTCATGGCGGTGATGTCCTTGCTGGCCAGGGTGATGGTGGCGTTGTTTTCGCCGGGCAGCGTGAGGTACGCGCCCTCGAGGGTAGGGTCGGTGCCGTTGAACGCCCAGTAGGTCGAGGCGGTGAACCTGACTCCCCACACGGCGCCGGTCTTCATGGCCCTGAGCTGCACGAAGCGCAGCTGCCCGCGCACCTCGGCCGCGCGCGCCTTCTCCGACCCGCCCAGGGTGCCGGAGCCGGAGGTGGCGACCAGGGCCAGGATGGCCAGGATGATGATGACGGCGATGAGCTCGATGAGCGTAAAACCATCAGCGCGCAAGTGATCCTTGCGTCCGCCCTGTGGTCCTGGGGGGGGAGTGCCGGTGGTCATTTCATTCCTCCAGGCCGGAGGTTTGCAATAACCAAGCCTGCCCGCGCCGGGCAAATGATGCTATTCATGGCTTGGATATAACCCGCCGCCGCCGTCTATGCAAGGGCGGAGGCGGGTTGCGGTGAGAAGACGGGATTTGGGCTAGGCTTTGCGGATCTCCACGTAGCCGGAGGTGATGGAGCGGATGTGCTGCTCGCGCTTGAGCTCCACTTCCAGCAGCTTGGGCGAGGTGAAGAGGACGTCCTGCTTCTGCTTGCCGGGTCCGATGTAGACGAGCTGGTAGGTCTCGGGCTCTTTGGTCTTGCTCATGGTGACTCCGTTGACCCCTGTTGCGGGGCGTTTTGTTGTGGTGTGCGCTGCTCCCGGGCCCTGGGACCGGGGGTCGGAGCCGGGGCCGTTATGCGCCGAACACGCAAAAATAACCACTTGTCCCGGCGTTGGCAAGAAGTCTCAGCAGGGTGGGCCAAGGGTCATTATTTCTTGCTGGCCGAACTCCCAGGCGAGTCGTCGTCCGGGCTCTTGATGTTGTAGTCGAGCAGGCGGATGACCCGGAAGTCGCGCTCCTGGCCGACAACCACCGCAGTGCCCTGGATGTGCCGTCCGGCAAAGCGCGTGAGGTCCAGGCCCTGAACCATGAGGTAGCCCTGGGTCTGGTCCTTGATGAAGGTCTTGTCCAGGCCCACGGCCACGCGGCCGAGGATGTTGATCTTCTCGCCCTTGGGCTGGGTCTTGGCCGCTTCGGCCTTGGGTGCGGCCTTGCGGGCCTGGGCGGGCGCGATGCCCCAGGTGGCCGACAAGGCCAGCAGGGCCGCCAGGGCCAGGTGGGCCAAGCAGGGAAGCTGGGTGGGGCGTACGGCGCGCATGGGGGGCTCCTTGCGTCCCGGCCTGGGACACGGGGTCATTTGATCATGAAACCCCCGGAGAGTCTAGGGACATGCATTTCTTGGCCCGGGTCGTGGCCGCGGTCCGCTTGCAGAGCACAGCGCTTTGGGCTACAAATTCGCCTGCGGTAAAGCCCGCCACCATTGTTACGCCATGACACCACAGCAGTCCTCAAGGGGGATTCATAATGTTGAACCGTATATATATTCGCGCTGCGCTTTGTGTTCTGCTTTTGGCCATGACTCTCGGCCTGGGGGCCTGCGCGTCCAACACCGTGGTGCAGCTGCGCTACCAGCCCTCCACGCCCCCCGCCGGAGCGGTCTGCGCCCAGTCCTTCACCGTCCTGCCCTTTGTGGACAAGCGCGCCGACACCCTGACCATCGGCACCCTGGGCGACGGCAAGCGCTACTACGCCGAGAACAACCCCGTGGAGTGGATCAGCTGGGCCATGTTCGAGGAACTCAAGGCGCGCGGCTGCGACGTAAAGTATCGCGAAAAGCCCGACGCCACGCCTCTTACCGGCTATGTCGTGTCCGGCTCCTTTGACAAGATCAACGTGGACCGCGCCCCCAGCCTCACCGTGCAGGCCGAGTTGCGCATGAACGTGAAGATCACCAAGGATGGTGAGTTCGTCGCCGAGAACGTCTACTCCGGCTCGCGCGAGGACATCGGCGTCACCATGGTCCAGGCCGCCCAGAGCGTGCTGGCTTCGACCTTGCAATATCTGATGCAGGACGCCGCAACCAACATCGTCAAGGTCGCCAAGTAGCAGCGCCAGTGTCCGGGGCGGCCAAGCATTCCCCCTTTCGGCTACGCGCCACCGTCATCCCTGCGGATGCCGGGGGCTGTGGCCTTGGGCGCTGCCTGGGGCGGGCCTTGCTTGCCTGCTGTCTCTTGGCCTGCTGCCTGCTGGCGGCTGCGCCCGCAGCCTGGGCCAGCGCGCCGGGCCACCTGACCCTGGTCCACCCGGGCGATGCCCCGCCTTACTTCTTCCGCGACGACACGGGCCAGAGCGCCGGGCTCCTGGTGGACTATTGGCGCTTGTGGGGCCGCAAGGCCGGGGTCGATGTGCGCCTGTCCATTGTCCTGGACGGCGAGGCCCTGAGCCAGGTGTCCACGGGCAAGGCCGATGCCGTGGCGGGCATGCCCTTCACCCCTGCTCTGGAGAACACCCTGGCCTTCACCCGGCCCCTGCTCGACCTGGGCATCGGGGTCTTTGCCGTCATTGGCAAGGACGGTTTGACCCGGCAGCAGCTGGAGGCCGAGAGCGCCTCCGTGGGGCTGGTGCAGGACGACCCCTCCGCGGCCTTTCTGGCGGCCACCTACCCCAATCTGCGGCAGGAATATTTCCCCGACCTGACGACCCTGGCGGCAGCGGCCTCCCTGGGGCAGGTCCGCGTTGTGGCCGGGCCGGTGCTGGGCCTGCGCTACCAGCTGGCCTCCCTGTCCAAGGGGCAGCGTTTTGAGCTGGTGCGCGCCTTCCCCGGCGTGCAGCTGCGGGCGGCGGTGCTGCGTGGCGATGCCGAGCTCCTGGCGCGCCTGAACGCCGGCATGGACGCCATCAGCCGGGACGAGGTGCGCGAGCTGGAAGCCAAGTGGTCCAAGCCCGCCTGGCGTCTGCCGGACTGGGCGCCGGCCCTGGCCGGGTGCGCGGCGCTTCTGGCCATCGCGTTGTGGATGTTCCTGCGCGTGCGCGGGGTGCGCTCCTGGGCCGAGGTCCGCATCCGCGAGGCCGACCTGCTGCGCGAGAACCTCCTGTCCGAGATGACCCGCCACCGCAAGACCCAGGATCTGCTCCTGGCGGCCATCGAGCAGTTCCCCTCGGGCATCGTCATCGCCTTTGCCGACGACATTCCCGCCATTCGCAACCACCATGCCGTGCGCATCTTCGGCCCCGGCGACGTGCCGCCGCAGGGCCCGGACCCGGGGGTGCACCCCTGGCGCGCGTTCTCGCCCAATGGCGTCCTTGTGCTGGAGGCTGATCTGCCCCTGAACAGGTCCCTGCGCCATGGCGAGACCATGGAGAACGTCGAGTTGCGCCTGGAGCGGGCCGATGGCGAGTCGCGCTGGATCTCGGTCAATGCCGCCCCAGTGCGCGACGTCCGCGGTGAGGTTCGCGCGGGCGTGGTGGTCGTCAACGACATCACCGAGACCCGGCAGAACGCGCGCGACATGGCCCGGTTCAAGTTCTTTCTGGATTCCGGGGTGGAGGAGATCTACCTGGTGCGGCCCGATGGCGTGGTGTCCTACGTCAACGAGGCCGTGGCCCGCAGCCTCGGCTATCCGCGCGTGGACCTCTTGGGGCAGCCCCTGTCGCTCATCGACCCGACCTTCACCCTGGATGCCGTGCGCGCGCTGCTGCGCAAGGTGCGCGGTGGCCATCAGACCTTCGAGACCGAACAGCTGACCCGCATAGGCGGGCGCGTGCTCAAGGAAATCAAGGCGTTCTACATGCGCTCCGGCGAGGAGGAGTTCATCTGCGCCTTCGGCCAGGACATCACCGAGCGCAAGCGCATGCAGCTGGAGTTGGAGAGCACGCGCACCCTGTTCAGTGCGGCCATGGACCAGGCCATCACCGGCATCGCCATCGCGGATGCGGCCACGGGCCGGGTGGTCATGGCCAATCCGGCCGTTGCCGAGATGGTGGGCATGACGCCCGCAGAGCTTGAACGCATGCACATGGGCGAGCACCTGCCGTCCTGGAACTTCCTGGATGAGGGCGGCACGCCCATTGCGGCGAAGGAAAGCCCGCTGATCCGCTCCATTACCTGCGGGGAGAGCACCCGCGACCTGGTCGTCCGGTTTGTGTGCGAGGGCAAGGCGGACCGCTGGCTGCTCATCAACGCCGCGCCCATCCTGGGGGCGGACGACGTCATCCAGGCGGGCATCATGGTCCTGGCCGACATCACCCCGCACAAGCAGATGGAGTCGCAGCTGTTGTTCAAGGCCCATCACGACGCGCTGACCGGCCTGGCCAACCGCACCCTGTGCCTGGTAGCTCATCCAGCGGGTGCTTGAGGACTCCCAGCGCCGCAATGCCCTCTTTGCCGTGGCCTTCATAGATCTGGACCGCTTCAAGATGCTCAACGACAGCCTGGGCCACTCCTTCGGCGACCTCGTCCTGGTGGAAGCCGCCCGGCGCCTGGTGATCGGCATGCGCGGGCAGGGCCAGGTCTGCCGCTTCGGCGGCGACGAGTTCGTGCTCATCGTCAGCGAGCTGGCCACGGCCGAGGAGGCCCAGGGGATCATCCGCAGCGCGCTGGAGAGCCTGTGCACGCCCTTTGGCGTGGACGGCCAGGAGGTGCGCCTCTCGGCCAGCGTGGGCGTGGTGGTGGGCCCAACGGCGGACAGCCCCAAGGCTGAGGACATCCTCCAGAACGCGGACATGGCCATGCACCGCGCCAAGGACACCGGCCGCGACCGCATCCGCATGTTCCACCCAGGCATGCTGCGCCGCGCCCGCGAGCTTATGGCCCTGGACGCCGACATGCGCCGGGCATTGGAGCGGGAAGAATTCCTGGTGTACTACCAGCCGGTGATGTCCATAAGCGGGGAGCGCACCCTGGGCTTCGAGGCCCTGGTGCGTTGGAAGAGCCCCACGCGCGGGCTGGTCACGCCGCACGCCTTCATCCCCCACGCCGAGGAGTCCGGGCTCATCGTGCCCCTGGGCGAGCTGGTGCTCCGGCGCGCCTGCGCCACCATGGCCGCCTGGCGGCAGCGCTATCCCGCCGCGCGCGGCATGACCCTGGCCGTGAACCTCTCGGCCCGGCAGTTCGTCCAGCCGGACATCGTGGAGAACGTGCGCCAGATCCTGCGCGAAAGCGGCCTGCCTCCGGCCTGGCTGAAGCTTGAGCTCACGGAGTCCACCCTCATGGGCGACCCGGAGACCGCGCTCTCGTCCATGCGTCGGCTCAAGGCCCTGGGCGTGTCGCTGGCCATCGACGACTTCGGCACGGGCTACTCCTCCCTGGCCTACCTGCAGCGCTTCCCGGTGGACATGCTGAAGATCGACCGCTCCTTTGTGCAGGACCTCCCGCGCGAGGACTCCGACAGCCGCGAGCTGGCCCGGGCCATCATGGCCCTGGCGCGCAGCCTGCGCCTGGGCGTGGTGGCCGAGGGCGTGGAGACCCGCGAGCAGCTGGAGCTCCTGGCGGAGCTGGGCTGCGAGGCCGTGCAGGGCTATTATTTCTCCCCGCCCCTGCCCGAGGCCGGGGTGCCGGAATTTCTTGGCCCGTCTGCCGAGGCCGGCCTGCCGGAAGACGAACCCGGCCAGGCCTAGCGCCGCTCCCCCCTTTTCCCCATCCCCCTCGCCTTCGCGGCGGCCCGTGTCCAGACGGGCTGGCGTTCCCGCTGCTCGCGAAGGGAAGCCGCGCCTCGGGCTGAAAATGCTTCCGCCCGTTGCAGGGCGTGAAGCCGCGCCACCTGAAGGCAGATGCAATGCCGAGGCAAGGGCAGGCAACTGCTACTCGCGAAGCGCACAGTGAAAGGGAAGGCAGTCTGTCGACCTTGCCCAGTGATGAGCAAGCGGAGGGGGAGATGGTGGCGGGCCGCAGCGCACGACGGCAGAACCTCCGGGCTGGCTCGGCGATGGCGGGATTGCCGCATGCACAAAAAAAAGACCGCCAGGCGCAAACCGGGCGGTCGTTTCTTCGTGCTGTGGCGGTGCGCTTAGCGCAGGCGGACCTTCAGGTCCTCGCCAGCGCGCAGGCTGCTGCCTTTGATCTTGTTCCAGTCCTTGAGGTCCTTTTGGGCCACGCCGAGCTTGCGCGACACGCTGAACAGGGTGTCGCCCTGGCGCACGGTGTAGCTCTTGATCTGCTCGCGGGCCTTGGCCGCCTGGCCCCTGGTCTTCTTGGTGGCCTTGGCCGAGTTGTCGGGGATGGACAGGCGCATGCCGGGCTTGATGCTCTTGGAACTGGTCAGGCCGTTGGCGGAAAGCAGGGTCTTCACGCTGATGCGGTATTTCTTGCTGATGGACCAGACGTTGTCGCTTTGGCGCACCACGTAGTTGGCGCGGTTGGAGGCTATGCCGCGGGTCCGCTTGAGGCGTTCGGGCATGGCCTCGCCGGTGCTGCTGGCCGGGATCTTGAGGCACTGGCCGGGCTTGAGCGCCTGGGCGACATCGCCGTTGATCTGGCAGAGAACCTCTTGGGGCACGCGGTAGTGCCTGGCCAAGGTCTTCAGCGACTCGCCCTTTTTCACCTGGTGGGTGATGAAGCCCTCGTTGGGGCGCAGGTCCGGATTTTTCAGGTAGGCCAGCATGGGTGCCGCCTTGTCCACCGGGATGTGCACGCTGACGCTGCGGTCCGGGGGGCTGACCTGACGGCGGAAGGCCGGGTTGAGCAGGTGGAACTCGTCCCAGGTCAGGCCGCCGGCCTTGGCCAGGGCCAAAAGGTCGGTGCCGCCGCCAACTCTTACCTTCTCAAGCTTCGGGGCGGCGTCCCAGCGTACGGGCTCAAAACCCAGAGCCTCAAGATTCTGGAAGATCTTGGTGATGGCGATGAACTTGGGCACGTAGTTCTGGGTCTCCGGCTTGAGCCGCGCGCGCCTGCTCAGGCGGTTGTTGCGGCTGACCAGGTCCAGGAAGTCGTCGGTGTCGGTGCCCGCCAGGGCGCGGGAGATCTTGCCTTCGCCCGCGTTGTACGCGGCCAGGGCCAGATACCAGTCGCCGAACATGTCGTTCAGGAAGGCCAGGTACTTGCCTGCGGCCTCGGTGGCCATGCGTGGGTCGCGGCGTTCGTCTATCCACCAGTCCACGGTGAGGCCGAACTTGCGCCCGGTGTAGGGCATGAACTGCCACATGCCGCCCGCGCCAGCCCAGGAGTAGGCGTAGCAGTTGTAGCCGGACTCGGCGAAGGGCAGCATGGCCAGGTCCTGGGGCAGGCCGTTTTTCACCAGCGACTCGCGCACGTGGGGCAGGTGCGTCTCGGCGCGTTTGAGCCAGCGGGCGAAGGTCTCGCGCGCGGGGCCGGTGAAGTAGGCGAAGTAGCGTTCCACTTCCTTTGACTCAAAGAGGTCGAGGTCGAAGTCCAGGCCGGACTTTTCGCTCAGGATGCGGCGCTGCTCGTCGGTGAGCACCGGCTCCTGGGCCAGGGGCGGGGTGGTGACCTCGGGCTCGAGCAGGGTGCCGGTCTGGCCGGGGGTCAGGGGCACGGCGGAGGTGTCTGGTTCAAGATCGGCGTCGTCATCGAGGGTGGCCGATTTGGCCATGGGCTTGGCGGGGTTGCGGGTCTGGGCCATGGCCAGGCTGGGCTGGCCGAAGGTGGGGGACTGCATATTTTGGGTGGTCTGGCCCTTGACAGGGTCGGTGATGTCGCTATTCATGGTCGAGCACGACCATAGGCCTGTGGAAAGGACGAGGACGCCCAGCACGGCCAGTTTTTTTCGCATGGTCTTGGACATTGGAATGGTTTCCTCCGGTCGGCGGCGCGGGTGGAGAGAAGGCTCCTGAAAGTGGGGCCACTTACGCAATGAAGGAACCCCGTGCGCCGATTTTTGGATACGCAAAAAGACACCACAACATACACCTGTTTTTTCTCTCTGGCAAGCTGGACAGGCCTGCCCGAGCCCCTGAGGTAAACCATGGCAGATTCAAGAAAACCTTCGCGCCCCAACGCTCCGCGCAAACCTGGCCCGGCCAGAAAATCGCGCCCCGGGCAGGGCAAGCGCGAGGATAACGAGTGGAGCTCCACCGGTCCCAAGCGCACTGGCGGGCCCAAGCCCGCTGGCACCGGCTACGCCCCTGGCAAGCCCGCAGGCAAGGGCCCCGGCAAGCCCGGCTCCAAGCCCGGCTCCAAGTATGGCGGCAAGCCCGGTGAGAAAAGCTCCGGCCCGCGCCAGGACAATCGTCAGGACAATCGCGATGACCGCCGTCCTCCGCGCCAGGACGACCGCCGCCCGGCCCCCCAGCGTCCGGCCCCACAGCGTCCGGCCAAGGAAGCCGCCCGCAAGGTGAACGACGACTTCGATATCGACATCGATGTCTCCTTCGAGCGCGATCCCAATGAAGCGCCCGCCGCCTTCCCCAAGCCCGTCCGCCCGCCCAAGGCCTACGCTGGCGCGAAGTCCGGCGACCGCGACGCGCGCCCGCGCCATGAAAGCTCCGACAAGTCCGGCAGGTCGGACAAGCCCGGCAGGCCCGAACGCCCCGGCAGGCCCGAACGGCCTGCCTACACCAAGGCCGCGCCCCGTGCCGAAGCCGAGCCCGAAGACGGCAAGAGCATCACCGCAGGACGCAACCCCGTGCGCGAACTGCTCGAGGCCGCGCCCAAGCGCATCGACACCGTGCTCGTGCGCAAGGGCCAGCGTGACGCCAAGGTCCAGGAGATCGTGACCCTGGCCGACGACAACCGCATCAAGGTCCAGTTCGTGGACGACCTGACCCTGCGCCGCCTGTACTCCGGCAGCCACCAGGGCGTCATCGCCATCACCGCCGCCGTGGAATACGCCGACCTGGACACGCTCATCGCCAACATCAAGGACGCGCCCCTGCCCGTGCTCCTCGCCCTCGACCAGGTGCAGGACCCCGGCAACCTCGGCGCCATGGCCCGCACCGCCTGGGCGCTGGGCGCAGCCGGAATCATCGTGCCGCGTCACGGCGGGGCCTACATCGGGGCCGGGGCCATGCGCTCCAGCGCCGGTGCGCTGCACCACCTGCCCGTGGCCCGCGTCACCAACCTGTCCCAAACCCTCGACACCTGCGCAGACGCCGGACTCTCCATCCTCTGCGCCGATGCCGAAGGCGAAAACCTCTACACCACCAGCATCCACCTGCCCGCCGTGCTCGTCATGGGCGGCGAGGGCAAGGGCGTGCGCCACGGCGTGGGCAAGCACTGCCAGCAGCGCCTCGCCATCCCCCTCAAACGCGCCTTCGACTCCCTGAACGTGGCCCAGGCCGCCGCCATCTGCCTGGCGAGGTTGGGGCAGTTGTAAGAAAGAGAATAGCCTCCGGCGGCTGGGGGGCCTCAGGCCCCAGGCCGCAGGAGGCATCCCACGCTCCAGTCCCAGGGCCCCTGGTCTGGCAAGTCCGCACTTGGCGAACGGCGCGAATTGCGCTAGTCGTTTCGCCATGATTGTACGCAAGGAAACGCGCGCGTTGAGCGTCGGGGCTGTGGGTGTGGGCGGGAGCAATCCTGTGCGCGTGCAGAGCATGACCAATGTGGATACGCGCGATGTGTTCGCGGCCAGCGCCCAGGTGGCTGAGCTGGCGCGCGCGGGCTGCGAGATCGTGCGGCTGGCCGTGCCGGACGAGGCGGCGGCCCAGGCCTTGGCGCACATCCGCAAGGATTCGCCGGTGCCGCTCATTGCGGACATCCATTTCGATTACCGGCTGGCGCTCATGGCGCTCACGGCGGGCGTGGACGGCCTGCGCATCAATCCGGGCAACATCGGCGGCAAGGCCAAGGTCGACGCCGTGGTGAGCGCGGCTGCCGAGCGAGGCGTGCCCATCCGCATCGGGGTCAACTCCGGTTCGGTGGAGAAGAAGCTCTTGGCGCGTTTTGGCGGGCCGACTCCTGAAGCGATGGTGGAGAGCGCGCTGGGGCATGTGGCGCTTCTGGAAAAACGCAACTTTCACGCCATCAAGATTTCGCTCAAGTCCTCCAGCGTGCTGCACACCATCGAGGCCTACCAGCTTTTGAGCGCGCGCGTGGACTACCCGCTGCACATCGGCGTCACCGAGGCGGGCACGCTTTTGCCCGGCGCGGTGAAGAGCGCGGTGGGCCTGGGCGTGCTTTTGTATCAGGGCATCGGCGACACCCTGCGCGTGTCCTTGACGCATGACCCGGTGGCCGAGATCGGCGTGGCTTACGACATTTTGCGCGCGCTCGGCCTGCGGGAGCGCGGGCCGGAGGTCATCAGCTGCCCGACCTGCGGGCGTACGGAGATCGGGCTCATCGCCCTGGCCGAGGAAGTCCAGCGCCGTCTGCGCGACGTGCCCGAGGTCTTCAAGGTGGCGGTCATGGGCTGCGTGGTAAACGGACCCGGCGAGGCGCGCGAGGCCGACATCGGCATCGCCGGGGGGCGCGGCGTGGGCATCGTCTTCCGCAAGGGCGAGGTCATCCGCAAGATCCGCGGCGAAGAGAACCTGCTGCCCGAGTTCATGAAGGAAGTGGAAATATTTTTGAGTGAGCTGAGAGCCTCCGGCGGCCACAGAGCCTAGGCAGCCTCCGGCGGCCAAAGGGCCTGAGGCCCTCTGGACTCCCCATTTGGCTGCGATTTCTGCGGCGGAAACCGCCGCAGAAATCGCAGCGAGCAAACGAGGGGGTCCGGGGGGAATCATTCCCCCCGGCGGGGTCCAGGGGCAGAGCCCCTTGGCTGGGGTCCAGTGGGAGCGCCCCTGTGTGGATATCACATCAGTAATCTATGACATCTGGAGAATACTATGCGTCTGTCCAAGACCTATGTCCCGACCCTGAAGGAAGTCCCGGCCGAGGCCGAGGTCATCAGCCACCGGCTGCTGTTGCGCGCGGGATTCATCCGCAAGTTGACGGCCGGCATCTACACGTATCTGCCGCTGGGGCTCAAGACCTTGAACAAGGTGGCGGACATCGTGCGCGAGGAGATGGACCGCGCGGGCGCGCAGGAGATTTTGATGCCCATGGTGCAGCCCGGCGACCTCTGGCGCGAGACCGGGCGCTGGGAGTTCTACGGCAAGGAGCTGTTGCGCTTCCGCGACCGTCATGACCGCGATTACTGCCTCGGACCCACGCACGAGGAGGTCGTCACCGACCTGATTCGCGGCGAGGTGCGCTCCTACCGCCAGTTGCCGCTGAACCTGTACCAGGTGCAGACCAAGTTCCGCGACGAGATCCGCCCGCGTTTCGGGCTCATGCGCGGCCGCGAGTTCGTCATGAAGGACGCCTACTCCTTTGACCGCGACGAGGCCGGGGCCGACGCCAGCTATCGCGGCATGTACGACGCCTACAAGGCCATCTTCCGCCGCCTGGGCCTGGAGTTCCGGCCCGTGGAGGCCGATTCCGGCTCCATCGGCGGCAGCTTCAGCCACGAGTTCATGGTCCTGGCGGACACGGGCGAGGACACAATAGCGGTGTGCCAGGCCTGCGAGTACGCGGCCAACATGGAGAAGGCCGAGGTGGTCTCGCCGGTGGACAAGTGCGACTGCGGTCACGACTGCGGCCCGGTGGTGGAGATCCCCACCCCTGGCAAGCACACGGTGGAGGAGGTCTGCGAGTATCTGGAGATCGAGGCGGCCACGCTGGTCAAGACGCTGCTGTTCGACGTGGACGGCGCGCCGGTGGCCGGTCTTGTCCGCGGCGACCGCGACCTGAACGAGATCAAGCTGAAGAACCACCTGGGCGCGCAGGACGTGAAGCTGGCCACGCCCGAGCAGGTGGTGGCCTGGACCGGCGCGCCGGTGGGCTTTGCCGGGCCGGTGGGCCTGAAGGTGGCGGGCATCAAGATCGTGGCCGACCGCGAGCTGGATTTCGACTGCGGCTGGGTCGTGGGGGCCAACAAGGCCGACGCGCACCTGAAGAGCGTGGACCTGCGGCGCGACTGCGCCATCGACGCCTACATCGACCTGCGCAACATCACCGAGGGCGACAAATGCCCGCGCTGCGGCGGGGCCATCGGCTTCCGGCGCGGCATCGAGGTGGGCCACGTGTTCAAGCTGGGGCTCAAGTACTCCCAGGCCATGAACGCCGTGTTCCTGGACGAGAACGGCAAGGAGCAGACCATGGTCATGGGCTGCTACGGCATCGGCGTGTCGCGCATCGTGGCCAGCGCCATCGAGCAGAACAACGACGCCGAGGGCATCAAGTTCCCGCCGTCCATCGCGCCCTACGAGGTGGCGCTGTTGTCCCTCGGCGGCAAGGACCAGGAGGTCGTGGAGGCCGCGGACAAGCTGTACGCCGAGCTGACGCGCCACGGCATCGACGTGCTCTACGACGACCGCGACGAGCGCCCGGGCAGCAAGTTCAAGGACGCCGACCTCATGGGCATGCCCATGCAGCTGGTGCTCGGCGGCAAGGGCCTGAAAAACGGCATCATCGAGGCCAAGGACCGCCGCACCGGCGAGAAGCGCGAGCTCAAGCTGGACGACTTCGCCTCCGAGTTCGCGTCCTGGCGGCGCACCGTGCGCCAGGGCTGGGGCCTGGACATCGATTAGGCGAAGCCCTGGCCGGGGACTGCCCATGCGCGCGCGCAAACCCTTCCGCTGGCCCCTGGCGGCCTTGCTTGCGGCCCTGTGCCTGGCGGCCCTGGCGCTGACGGGCTGCGCTTCCGCTGCTGGTCCGGGCCCGGCTGAACCCACTGCCAAGTCAGCTGGCGGGGCATCTGGCGGGGCTGGCCCCCAGGCCACGCCCGAGGCCCGGCGCGAGGCCGAGCTCCAGCGCGAGTTCGCCGCGCAGACGTACTACGAGCGCCTGGACCGGCTGAATGCCGTGGCCTGGCCGCTGGCCACCGCAGGCGAGCCCCTCTGCCGCCAGCGCGGCCGCGTCCACCAGAGCCTGGGCCTGGTGGCCGACTCCTTCAACCGCCGCGACAACCGGCGCTGGTTCGCGGCCCTGAGCGGCCTGTGGGGCGTGGGCGAGGACACGCCGGTGGTCATCGGCGTCATGCCGGGCGGCCCGGCGCATCTCGCCGGGGTGCGGCGCGGCGATGTGCTCCGCGCGGCAAAGGGCAAGCCCCTGGATGTCTCCGGCAATTCGGCGGACCTGACCCGCAGGCTGGACGACCTGGCCGCAGGCGGGCCGGTGGACCTGGAGCTTGTGCGCGCGGGCAAGCCGCTCACCCTGACCATCCCCGCGCCCAAAGCCATCTGCGACACGCGCTTCACCGTCATCTTGGGCGACGCCGTCAACGCCTACGCCGACGGCAAGAACGTCTTCGCCACCTATGGGGCCATGAACCTTTTCGCCAAGGACGAGGACCTGGCCGTGGTGCTCGGCCACGAGCTGGCCCACAACATCCTGGGCCATGTGCGCCAGGACGCGTCCGGAAAGGCCACGGGGGCCACCACCCCGCAGCAGGAGGCCGAGGCCGACGCCGTGGGCCTGTACTTCACCGCGCGCGCCGGGTTCAACATCAAGGACGCGCCGGGCGTCTGGCGGCGGCTGGCCGCCCAGAACCCCACGCACATCAGCGCCGGGGGCGACCATCCCTCCACCGCCGCGCGGTTCCTGAACCTGGAGGCCGTGCGCGACGAGATCCTCATGCGCCAGGCCGCCGGGCTGCCGCTCATCCCCAGACCCAGGGTGGCGCCAACGCAGTAGGCGGCCAGCAGGACCGGGAGCCGGGAGCGGGGAGATTCCCCTGGCGGCCAAGGGCTCTGCTGTCCTGTGGAATCCCCAATGGGCTGGGCCGGTGGGGCCAGGGCACAGGCATCGGCTGGGTTGGCCCTGTTTTGAAGCAAAGGCGAAGGCCAAGGGAAAGACGCTCTTCCGTGATTCCTCAAAAGCCGAAAGGGCTGCTCCGGGTTCCCCCTGGGGCAGCCCTTTCGGCGTACTGGGGAGTCCAGAAGGCCTCAGGCCTCTGGCGGGGAGCTGGTGCCGCATACGCGCTTCTGTGCGGGCGTAAGAACCATTTTACCTTGAAACAAAGCTGGATACGTGCCAGTGTAAATGACGTTGCTTGGAAAATTCTATCTAAGGTTGTGATATCATGATGAAATCTATGAATGCTGTCCTGGTCGTCCTGTGCCTGGCCCTGATGATGACGGTGCCTGCGGCCCAGGCCGGACAGGCGGTCAAAGGCGTAGTCAAGACAGTAAAGAAACAGAAGAAGTTCGATGCGCACGAATCCTTTGCCAGGCTGCACTTCACCGACCAGGAGATGGACTTCGCCTTCGCCCTGATCCTGGGCGCCACCATGAACCATGGTTGCGAGATCGGCGAAGCCTACTACGCGGCCACCAACATCAAGGAAGGCAGCGCCGCGAGCTGGCAGGACGAATGGATCAAGATGGGCCAGCGTGTCGAGGCCAGGGGTGAGGCTTCCCTTGCCGGGGGACACCGCGTCAGCGCCCGCGAGCAGTTCCAGCGCGCCTCCTACTACTACCGCGCCGCCCTCATTTCCATGCTGCCGGACGCGAAATTCAAGGCAACCGCCCTGAAGAGCCGCGAACTGCTGAAAAAGGCCGGAACGCTCTTCAGCCCCCCTCTGGAGTACATCGAGATTCCCTTCGAAGGCACGGTCATGCCGGGCTACTACCGCAAGGCGGATTGCGGCGCCAAGCAGTGCAAGACCCTGGTCATGCTCGGCGGCGGCGAAACCTTTGCCGAGGATCTGGTCTTCTACACCGCCCCCCAGGCCTATGACCGCGGCTACAATTTCATCACCGTGGATCTGCCCGGGCAGGGCCTGCTGCCCCTGGAAGGCAAGGTCTTCCGCGCCGATGTCGAGGTGCCGGTCAAGGCCGTGCTGGACTACGTCTTGAGCAGGCCCGAAGTCGCGCCGGAAATGGTTGCCGCCTACGGCATCAGCGGTGGCGGCGGTTTTGTGCCCAGGGCCGCCATGCACGATGCGCGCATCAAGGCCATCGCCATGAACAGCGCCGTGGTCGACGCCTATCCGCTGTTCGCGTCCATGCCCGTGGCCACTGCCACAGAGGACATCATTCGCGGCTGGTCGACCTTCAAGCAGAATACCGTCAGAGCCATCGCCTGGCGCTGGGGCGTCGACATGCACAATATCCCCGGCCTTGTCCCGGCCAACAAGGGCTTCGACTTCGATCCGGCCAAGATCGCCGTGCCCGCGCTGCTCATCGTGGGCCAGGGTGAATACTCCAACGCGGAAGTCAAAAGACAGCAGAAGCTCTGCTACGACACCCTGCCCGGCAACATGAAGAAACTGGTGGTCACCCCGGCCAACGAGGGCGCCTCCAACCACTGCATCACCGAGAACCGCAGCGTCATGAGCCTCGTGGTGTTCGACTTCTTCGACGAGGCCTTCAAGTAGGGGGTCGGGAGCCTGGACCTGAAGCGCGGCAGGGGCTTTCACGCCATGCGTCCCCCTTGGGCAGCCACGCTAATCCTCGGCTCCCACGCTGATCATCCCTTCACGCGTTGACTTTCCGCTCCCGCTCGAACATTCGGCAATGATGCGGTCCTTCGGTCGCCGCGAGGGCCGTCGGCCCTTGCGCAAAGCGAGAAAGCGATCCAATCTCCGACTCTTGCCTGCTCCTGGCCGCCCCCTGTCTCGACCCTGGGCCGCCAGGTACGGGCCGTTTTGTCAGGCGGTGGCGTCCGACGACATACGCAAACGAATCGCCGGGCGAGAAATGTTGCGGACACATGTTGACATTGAATTTCAATTTCAATTAGAAGACGGCGACGGAGCAGAGGGCGTCGTGTCGCCGCGCCCGCCAAGCTCATGCACCAAGGACTCACACCAAAGACTCGCACACATCCGGAGGCTGTCATGATCAAGCGCAACATCTGGGAACACACGGACTACCACTGTCCCATCGTCGGCACCTGCCTGAGCACGGGAGAGCTGCGCAAGCTCGCGGCGAAGATGCGCCTGGAGTTGCCCGAGGCCCTCTCCGATTATGAGCTGCACGGCTGCTTCGTCGGGCTGGCCAAACGCCCGGAACGCCCGGCCCGCATCCTGCAAAAATATCTCGACCGCAAGTACGCCCGCCAGCTCAAGCGGATCTCCAAGGCCAGCGGCGACGAGGAACTCTGGCGGCTTTGGACGGAATATGCGGACGCGGGAGACATCCCCGGCGCGTTCTGGGCCATGATGCGCCACCCGGAGGCCTCAGAGGCTGTGCTCAACCAGATCTACGGGGAAGTGCACATGCTCTCGCATCTGGTGGGGGCGTCCACCAGGGCGGAACTGCGGCGTCTTGCCGAGAGCGAGGCCAGGGTGGAAGTTCTCACCGAGGCCCTGGCCCGGCGCAAGGTCACCCTTCGCGAGGCCGTGGGCGTGTGGAAGCGGCGCACCCTGGCCCTGGAGCGCGAGGTCAGCGATGAGCGGGCCAAGCGGGCGCAGGTCGAGCGCGAGCGCGTGTCCCTGCGCGAGATAATCGAATCCCGTGCCGTTTCGGAGCTGGAAGGCCAATTGGACGCCCTGCGCGGACAGCTGGGCAGGCAGGCCGACCAGCTCGTACAGGCCGAGATCGACAGCCGCCGCAAGTCCGGCATCATCGAGACATGCTACCGGGAGGAGAAGACCCTGCGTGGCGCCCTGGCCGCGAGCGAGCGCGAGGTGGCGGCCTTGGAGTTGACCCTGCTGGACTCCATGAGCGCCGTCGCCGGGTGCGACGCCGACTGCCAGGGGCCCGCCTGCGCCGTGAGCTGCGCCGATCCTGCGGCCTGCCCGTGCCCGCGTTTGAGCGGCAAGCGCGTGCTCTACGTTGGCGGGCGCAGCGGGCTCAAGGGCCAGTACCGCCAGCTTGGCGCGCGTTTCGGGTGCGAGCTGCTGCACCACGACGGCGGGGTGGAGCAGTCGCCGCACCGCCTGCAGCAGATGCTGGCAAGCGCCGACGCCGTGGTCTGCCCGGTGGATTGCGTGAGCCACGACGCCTGCTCCACAGTGAAGCGGCTGTGCCGAAACCCCATGAAGCCGGTGCTCTTCGCCCGGTCTTCCGGCCTGTCGAGCCTGGCTGCGTCCCTGGCCGAGCTGGAGCGGGTCTGCTGAAGGCGTCATGCGCCGGGAGCCCCCTTTAGGGTTCATAACGTCCACCCCGCCCCCCCTTCGGCCCGCCGTGGCCCCCCGCTATCCAGGGTCGAGGGGGGCTCGGCTCTTGGTCTGGCCCTGGCCCTGCGCAGGAGTGAAACAATGACCTGGGCTGCACCGTCCTTACGAGAGGGGGCAGGCGCAAGCGTCTTGATTCTTCGCCTTTCGCGAGCCTCTGCACGCAGGTGAGCCCGGGGGCTGGCCCTGTGCCCTCCCTGATGTATCTGCTCAAGGGCGCAGCGAGATGGTCCTCCGGCACCGGCAAGAAACATGGGCAAAGGACACCGTACGCCCCAAGCTCGCCCATCTTGCGGCCGGGCCCCCGGCACGGATCGCCTCTGGAATAGTCGCCAGCCGTTTTGCGGGGGGCGGGGAATTGTTCTTGAACGTTGCGTCCACACTGGATATTCTCTCCAACATACGATGCAGCGCACACAGGAACCCGGCATGAACATCCCCCCAAAGGCCCTGCGGCAACGTGGCAGCATCCTTGTCTATCTCGCCCTGGCGTTGGTGCTTTTTGGCGCCTTTGCCATGGCCGGGGCCTCGCGGTTTGGCGCAAGCATCGTGGGCGTGTCCCTGCCCAATTGCGCCACCCAGGCCAGGTACATGAGCGAGGCCGGCATGCGGTACGCCTTGGCCCGGCTGCGCGCCTGCACCACCGAGGCCGAGGTGAACGCGGCAGTGGCGCAGATGAACGGCGTCACCTTCACGGTGGACGCTGCCAAAGGACTGACCTTTACCCCGGCAGTGAGCTACAGTTCCGGCACCGGTCTGGCCACTGTCGCCTCCTCAGGCCGGGGTTGCCCGGGCGCCTTGTCCGTGCCTGCCTCCACAGCAGCTTCCAGCGTGAACCTGCCGGGGATCAACACCGCTTCGGAAGCGTCGACGTCTGAGGCCCTGAAAGGAACCTACAGCGGCACCTCTGCAATCGCCGCAGGCTCCATGACGGGGAATCTCACGACATCCTCAGCGCGGATCAGCGGCGGGACGAGCATCGGCGGCTCTGTGAATTATCTTGAGACTGGCCCAACGTGCCTCCAAATCGGTGGTGGCGCTATGGTCGGCACTGTGGGCAACAGCAATTACGTCTGCTCAGAAACGTGTGTTGTCGTCGGTGGCGGGGCAACAGTGAATGGCAACATCTATGCCCAAGGCGACGTCAATGTCTCGAGCAAGGTGAATGGCGATATTTATTCTGGCGGCGATGTGCACCTTTCGTGGGGTGCAGAGGTCTCAGGCAATATCTATGCGCATGGCACTTTCAGCACGCCACCGTACTCTTCATTGTATGCTGGGACTGTAACGACTGGCTATGCAAAGCCAAACCACTGCGCAACCTATACTCTTCCTGCCCATACGACAGTTCCTTCCAATATTAAACTGAATATTGGTTCAAACACGTATACGTTTATTGGGTCGACAGACCTCTCCGACAAAACAAATGCCTTTTCTTCCATCACCACTGGCGGTGGTTCGAAAATTTGTTTTGATCTGTCACTTCCAGACTCGTACATAAACATATTCAGCAAAGGCTCAATGACAATCAATGGTGACATTTATGTGCGCACATCAACAACAAGTCAATGTTTTGATGGTGAAAACAAGGTCACAAACGTGAATTTTGCAAAATATGCTTATGCCAAGCGTGTCTATATGGATGTCGGCGGGACTGTGTCGTTTAATGGCGGCAGCAACTGGTTTGGTACCATCTACGCCGCAGATAACATCTACCCTGGCAGCGGTGGAGTATACATCGGCGCTTTCTATACAAATAAAGCATACAACCCTGGCAGCTCCTGGAGCACCAGCCGCTTCGTCCCTTCGGATTACGTGGCAAAGTACTGGCCGTAGTCAGCCGGATGCGTCTGCCGCCTTTGTGCACGTCAGAACGTCCTCCTGGATCGTTTTAAGTCACAGGCTCATGGCCTGGGGTGCCATGTCTCCCCTCGCGCCTCTCCTCCTGCCTCAGCAAAGCGAAAGGTTCCTGTTGACGGCTTTGCGTCAACAGGAACCTTTCGCGTAATGTGGGGGTCTGGGGGAAATCATTTCCCCCAGCGGGGTCCAGGGGCGGAGCCCCTGGTGGCTCTATGCTTCGGCTTATCCCACGAACCCCAGCAGCCAGACGGCCAGCGGCGCCAGCGCGGCGGTGAGGATGCCCGCCAGGATCATGGCCAGTCCAGCCATGGCGCCCTGCTGTTCGCCCTCCATGAGCGCGGTGGCGGTGCCCTGGCCGTGGGATACGGTGCCCAGCGCCAGCCCGCGCGCCACGGGGTGGCTGACGCGTGCGAGGGTCAGCAGCCAGCCGCCCACCAGCGAGCCCAGCGTGCCGGTGGCCACCACAAAGGCTGCGGACAGCGGCGGGATGCCGCCGTAAATTTGGGCGATTTCCACGGCAAAGGGGATGCTGACGCCCTTGGGCATGATGGACATGACCACATCGTGCGGCAGCCCGCCCAGCTTGGCGATGAGCGCCGCCGTGAGCATGGCCAGGAACGAGCCCAGGGCCACGCAGCCCACGATGGGCACGCCGAAGCGGCGCAACAGCTCGCGGTGGCGGTAGAGCGGCACGGCCAGACCCACGGTGGCGGGGCCGAGCAGCAGGGTCATGATGTTTTTGGCTGGCACGAAGTCGTTGTAAGGGATGCGCAGGACCACGAGCACGGCGATGACCGCGGCGGCGGTCAGGGCCACCACGTTGAGCAGCGGATGCTTGTAGCGCAGGTAGAGCTTGCGGGTGCCGAGGTAGGCGGCCAGGGTCAGCGCGATGCAGAAGATCGTGGTCAAATAGTTCGTGGTGCCCATCAGCTCCGCTCCCGGTTCAGGAATTGCGACAGCCGCCCCACCACCAGCAGCGGCAGCACGGTGCTGATGACAATGGCCGCCAGCAGCGTCAGGCCGTAGTCGTAGAACACCACGCCCCATTCCATGAGCCCCACGGCCACGGCCGCGAAGAAGAACACCAGGTGCTTGAGCAGGAAGTCCGTGGCCAGCTCGATCTGGCGCACCTTGAGCACCCCGGTGCAGAGCAGGGTGAACAACAGCACCACGCCGACAACGTTGCCCGGGATGGGCACGTCCGTCACGCTGACAAGCCAGGTGCTGACCCAGTAGATGGCCCAGAGGATGGCCAGTTGGCCGAGGGCTTTCAATGTTTCAGTCATGGGGGGCCTTTTGCTATGCGGTGTTTGTTTCAGGGCGTGTGGGGCGCGGATAAATCCCGGCCTCAGAGGGCCTGGGGCTTGGTCACCCATTTGGTGACCGTGGGGGCCTGGTAGCTGGCGAAGCGGTCGAGCAGCGCGGCCGGGCTCGGATCGGAGAGCAGCATGGCCCGGTGCGCGGGCATGACGAAGCCTTCGGCCACGGCGTGGTCCAGAAAGGTGCACAACGGGGCGTAGTAGCCGCCCACATCCAGCAGTCCGCAGGGCTTCTTGTGGAAGCCGAGCTGCGCCCAGGTCAGCACCTCGCACAGCTCCTCCAGGGTGCCCAGGCCGCCGGGCAGGGCGATGAAGCCGTCGGCCAGGTCGGCCATGGCCGCCTTGCGCTCGTGCATGGACGCGACGACCTTGAGGCTGGTCAGGCCCTGGTGGGCAAGCTCCTTGTCGCGCAGGGCCTCGGGGATGATGCCGATGACTTCGCCCCCGGCGGCGAGCGCGCTGTCGGCCAGCTCGCCCATGAGGCCCACCTTGGCCCCGCCGTAGACCGTGGCCAGGCCCCGGCGGGCGAGCTCCGCCCCGAGGGCGCGGGTTGCGGCGAGGTAGGCCGGGCTTGTGCCGGGGTTGGACCCGAGGAAGACGCAGATGCGGCGCATGGGGAGCTCCTGATGAGATCATGGTTGGGCGCGCGTGACATGCTGGGCCATGGCGGCGCGCTTGTTCAGGCTGAATAGGGCGAGCGGGCTGTTTGCGCAAGCCCGAAGCGTTTGCCCGAAGCGCATGCCCGGAGCGCATGGCCGAAGCGTATGCCCGCCGCCCGCCGCCGCTTTTGGACAGCCGCGCCATTTCCGGGTATGACTCAAGGCCATGTCGCACATCCTCTCCGTCACCGACCTGACCCAGGCCCTGAAGGACGTCCTTGAGGCCGAGTTCCCGTTCATCTGGGTGCGCGGCCAGGTGACGAACCTTGCGCGCCCGGCCTCCGGGCACATGTATTTCACCCTGTCCGATGCGGGCGCGGCGCTGCCGGTGGTCTGGTTCAAGAACAGCCAGGGGCGCGGCAACAAGGGCGCGGGCGGTGGCGAAAGCGCCGACAGGGCCGAAAAAATCGACCCGCTCACCGGCGAGGTGCTGGAGCCGGGCCCAGGCGTGGCGGCAGCCCTGACCGACGGCCAGGAGGTGCTGGTGGCGGGTCGCGTCACGGTCTACGCCGCGCGCGGGGCCTACCAGCTGGTGGCCGAGCTGGTGCAGCAAAGCGGCGTCAGCGACCTGGCCCTGGCCTTTGAGGCGCTCAAGCGCAAGCTTGCGGACCAGGGCTGGTTCGACGAGGCGCGCAAGAGGCCCGTCCCGGCGAACCCGGCGCGGGTGGCGCTCATCACCTCGCCGCAGGGCGCGGCTGTGCGCGACTTTTTGCGCCTGGCCGAGGCGCGCGGCACGGGCGCTGCGCTGCGCATCTACCCGGCCCTGGTGCAGGGCGACGCGGCCCCGGCCCAGATCGCAGCAGCGCTCGACGCCGCCAATGCCGACGCCTGGCCCGGGGGCGGCAAGGCCGAGGTCATCGCGCTCATCCGTGGCGGCGGCAGCCTGGAGGATCTCTGGGCCTTCAACACGGAAATGGTGGCCGAGGCCATGATCCGCTCGCGTGTTCCGGTGGTCACGGGCGTGGGGCACGAGCCCGACGTGAGCATCGCCGACTTCGTGGCCGACAAGCGCTTTTCCACGCCCTCGGCCGTGGCCTCCGGGCTGTGGCCCCTGCGCGCGGACCTCATGCAGGCCGTGGACGGGCTGGAGGCCGAGCTCTCGCGGACCTTTGGCGCGTTCATGGAGCGCAAGCTGGCGCAGCTCTCTGAGCTTCGGCGCGGCCTGTCCTGGCTTTCGCCGGTGCAGCGCCTGGCGCGGCTTGAGGACACCTGGCTGGAGACGTCCAGGCGGCTTGAGGCGGCTGGCCGGCGTCTGCTCGGGGCGCGCCGGGAGCGCCTGGCCGGGGCCGTGCGCGATCTTACTCGCGCCTTCGGGCCCGCAGTGGTGGAGGCCCGGCAGGAGCGGCTGGACAGCGCCGTGCGCGACCTGACCCGCGCCTTTGGTCCGGCGGAGCTTTCCGAGCGCCAGTCCCGGGTGGACGCCCTGCGCGAGCGGGCCACGCTGGCCGTGGACATCGCCCTGGGCCAGGCCGGGCGGCAGGTGGACGTGCTGGCGGCGCGGCTGGCCGGGCTTGACCCCGAGGGGCCGCTGGCGCGCGGCTACAGCCTGGTGCGCATCGAGCGCACGGGCCGGTTCTTGCGCTCAACTGGAGATGTTTTGGCTGGTGACCGCCTGGGCGTGCGCACGGCGGATGGCGAGGTGGCGGCTGTGGTCGCCGGAATGACGGAAGGGAAGGTTTGATGCGTCGATTGTTTCTGGTGCTGCTGGTGCTGTTCTTGCTGCCCGCGCTGGGCCTGGCGGGCACGGCGAGGCATCCGGTGAAGAAGTCCACAACGAAGTCCGTCGTCAAATCTGCCAAGAAGCCCGGCAAGAAATCCGGCACGCGGGCGCCAAAGGCCGCAGCCAAGCCTCTGGCCAGCCCCGGCTTTGTGCTGGAGTGCCCGAAAGCCGCGAACCTGGGCGAGGCCTTTGTGGTGCGCCTGCGCGCGGCCAAGGCCCCGGCAAGCGTGCGGCTGACCTGGCTGGGCCGCCAGGCCAACATCACGGGCCGCGACACGCCGGACGGCTGGGAGGCCCTGGTGCTGCTGGGCTCAGACGTGGGCAGCACCTCCGTGGGCCGCCACAGCCTGGTGGTCCGCCTGGGCGGCAAGGGCGCGCGCAGCCTGCGCAAGGTCGTCCGGGTGCGCCCGGTGGAGCGCCTGAACCTGGACGAGGCCATGGCCCGTCCGCCAGCGGAGGTCTACCCGCGCATCCTGGCCGAGCACCGGCTGATCCAGAGGGAACTGCTGGGCACGCTGTCGCGCGTGGTCCCGCCGGGAACGGACGCCCGCAGGTGGAGCCTGCCCCTGGCGCGGCCCGTGCCGGGCGAGGCGACGAGCGGCTACGGCCTGCGGCGGATCCTGAACGGCCAGCCCCACGCCCCGCACCGGGGGCTGGACATGGAGGCCGAAACGGGACAGCCTGTGCTGGCCGCTGCCGAGGGGCGGGTGCTCTTTTCCGGCGAGCTCTACTACGCGGGCGACGCCGTGTACGTGGACCACGGCCAGGGGCTTGTCAGCGCGTATTTCCACCTGTCCGAGCGGCGCGTGCAGGCCGGGGACGAGGTGGCGCGCGGCGTTGTGCTGGGCCTGGCCGGAGCCACGGGCCGCAGCACGGGTCCGCACCTGCATTTCGGCCTTTGGGCCTGGGGCCGGTATGTGGACCCCGAGCCGCTCTTTCTGTATGATGCCATGCCATAAGCTGCGGGAAATATCACGGGGGCGATGATGGCCAAGGACAAGAGCAAGGACCAGAGCAGGAACAAGGACAGTTTCGAGAAGCGCCTGGAGCGCTTGCGCGGCATCGTGGACGCCCTGGAGCGCGGCGAGCTGCCCCTGGAAGAGGGCCTGGCCCTGTACAAGGAGGGCCTGGTGCTGGCCGGGGACTGCGGCCGCCAGCTGGAGAGCGCCAAAAACGAGGTCAAGCTCGTGCAGGAGGGGCTGCTCAAGGAGTTTGCCGCCCTGGACGCGGGAAATCCCGTGGGCAATGCCCCAGGAGACGGCACCGGGGGCGGCGGCCAATGAGCGCCCCGGATACCTTGAACGTCAAGCAGGCCCTGGCCAGCCGCGCCGCCGAGATCGAGGCCCACCTCGCCGACTGCCTGCAGGGCCGCGACATTCCCGAGCGCCTGCTTTCGAGCATGGAGTACAGCCTGCACGCCGGGGGCAAGCGCCTGCGGCCCGTGCTGGTGCTCTCCTTCGTGCGGCTTATGGCCGGAGCGGGCACGGGCCTGGGCCGCCGCGCCTTGCCCTTTGCCGCCGCCCTTGAGCTCATCCACACCTATTCGCTCATCCACGACGACCTGCCGGCCATGGACGACGACGACCTCCGGCGGGGCAAGCCCTCCAACCACAAGCAATTTGACGAGGCCACGGCCATCCTCGCGGGCGATGGCCTGTTGACCGAGGCCTTCGCGCTGATGCTCTCCTGCGCGGGCGAGGGGCAGATCCCGGCGGAACGCGTGGCGAGAGCGGCCCAGGCCGTAGCCGTGGCCGCCGGAGCGGGCGGCATGGTCGGCGGCCAGGCGCTGGACATGGAGTTCACCGCCAAGCAGGGCGTGAGTTTCGAGGAGCTGCGCGGCATGCACGCCAGGAAGACCGGCGCGCTCATCACCGTGGCCTGCGTGGCCGGGGCCGTGCTGGCCGGGGCCACGCTGCATGATGTCCGGCGCGCGCACGAGTATGGCTGCGCCGTGGGCCAGGCCTTCCAGATTGCCGACGACATCCTGGACGTGGTGGGCGACACCGCCACCCTGGGCAAGCCCGCAGGCAGCGATGAGCGCCAGGGCAAGACCACTTATCCGTCGCTCCTGGGGCTGGACAAGAGCCGCCTGCTGGCGGCCGAGCGCGCAGCCGAGGCCATTTCGAATCTGACACCCTACACCGGGGACGAGGCGGACTTCCTGCGCGCCTTGGCCCGGTACATTGTTGAGCGGGTCAACTGAGCACCCATGGCGGTACTTGCGGCGACAGCCAGGACGACCCCGCGCCCGAGCGCTTGAAGGACCATTGCACATGACTGACATTCTTCCCACTTCCCTCCTGGCGAGGGTGACCGGCCCGGCTGACGTGGCGCGCATGAGTCTGGACGAGCTGGCGCATCTGGCCGTGGACCTGCGCCGCGTGATCATCGACCAGTGCTCCGAGGGCGGCGGGCATTTGGCCCCGTCCCTTGGCGTGGTGGAGCTGACCCTGGCCCTGTACAAGGCCTTTGACTTCGAGCGTGACAAGCTCATCTGGGACGTGGGGCACCAGGCCTATGCCCACAAGCTGCTCACCGGGCGGCTGGCGCGCTTCGGCAGCCTGCGCCAGTTGGACGGCGTCAGCGGGTTCCCGCGTCTGAGCGAGAGTCCTTACGACCACTTCGGCGTGGGCCACTCCAGCACGTCCATCTCCGCGGGGCTGGGCATTGCCATGGCCCGCGATCTCGCCGGGCTCAATCACCAGGTCGTCTCGGTCATCGGCGACGGCTCCATGACCGCCGGGCTGGCCTACGAGGGCCTGAACCAGGCGGGCGACATGGGCCGCAAGATGGTGGTGGTCTTAAACGACAACGAGATGAGCATCTCCAAGAACGTCGGCGCGCTGTCGAGCTTCCTCTCGCGCAAGCTCTCCCGGCCCGCGCCCCAGCGCTTCAAGCGCGAGTTCGAGTCCTGGCTGGCGGCCATTCCGCGCATCGGCAAGGACCTGGCCATGTACGCGCGGCGCAGCGAGGACTCGCTCAAGACCTTCTTCACGCCGGGCATGTTGTTCGAGGCCTTCCGCTTCACCTACGTCGGGCCCATCGACGGCCACGACACAGCCAGCCTCATCGACGTGTTCGAGCAGACCAAGGGCATGGACCGCCCGGTGCTGGTGCATGTGCTGACCAAGAAGGGCAGGGGCTACAAGCCAGCCGAGACCAACCCCACGTATTTCCACGGGGTGGGCAGCTTCGAGCCCGAGACCGGCCTGGCCCCGGCCAAGCTTGGCAGCGGCAACAAGACCTACACCGAGGTTCTGGGCGAGACCCTGTGCCGCCTGGCCGATGCCGACGAGAAGATCGTGGCCATCACCGCAGCCATGCCCGAGGGCACGGGCACGGACTGCTTCCGCCAGGGCCACCCGGAGCGCTTCGTGGACGTGGGCATCTGCGAGCCCCACGCCGTGACCTTCGCCGCCGGGCTGGCCACCCAGGGCTTCAAGCCCGCCGTGTGCATCTACTCGACCTTTCTGCAGCGCTCCTACGACCAGATTGTCCACGACGTGTGCCTGCAGAACCTGAACGTGAATTTCTTCCTCGACCGCGCCGGGCTCGTGGGCGAGGACGGGGCCACGCACCACGGCGTGTTCGACATCGCGTATCTTCGCCACGTGCCGAATCTGCTGTTCATGGCGCCCAAGGATGAGGCCGAGCTGGCCCAGATGGTGGCCACGGCCCTGGCCCAGCCCGGTCCGGCGGCGGTGCGCTACCCGCGCGGCGTGGGTCCGGGCGCGGACGTGCCCACGGCCCCGGAGGCCCTGGAGCTGCTGCCCATCGGCCAGGGCGAGCTCTTGCGCGACGGCGCGGACGCCGTGCTCATCGCCCTGGGCTCGCGCGTGTATCCGGCGCTGGAGGCCGCGCAGCAACTGGAGGCGGAACAGGGCCTGTCCGTGGCGGTGTTCAACGCGCGGTTCATCAAGCCCCTGCCCGAGGCGCAGCTTTTGGAGCTGGCCGGGCGCTTTCAGCGCATCATCACGGTGGAGGAGGGCTGCCTGGCGGGCGGCTTCGGCTCGGCGGTGCTGGAGCTCTTGGCCGACCACGACATGCTGGCTGGCCGCACGGTGAAGCGGGTGGGCATCCCGGACGCCTTTGTGGAGCACGGCACCTCAAAGCAGTTGCGCGCCAAGGTCGGCATCGACAAGGCCGGGATCAAGGCCGCGGTGCTGGAAGCGGTGGGCAAGGCCTAGCAGGCTATTGAAAAACGGCAATCTGCTGCGTTGCCGCAAAAAGTTCAAATCCTCACGTACGAGAAGTACGTTTTGGCCTTGAACTATTTTTGCGCCGTGCATCTCTCCATTTCTGATCAGCCTGTATTCCCGCTCTGTCAAGCGGGCTGCAGAGCCGACAACCCTCAAAAATACCCCAAGCTCTTCAGCGTCTCCAACTGCCGCTCCTTGTCCGGGTCGCGGCCAGCGCGCTCGTCGGAATCGGTTCTGGCAGGCCGGGTGCAGGGCACGCAGCCCAGCGACCGGTAGCCCTCATGGTACAGCTCGCAGTAGGGCAGCCCCTCGCCCGTAATGAACGCCCAGATGTCCATCTCCGTCCAGTCCAGGAGGGGGTTCACCTGCCAATGTTCGGGGCATGTCCCCTCAGCGCTTACGGTGGAGGCGCGCAGCTCGGCGTAGGGCCGGTCATGGCGTGAGGGGTGCTCGTCGCGCCGGATGCCGGTCAAGAGCGCGCGGGTGTCCGTGTCGGCCAGGGCCCGGCACAGCGGCAAAATCTTGAGGTCGCGGCAGCAGGTGAGTTTGTCCACGGCCACGGGGTAGGTGCTGAGGTCCGCCCCGGGCAGGCCGAATTGGGGCCGGGCGATGGTCAGCGCCACGCTCCAGTCCGCGCAGACCCGGTCGCGCAGGTCCATGACCTGCGCGAACTTGACGCCCGTGTCGATGGAGATGGCGCGCAGCGGGGCCAGGCCTGCCCGTTCCAGCGCCTGCCTCCAGAGGAACAGCGCCACCCCGGAGTCCTTGCCGCCGGTGTAGGCTACTGCCACGCGCGCCGGGGGAGAGTCCGCCAGGACTGCGGCCAGCACCTCGCTGCTGCGGGCCAGCTTGTCCGAAAGCGGCGCGGCTGCGGGCAGCGGTGGCAGGGCGTTCACGGCGTCAAATACATTGGCGGCGGTGGTCACGGTGAAAGGCTCCTTTGCGCTGGGTGGCGGCTTGCCGGGCTGGGCGATATTTCGTAGGGTCTGGCAAGACTGCAACCCTTCGTACCCGGAGGCGTGATGCTGAAGAAAATCGCGGAACTTGTCCAGGCCCAGGGCCACCTGGTTTTGGCCACCTGCTCCTGCGCTGGCAGGGAAGGCTATCCGCACACCTCGCTCATGAGCTATTGCCCGTCGCCGGACGGGCGCGAGTTCTGGCTGGCCACCCTGGCGGACACGCGCAAATACGCCAACCTCCAGGCCAACCCGCGCGCCAGCCTGCTTCTGGATGATCGGGGCGGCAGGGCCTGCGGCTCGCCAAGCCTGGCGCTGACGGTGGCGGCGGAGTGTGTGCCCTTTGCCTCCGCAGCGGACGAGGCCGGGGCCCGCCGGGCGCTTCTGGCGCGGCACCCGGAGCTGGGGGACTTTCTTGCCGCCGATGGGGCGCTGGTGCTGCGCTTGCGCGGCCTGCGCTACCAACTGCTCAGCGGGCTGACCGAGGTTTTCGTCTGGAGCCCCGCAGAAAAGCCTTGACGGCGCGGGCCGTACCGCTTAATTGTTCGTTCCTCGCGAGGGCTCGTAGCTCAGTGGATAGAGCGCCGGACTACGAATCCGTAGGTCGCAGGTTCAAATCCTGCCGGGCCCACCATTTAATCCACAAGAAAAGCAGGCATTTAGGAAAACTCCTAGATGCCTGTTTTTCGTTTCGGCGTTTGTTGTCAACTTTGTTGTCAACTTATTTGTCAACTTTCGCCGCAAAAAATGTGGGTAAGTCATGGCAATTTCAAGGTATTGTGTGCGTTGTTTTTCGGAAAGTCCTACCCAGGCGAAGCAGTGCCGTAAGTGTGCTGAATCATTCACCAGAGAGAATCCAGCCTACAGGGTGCGAGTGAAGGTCGCTGGGCGGTGGAAAACTGCAACGCTAGGGAGTTTAAAAGAAGCCAGGGAGTTTGAAGAGGCGTATGGCGTAAAAGATGAGCTAACGCAGAAGGTTCGGCAGCGCGGAAGGCCCCGGCAGTTGACAAAAACCGTTGGCAACAAACCGGAGGCTAAATCGCCTGAACTACAGGGGCTCACTCTCAAAGACGTTTGGGAGAAGTTCTATGTATGGGCGAAATCAAACCTCAAACACCCTGATAGCTATGAATCCATCTGGCGCAATCGTCTGGCTGAAGCCTTTGGAGACAGGGCGCTTAGTGAGATTTCAGCTAATGATATTGTGGCTTTCTTTCAAACTCTGCAAACAGAGCCTAGGAAGCCTAGACCCTGGCATAAGCCTGATAAGACCAAGACAATCTCAATCAGGACGTCAACAGGCTACATTAAACTGATTGGGCGGCTCTTCTCCTACGCCATCGAACAGTGCGATTACCAAGGCGCTAACCCGTTTGACCGGGTTACTCTGCCCAGCTTTGACAACCAGATGACGAATGACTTGAAGGCGGGCGCTGTAAAGCGTCTGGTTGGGGTTTTAGACTCTTGGGGGAATAGAAGTGTTGCCCTGGCCTTTAAGCTCTGCCTTATGACGGGCAAACGCTCTGGGGAAGTCTTTGGCCTTACTTGGGATAGGGTAGATTTTGACGATTGTTTCATACGCTTCTTCGTCAAGAGCAAGAAGAGGAATCAGGCCCAGAATTACCCAATGAGCCCTGGCGTGAAAGCCCTTCTTCAAGATGCTCTAAAACTCTCTGTAAAGGGCTCAGGGCTCGTTTTTACAACCAAGGCGGGTAAGCGCATATGCTACCGTTCAATATGGCTTAGAATCAAAAAGAGGGCGAATCTCCCAGAGGAAACCCGCCCCCATGATTTGAGGCATACCTTTGCAAGCCGTCTTCTGAGTTCTGGCAAGGTGGATATCTACCAGATGCAGAAACTTTTGGGCCACAAAGACATTAGGATGACTGAGCGTTACTCGCATTTGGCCGATGAAACTTTGCGTAAGGCCGCTCAATCAGCAGATGAAATCTTTGGGTAACAACGGGCGGCTAGGAGCCTAATGAAATTACTGGCTCAGGTTTAACGGTCGAAGGATTAAAAACGTTATGAAAAGTAGGTGCTCGGAATGATTGACACAAAAACGCTACAGACCTTCATTGACGCTGGCTCTTCAATCTTAATCAAAGAGCCACGATTTTATGCCCCTCTTGGGTATGCTCAGATTACAGAGAAGGGCGATTTCTTCTTTGCTGGGCTATTCCCAGAGGCCCAGAACCATTGCCATACGCTTAGGAATGACCTGCCTGCCCCTTTTCGGACCAGCTGAAACTTGAGAGAGTGACCCCCAGAGAAGAAGGGGGAGCCATGAGGAAGGGAAGATTTTCCGAGGAGCAGATGGTGGGCATCCTGCGCGAGGCT
>Ga0180007_10001399_pt1 | contig 33341 bp, 29 predicted proteins | sample MM_PC_MetaG_FD_121122 | JGI IMG/M metagenome (GOLD analysis project Ga0180007, IMG submission 121122) | Groundwater microbial communities from the Aspo Hard Rock Laboratory (HRL) deep subsurface site, Sweden - MM_PC_MetaG | ecosystem: Environmental > Aquatic > Deep subsurface > Groundwater... | reverse complement strand
GCCCCACCAGATATTCTTAGAAATATTGGCTGCAACCTGGGAATTATATGTTGGCAAACCTGTATCTCCTCCGCCATACACATATCCAAACCTAAACCAGCAAAATATTAATATTCCGGAAAGAAGCAGGAAAAGAAGAATGGGGAATTTATCTAATCTTTTTACCATAGTAGTTTTGAGCTTCTATAATTCTTATCATAAATCTCTAATAAATTTCCTGTAACAAAAACCTCTTTTAAAATTTTCTTATCGCTGAACTTTCTGGTTCTTTGAATCTCAGCACGATTCTGTAATGTATCAAACAGGTTCTTACAATTCCACCAGATGCCGTAAATAGTAGCAGACAAAGCAGATAAATCACCTCTCCTCAAAAGAACTAAAACCGCCCGCGCTAAATTTACGAAAAGACTGATCGGCAAAAATCTAATAACATTGATAAATTCATAGTTTTTAATAATTGATCTGAATGAATTTTTGGCAAGTTGAAAATAAATATCAAATTTATTGGCTCCTATATTAGATCTTCTAATTATTGATTTAGTATAATGATAAACAATCGACTGATGAGCAAAAACAATTCTATATCCTGCAATCCAAATTCTCCAACAAAAATCTAAATCTTCAGTATAAACTGCCTCTTTACTATCAAAATATCCAATCTTATCGATAACTTCTTTTTTTACTGCTAATGCCGCAGAAATTGCAATAATATTGGTAAGACCTAGTTTGTGTTTTACCTTCTTGTATTCTTGTCTTTCATAAAAACCCATCAACCAAATAGTTTGAGGAATTAAATAACCGCCGGCCATCTGTACTAAATCCCTATTTTCAAAATCTATCAATAATGCTTGCGCCGCACCCACATCTTTATTGTTTAATAAAGGCTTAATTAATTCTTCTAGAGAATCTTTTTTAATCTCTGTATCATTATCAAGAAAAACTATAATATCTCCTCTAATTTTATCCAAGGCATTATTTCTACTGGCTGCTGCACCCATATTTTTTTCATTTTTTAATAAAAAAATGCGGTCGTCTTTTTTTTTAAATTCTTGAATAATTTCTATGCTTCTATCCGTTGATCCATCATCAACTATTAATATTTCTGAAAAGGAATCGTAGGAATTCAAGACTGATGTTAAACAAGTATTCAAATAAGCTTCACCATTATAGTTTGCTATGACTATAGATACAAAAGGTAAATTGACGATCTTTTTAGGCATTTTTTTTCTCCTTATTTTTTATTGCTATGATACCTGCCCCGAGAATCGGGAAAAAATATACAATAGGCGACACTAAATATGAAATTATATTTGATATAATAATTCCAAATTTATTAGCATTTCTCCCTAAACCATGATAGGACCAGATCGGCCAAAAACCTACTCCATATACCTTATATCCTCTTGAAATAAAATCCTCAATACTCCATCCAGATTTGTGAATTTGGTGAGGATTATCGTCTAAAAACTCGTGCGGCTGCTCCATGAATCCTCTGGGAGTTCCCACTACTATTCTTTTTTTTGCCAATTTTTCAATTTCATCTAATATTTTTTCTCCCTCACTTCTTGTTACATGTTCAATCACTTGTGAAAAAAATACCACATCATATTTAGATTTCAAATTATTTTTAATTGTCTTTAACAAGTCACCCTGCATTAATTTATAATAAGCATTGCGTTCCCGGGCAGAATCAATGGCTTTTTTATATATATCAATACCTGTTATCCGCCAACTTTTTCCATTTGAAATAAACTGCATCAGAGTCCCATCCCCACATCCAAGATCTAACACTGTTTTTGGACTTCCAATAGAATTCCTTAAAACACCCATATAAGAAAAAGGTAGATTAAGTTTTAAGGTATCGATTATCTTCATATGTTTAAATCGTTTATCATTTTTTTATTTTTTTAATAGCCAAGATCCCTTCTCCTAGTACTGGAATAAAATAAACTAATGGGGACATTAAGTAAGATACTAACGAGATAAAAGGTGCTCTTGTTTTACTCCGGCCTAGCTTACTATATCTCCAAACTGCAGAAAGACCTAAACCATAGACTTTATATCCTCTGGACACAAAATCTGCAATTATCCATCCAGATTTATGATGCTGATGACGGTTATTACCTAAAAATTCTCCACGCTGTTCCACAAAACCTCTGGGTGTAGTTACAACTATTCTTTCCAAAGTGAGTTGATCCATTAAATCCATAAGCCTATCTCCTTCCTCTTTGCTTAGATGTTCAATTAGTTGGGAGCAAAAAACTGTGTCAAAACGTTTTTTCTGATTTACCATCCTTTTTGAAGCTTCAATAACATCTCCTTGTATGATTGAATCGTATACACCTAAAGTTTCCGCCTTAATGATTGAATCTTTAAAAATATCTATACCAACTATTTTCCAATTTTTCTCCTTGGAAAGAGTTCTCATTAATATTCCATCCCCGCAACCAATATCTAACACAGTCTTTGGGTCTCCAATTAATTTGCACAATAACCAACTCCAAGAAAATGGAGTCTTAACCATTATCTTTTGTAACAGAGTTTCTTTCGGAACTTTAAGCAAAGGACAATTTTCCCTCTGAGGTAAAGGTATATAATTTTCTTTTTTTAGAGGATAAACGAAACCAACGATTGTTCCCCAAAGTAATTCAAAGAATTTATTTATTTTTTTAAAACGTATCGTTTCCATAAGATAATAGCCTAATAGTAAGGGTAAAAATAGACTAAAACTAAATATATTTCCATGCTTTCTCATAAAAAGCACTCTATTCCTTCCCAATAAATATGCTCTGGTTAGCGCTCTGGGTCTCCAGGTATTTTCATTCTTTGATTGGTCATGGTAAGCAACTGCTTCCGGTTCATACCACGTAATAAAACCAGCTTTTTCAGCCCTAAGACAATAGTCCGGATCAAAATAACACATGAACCAATCATCGAAACCGCCAATTTTTTTTACAACTTCATTTCTAATTAGCATTACAGTCCCAGAATTCTGAACTTCCTTTGCTTCTAAGAAATCTTTTTTGGGACCCCACCCAACGGTTACTTTGCCGGTAATCAAATCTACATTGGCTCCAGCCTGATTAACCCAGTTCTTATCGGATAAATAAAGAATCATCGGTGTTACAACGCCGATCTTCGGATCTAAATTAAGCTTTGTGACTAAGTTTTGGATCATTTCTTTTTCTACAATTACATCCGAATCTATATAAAGAAAATTGTTTCCTTTTTTAATACGGGTCATTCCTAAATTATAGCAACCGGTCTGACCGATATTTTTGCTCCCGGCATCTATCCATTTTACCCATTTATACTTTTTTATACCTTCTAATAGAGTATTATCCCTGGAACCATTATCAACAACCATTACCTCCAGTTTTTTATAGCTGGATTTTTTTAAAGTATCTAATAATCGGAATAAACTATTTTTACAGTTAAAACTGGGGATAACTGCTGAAACTCCTACTGTATCTGTTTTCATAAGGTCAAACTACTCAAAATTTCCTGGGCTCTTATATCCCAAGACCATTTTTTATTTATCATATCTAAAGCATTATTTCCAATTTTTTTCCTTCTAACATCATTATTTAATAAATCCAATATTTTATTTGCAAAATCCCAAAGATCGCCTATTCGTATCTTAATCATTCCTTGAGGATAATACGACTCAAATGATTTTAGTTTAAAACCTATTGCCGGTAAGCTAAAAGCCATTGCCTCGGCAGAGGCCATCCCCCCCGAATCGTAAAAAGCCGGATGAACTACAACTTTGCTTTGAGAAAAAATCCGGTATTTTTCCTCACCATCAAACAAATATCCGGTCAAAATAATATTGCTTTCTAACTCTTCTTTTTTAATTTTCTTTTTTACATCTTGCATTAATGGGCCATTTCCAATCATCACTAACTTGGCACCATTTTTTTTATTTACCACCATTCTCCATATATCCACCAGTTCCAAAACTCCTTTTTGAGGATGAAATCTGCCTTGAAAAACCCCGTCATATATTTTTGGTAAATTCCTAAATTTTAAGCGCCATTTTTTAATCTCTCTGAGATCAACTGCTCCATAAACAACAAGAGCTTTTTTTTCTTTATTTAAAGCTGGAAAATGTTTTTTTTCTTCCTCATTATTCACTAAAACAAAATTCGCAAGTTTACTGATTAATGGTTTAATCGGAAATTGTGCTAGAAAATAAATTAAGGATTTGAATCGGTATCTTTTATTTCTTTTACTTTCTGTAAAACCTCTTAAAGGATTAGGTGCGGTTTGAAACCAGGCAGCAACCCATTTGATTTTTGGAAAACGCATTTTCAATATAAATGCAGGCAATGAATCCATCCAAAATTCTGAAGAGGAATAAACAATTGTATTGTTGGAATTTTCTATTTTTAAAGTAAGCGCAATTCTTATTCCTTCAGCTATCCTGGCTAAATAGTTAATGATAAACCCCATTTTTTTCCAGGATTGCATACTCGATACTTTATACTTTAAGCCAGAAACCTTTCCGTCTTTAGCGGGAATATTTGATTCATTCAATCCCTGTCTTTGACACATTTCAAACCCCTCCTCCCAAACATAAATTGTAATAGAGCAAATTTTAACCCATCGCTTTGTAAACTCAATAAAAATCCGATCACTACCGGAAATCCCCTGACCTGCTGCTGCTAAGGCAAAAACATATATATTTTTTTTTTCCATACGCTCAAAATCTCAATCAATCATACACTAATAAACAAAATTTTTAAACTCGTATAAGAAGTCATTTTATCACGAGTTTCACACATTGACGTGATTGGTATACACTTAAAGTGTGAATAAACCACTCAGTTCAAAAGATCTGTATCGTACATTTCTCCGAGTTACATCACAGCCAGTATTCAACCCTCTCACTCTCTGAGATTTCTCTAACCGGACTTTCTCATGACTCAATCTCCAGATGGTTGGAGGAGGAAAAATGTCAGCCAAAAGATCTGGGGAAAAAAGAAGATTAGTTAGTCATAATAAAACAGACAAACTCTTGTTTTACAAAAAAGAGGACAAACAACCTCAATCTATTAAACTACCAAATAATGAAACTTTAACTACAGCTTTGGAAGTACAAATTGTTGATGATTATTTATTAGGTAAGAAAAATTCTTATTGGCCTTTGCCTGATGTAGATGAAACAATAAATACTATAAGTAAAATATCGTATCAAATTGTAATTTACGTATAAATCGATTAATATTTCACTGCTTAATAAAAATATGAGTAAAATAATTGTTACAGGCGGTGCTGGTTTTATTGGATCACACTTAGTAGATGCTTTAGTTAAACAAAATCATGATGTAATAGTTATTGATAACTTTTCCACTGGTAGTAAAAGAAATCTGGATAAAAGCAAGACAAAAATTAAAATCCTGAAGATATCCTTATCAATAGAAAAGACATTAAAAAGAATACCTAACATTCTAAAAGGTTCAGATTATATTTTTCATCTAGCTGCTCTTCCAAGAATAGAAAGATCAATAGATGACCCAATTGGAACACATCAGGCAAACGTAGAGGGAACCATAGTTGCTCTAGAGCTTGCAAGGAAGCTTTTGGTAAAAAAATTTATCTTCATATCATCTTCTTCGATTTATGGAATCCAAAAGCGCTTACCTTTATCTGAATCCTTAAAACCTAATCCCCAAAACCCCTATGCATATCAAAAATTGATGAGCGAGTATTACTGCAAGATCTACAGCCAAACATATAATTTAGAAATTATTGTTTTTAGACTGTTTAATGTTTATGGCCCAAGAATGTTTTCTAAAGGCTCTTATAAATTAGTTTTTACTAGGTGGTTAGAACAAATCAAGAACAAACAACCATTAACAATCTACGGAAAAGGGGATCAAACCCGTGATTTTACTCATATAACTGATGTAGCAAGAGGATTAATACTAGGTATGACTACTAAACTAAATAAACCATACGAGATATTAAATTTAGGAGCAGGACAGCAAAAGTCAATCAGAGAAATGGCAAAGTTATTTAAAAGTTGTGTTCAATTTCTTCCTCCTAGACCGTTTGAAGAGAAATTTAAAGAAGCAGATATTAAAAAGGCTAAAAAATTACTTAAGTGGAAACCAAACATCTCAATTGATGAAGGAATTAAAAATTTACTTAATTACTATACCATTTATTCAACCACCCGCTGAATATAGTAAGCATCCATAAAGCTTTGGAATTATTCCGCCTTTTTTTCATATGATCGTCCCGCAACTTTTCTACCTTATCTTTATCAAAGTAATTATATAAATCTTCATTTTCTAAATGCTCATATACTAAATTTTTTAGATCACCATAAATCCATTTAGAAAGAGGTATACCAAACCCTTTCTTCTTCCTATCAACAATAGATAAGGGAAAGTGTTTTTTTAGCAACCCTCTTAATATTTTTTTAGTTTCAAATAAGTTAACAGATTCAAGTTGAGAGTTAAATGCATATTGAATAACTTTAATATCTAAAAAAGGCACCCTTACTTCCAGAGAATTAAACATGGACGCTCTATCAACCTTAACCAATAAGTTATCAGTTAAATAAGTATAAAAATCCAAAAGCTGATATTTCATTGGTGTTTTTTTTGTAATCTTTGCTATCTTCTTTTCAAAATTCTCAAATAATTTGTCATCAAAAAACTGACTTCTTGAAAACTCCTTACTTAATAAATTCTCAAAACCACAAAGAGACATCCATGCTAAATGTCTTTGTATGCCCTTTCTATTAACGCCTTTAAGAAATCTTTTTGCCGTTTCTGCAAACGGGTAATTATCAAAAGAGAAGCTATACATATCAGCCAACCAAAGCGCTGGACCAATTAAAAACTGCGGAAAAAGTTTACTAAATTTTTCAGCCACCAGGTGCCCCTGATACGTGGGGTACCCACCAAAAAGCTCATCTCCTCCATCACCACTTAAAACAACTTTCACATGCTTTCTTGCCAGCGCAGAAAGTTTAAATGTAGGAAAAAGAGAAGGATCTGCTAAAGGTTCATCCATTTTTTCTATTATTGTCGGAAATAATCTATACACATCCTTGGCGGTAAAGTTTTCCTGATAATGATCAGTTTTTAAAATTTTCGCTACCAACTCTGCATGCGACGATTCGTCAAAACTTTTCTCCTCAAAGCCTATTGAAAAACTTTTTATGCTCTTACCCAGTTTCCGGGTAAGATAGTAACTAATTAGACTAGAATCTACTCCTCCGCTTAAGAGTACTCCCAAAGGAACATCTGCCATAGATTGTGATATTACGGCTTCTTCTAAAATTCCATCTATATTCTTATCGTTTGAAAAATTCTTAGAATTTATAGAAAAATAGTTAACAATTTTTTTTCTCTTTTTGGAAAAAATTAAATTACTTCCTGGGGAAAGTTTATATATATTTTTAAAAATTGAAATATTTGAAGGAATATATCCGAATAATGAATAAGCCCTAAGCGCATCAATATTAATTTCTCTTTTGAGGCTTTCATGAGCTATAATCGATTTTAATTCCGACCCAAAGACTAACTCGTTTCCCCTCTTTAAATAGTACAAAGGTTTAATACCGACTGGATCTCTTGAAATGAAGATTAATTTTTTTTTCATGTCCCAAATGGCAAATGAGAACATCCCATTTAGAAATTTACTCATACCTTCTCCGTAAACTTCATATAAATGAACCAAAACCTCGGTATCAGATTTAGTTTTAAATGTATGACCTTTTTTTATTAGATTCTCAGTTAATTGACGGTAGTTATAAATTTCACCGTTAAAAACAACTGCAACGCTTCCATCCTCATTCTCAATAGGCTGATTACCGGTAATCACATCCACAATACTAAGCCTTTGGATACCCATAGAAACATGCGCCTTATTGTACACCCCTCTTTGATCAGGACCTCTATGATTAATTTGAGAAAGCATCTTAGAAAGTCTTTTTTTTTCTACCGGTTTATCAAAATTTACAATTCCTGCTATTCCACACATTAATAAGCCTTTATATTTTTGATTTCATATGTTGTTTTCTTTTGAGTTTCAAAATAAGTCCTGACAATAAGCTCCGCCAAAAGACCCATCAATAAAAACTGAATTCCAAGTAAAATTAAAAAGATGGCTATCAAAAATAAAGGATTTTTGTGTACATAAACACCTTGGTAAAGTTTATCGTATAAAACCACCCCCATTAAAGGAATGCTTGCAAAAATACCAAATATCCCAAAAGTGCCAAAAACATAAGCAGGTTTTGTTCCATAAGCACTTAAAAATTTAGCTGTAACTAAATCAAGAATTAGCTTTATTATCCGGGAATAACTGTATTTTGATTGCCCGGCAAGTCTTTTCCTGTGATTGACTATTACTTCCTCAATCACTGCACCTTTCCAGAATAAAAGGATTGATATTAAACGATGCGATTCTCCGTAAAACCTGATGTCTTTTAAAAAATTCCTTCTTATTACTTTCAATGAACAACCCAAATCATGAAAAGGAGTTTTAAAAATTATTCTGATTAGCAAATTAGCAATAACTGATAAGAAAACTCTTAATCTGCCATCCTGACGATTTCTTCTCCGTCCGACAACCGCATCAAATCCTGTTTCCAGCTTCCCTATCATGACCGGCAGATCTGCCGGATCATTTTGCAAATCCGCATCCAAAATTACCACTATTTCCCCGTTTGCTGAATCAATTCCCGCTGAAATTGCAGCTGTTTGCCCAAAATTTCTTCTTAACGATATAAGTTTAACACTAATTTTTTTGTTTTCATTATTCTTAATATCCTTTACCAAACTATCTGCAGAATCATCTGTTGAAGCATCATCCACATAAATAATTTCACATTTATTCTTAATGACAGTTAAAACCTTCAATAATTCCTTATTTAAGGTCGGCAAATTATATGCTTCGTTATAAAACGGTACAATAATAGAAAGATATGTCTTCGACATATTCTTTTTTAATTTACTTTCCATACATTTAAATATCCTGCTATTTGCGACCAGACTAATTTAGTTTGACCCTCGACTATCGACTGCGGGTCTGTCTTTGGTCCCAATACCAAATAATCATACCTATCATTTGATTCACCGTTAAATCTCAAATCTACATTTATAATAAAATTATAAACAGGGATAAATTTTAAGCTATAGTACATTTGATAATCATGCATTTGTAAAGTTAGAAAAGCTACTCTCCAAACTCCCTCTATAATCCCAGGAGGCTGCTCAATAAAAAAAGCGCCTTTTGCAGGTAAGATTTGTGATAATTCGTGAAAAGTGCCCTTATAATTTTCTGCCTTTAGCAAATATTCAGGTAAAATTTTTGAAATTATCACATCTCCTTCTTTGTCATTATAAACGGTTTTAAAATATTCTATATTATTCAAGTCAGCAAACCTCTTGGCTGGAAGAATAGATCGGTATAATTTATTTGTCATAATATAATCTACTTTTAAGATTTCTAAAATTTCCGGATTTTGGGTAAAGAAAAGATCTAAATAAGGAGGGGAGACGTCAAATCCCTGTGTTTCAGGCTTTTCATACCAAACAGGGGTAAATATTCCTACACTTTTAACCATCTCCAAAACAGGTCCGGAAGTAGGAAATTTTTCCATGAAAGGAAGTATTCTTGTGTCTACCCTTAAATTATCTTTAATCCATACCTGTTCAGCTTTCGGAGCATCAATCACTGTTTTAAACGAATTGGACTTTTGTCTCGGAAATAAAAGAGCCAAAGCTGGAATAATAGACATTATCACAAACCATGCAAGAAAAATCCTTATGACAATAGAATAATATTTACTAAAACTATTTGTAACCTTTAGATTTATCCAACCCAAAATGATAAAAATTATAATACCAATACCTGATAATTGATAAGACAAAGATAGAAAACGGTTACCATTTATATGTGTCCAACCTACAGGGACAATCCCATGAAAAGCAACCAATGCAGTAAGTCCAGAAAGACAAAACAACCATGTCAAATACAAAGGTGTTTTATCTGTAAATTTATTTTTAAAAATTAAAGTAGATACAAAACATGCAATGAATAAAGCGCTTGCTTGCCATATAGCACCAAAGTGAAACCACCTAAAAGGACTATGCTCTTTCTTATCCGGAATCATTTTGCTGGATTGCGCTTCCAATCTATAGGAGCGGTATTTTTCAAACCTTGCAGCAGGATCTTTTTCATCGTCTGGAAATAACAATACTTTTGCAATTGTTGTATTAGAGTTGAAAATTACTTCATTGACAAGTCCTCCTTGAAATATAGTTACGCCAAGAGTAATCAAACAGAATAAAATCCAAAACTTTATATTTTTTTTATACAAGGTAAAAAATAAAATCAGAACTATAGCAGGAGCTGTCACGATAAAAACTGACTCATCAGAAAGAGCTAGCACTGCAAGTAAAATCAAAATTACGGCTGAAGAAAAAAAACTTTTTAATTTATTTGGGAATAAAACAAGGGGTATTAATGCTGTAAAGATTGACAGCGCAAACATCCGGTGAAGAAAAAGATTTAAACTATCCAGTGAAGCCGGAGCTCCGTACGGATCGTAAGTACTATAAAGAGTCGGCAGATTATGAAACCAACTAATTATTCCATTATCAATATTAGGAAGGCTAAATTGGTATGGCCAGACAATCATGAAATTGCCCAGAGATATAATTGCTGTCAGCGGAATGAATATCAGAAGTATTAAATTAAAAATACTGTTTTTTACTTTAAGAATCCACTGAAGTATTTGTGATATTGCAAATAAAGTAATGAGCGAAAGGGTTGATCCTAAAAAGGTACCCGCTCCCCCGGTAAACAATCTTAATGCACCTAGAATTTCCGGTACTCCAACGTGAGAAGACGATAATCGATCAGGCTGAAAAGGAGTGTGTATTGGAAAATCACCTCTGACAAATAAGGAAGCAAGTATCGAATGATGCAACCAATCCCAACTTAAGGCGCTTCCGGTTGCACAAATTTGAAACAAAAAAATAAACCAGACTAACGAAGAAATTATCCAAACTGCTTTTTCTTTTTTTTGAGGAAAAATAATTTTTTTAGGTTTAATCTTTACTTTTAAAAAAAATGCCAACAGGATCTCAAGTGCCAAAGCTACATAAAATCCCAGCGATCCTTTTGCGGTAAAAGCTACTAAGTTCAGGAGAAAAACATAAAGCGCTATCCCTACTATAACTGCTGTAGGAAGCAATATCTGGATACGAACATCATTACAAACCCTTCTGACAATTATAAATCCACAAATGGAGAGGATTAAAATTATGCCTATTGTTTTTAAGTAAATCAAAACTTCCATTTTAAATTTGGTTGAATTAGATTGTAGTATACAATGAACTATATCCTTTTAATACAGGTTTTTTATTTAAAAATTCTTTTTATAGAAAATATTCCCCAAGCTAATATGAGTATGCCCACAGCGGTTGCAGATATCTTTAATCCCAAGTCTGCATATACTTGCGGAAGAAAAACAATAGCTAATTGATTTTGATTATTTTCAAAAGCCCAAAGATTAGCATAGCCGTTTACCACAAAATGATTCTCTTCAGGTAAAACAACTGCTTTTAGTAAATTCAAGTCATCAAAAAAACTTCCGGAAAGCTTTTCTCTGCTTACACCAGCTATAACCTTCCATTGCGGATTAAAAGTCTTACTTAAAATTAACAAACCCCTATCCCTGCCTTGACGGAACTTTATCCAATATTTAGTATCAGAAATTTTATATTTATCAACAACTTCTATGAAAACTGCATCTGTTAGACTTTGTAAATTTTTTTGATTATTTTGCGATACTAAAACAAAACCTTTTTTGTCAATTTGTTCTCTTTTTTTATTTACATCCTCAAACAATTGAATAAAATCAGAAACTTTATCAATTGAGGATAAACTCCCAAATTCCGGCGGAGGATTAAAATTAATTGGTTCAAAAATTGTTAATTTACCAAACTGCGCAACTTTCTTAAATTCATTTATTCTCTTTTTTGTTCCTGGGTCTAATTTTATTTCGGAAATATTAATTTGACCAACTGATTTTTCCGGATTATCTTTAGAGTAAGCCCATACTTCTAATTTAGCACTCTTAGATAAATCCATATGACTGTCGTTTTCAGTTGGAGTACCCAGAGGAAGAATTATATATTGCCAATCATCAATGTCGATCCGATAATCTGAATCTGCTCTTCCGTTCCAGTTAATTCTCACGTCATTATTATCTCTTAAAGCAATTACTACCTCTGCCGGAAGATTAGTTTTTATTTTTACATGCAGATATTTTATATTACTCAAATCTCTATCTTCCAGCGATATATTGCAAACTATCCAAGCCAAATCATTATCTTTAGAATCTGCTGTCATATTTGGGCAGATAATTTTAAGATTGCTTTCTCTTCCTAATGGGGGATTTATGCTTGAGGTTAGAAATTTATATTGATCTTTTTCCTCATCTGTTACCGCTGCCGCATCTTTTCTATCTACTAAAAACTTAGTCCTTAAAAGCGAGAGTGCGGGAGCAAGGTTTTCTCTTTCTATATTTTTTCTAATACCTTGAGCGAAATCGTAATAAAATGGAATCTGGGCTCCATTAGAAATAGCTGCTTTATCCAAAATAAAATGCATAGGATCAACCCCATTATAGATAGTGTCGCTCCATTGAAAAACTGCTCCCTCACCGCCCCTCAAAGGCGTCATAAATAAGCGGTAATTTTGAAGATCATTATTCCCTAACCATATATTTATATCCTCATAATACTGCGGGATCTTAACACCTATTTTTTTATCTATTCCTACTAAAACACGTCCGGTCCACATTGGCCAAGCGTAAACACCGCAAGTTAAAAAAACTATAATAATTAATCCTAAAATTGTAAATTTTATTTTTTTAAAAACATAAACTAAACCATAAGCAAAAAGAGGAGAATAACCTAAAACATAAACAAGACCAAATTTCTCAAAAGGATTCCTAAAAGCCTGCAAAGGAGCAAGATTTTCAAAAACCCAGACGAATAATTTTCCAAATGGAGGATTAGCACCTAATGATACCACTAGTCCTAATGCTAGTAATGCAACAAAAAATCTAAACTTTACAAAAGCTGGATTTTTTAATGTTTTAATTAAGCCAATCAAAACAAAAAAGGGAGGAATAAAGCTAATCAACTGAAAAATAATCGTTGAGTAAATTTGACTATATGCAGTAGCATCAAAGAAATATCCCTTTTGCAAAAGTCTAATAATTACATCTGGAGGAAAAGACCTGCTTACACCTAATAATGTCCCTAAATTTTCATTTGTATTAGTTAAGTATCCGGCAAAAATCTCATTCCCCTTCGTAATAAAAGGCAAAAACCACCAAGCATTAACTAATAACCATCCTAAAAAGAACAATAACATAAAAAACAAACCAGAGAAAATTTCTTTTGTATTTAATTTATTAGTTCCTAACCACCAAATGAAATACCCCACTAAAATTAACCAATAAGTTACGAGGGTAGTCACAAAACCAAAAGCCCAAGAAAAAATTAATGAAGAAAAAATTAACACAAATAAATAAGAATACTTTTTTTGTTTTAAAGCCTTAACCAAAATTAGTAAAGATAGGGGCAATAAGGCAAAAGAAAAATATTGCGGGTATAATCCTCTGCCCCAAACTTGACTAAATGAAAATGGATTCATTAGATAAAATAAAGCGGAGGTTAAGGATACTAAATACCTTAAAGGATAAGACTCTAAAAAAGCCAATGTCAGATAGTACATGGATATAGTTCCAGTTACTATCAGTAAAAAAAATAAACCTGCTTGAACTAGATATTGAGCTAATCCTAATTTAGCACTTAAAAGTGATGCAAAATATAAAATAGGAAGCCTTGGTAACCAATATAAGTTAGGCATCCCTGTATTAATATCAACCCAAGTTGATTTTGAAAGTTCTAAATTTTTAGAAGAATTATAGAAAATCAACCCTTCTTCTCCCTTACCTATAATCAAACCAGTGTTAAACCAAATAAAAACCAAAATTAACGGGAGAAGAATTAAAGGTAGAAGATATTTGAATCTTAGGATAATAGACATTGCTTGAAAAGTATATTATAGTGCTTTTATCTTAACAATGGGCACAGCAGAAAAGAGTGTATATTTTTTTATGGGGACAACAGCAGAATTCATCAAGCTTGCCCCGGTAATTAAAGAATTAAAAAAACAAAATATAAAATTTAAAGTTATAACTTCAGGTCAAAATCCTATCAATTTTGAGGATTTAAAAGATTATATCGGCTTAGTAAAAACAGATATAGCTCTCAAGAAAAAACCCAGTAGATCTTCAATTTTTTTCTTTTTGATATGGGCTTTTAGATCACTATTAGAAGGGGCTACTTCCTTAAAAAACGAATTCAGGGGTTTAAATAAAAATAACTCATGTTTTATTGTGCATGGAGACACAGTTTCTTCAACCATAGGATCCTTAATTGCAAAATTTCACGGTCTTAAGTTAGTACATATAGAATCCGGATTACGCTCTTTTAGCTTTTTCGAACCTTTCCCGGAAGAAATCTGCAGAGTAATAAATATGCGTCTTGCTGATATTCTTTTTTGCCCAAATCAATGGGCAGTAAATAACATAAAAACCTTTAAGGGAATACATATTGATACCAAGCAAAATACACTAATAGAAGCTTTTGCATGGGCAATGAAAACTAATAAGCGAAGCTTGCGGTCTGACAACTCAAAAAATTTAGATTTTAAGCAAAAATACAAAAAATATTATATCTTGTATATCCGCCGTCAGGAGCATCTCTATTTTCAAAAAGAGTGGACTAGAAAAATTATCAGCAAAATCATAAATAATGCTCCCTCAAATCTGAATTGTTTTTTTTCTATCCACTTTCTCAACAAGGATCTTTTACCAAAAAAGCTATCACGCAGTAAACAAAAAAAAATAATCACAATTGAAAAACTTCCCTATGCCGACTTTATGAAATTAATGAGCCAAGCGGAATTTATAGCAACTGACGGCTGCACCAATCAAGAAGAAGCTTCTTATATGGGACTGCCGGTGCTGGCTTTAAGGAATAGAACGGAGAGAATAGAAGGTTTAGGGAAAAATGTAATTATAAGCCACGGCAATGAGTATATTATAAAGGATTTTCTTAAGAATTATAAGAAATACAAAAACAAGCCTATCAGTTTCAAAAGGCGGCCTTCAAGAATTATAGTTGATTATCTATCTAAATCATTAACCTAATAAATAGTATCAAACTATCTATAATAGTGTCTGTTTTAAATAAATTTACTTTTTTTGTGCAATTACGGTCCAGGAATTATTGTTAACTCTGAAAATTTTAATATTTTTTAATCTTTTATCCTTAAAGAAAGCAAACACTTCATCCCTAGACCAATAATTTGCAATTTGAGGTATTAATTGATCAAAAACTATTGATCTTAAGTGCCAAAAATTAAAATTTGACACTTGTTGAAAATAAGGATGTGTTTGCTTTATTATCTTTAAATATACAAACAAAAAAACTGCAATCAAGTAAGATAAAGCATCTGCAACCTGTAGTGGTAATCTAGAAGTAAAATAACGCAAGAAATTAACTATTCCTACTATCTGTTCATTTCCCTCTTTGCCATAAACCCAAATAAGTATCTGACCGTTCTTTTTTACAGAATTAATCAAATTGGTAATGGCTTTTTGCGGGTATTGTAAATGATGCACAACTCCAATCGAAAATGCTATATCAAAAAAATCCTTATATTTCATTCTATAAATCGACTGATAATAAATTTTAGCATTTTTAAAATTTGACAAATTTTTTTTTGCTACTTTTACTATATTATGATCATGATCAAAAGCTATAACCTCTTTAGCTCCATATAGAAGTGGCCAGTAACTATTCCTCCCTGTTCCACATCCTGCATCTAATATTCTCTTACCTTTAAAATCTTTTGGTTTAAGTATATGAATCCATTTTAAAAACTGAATCTCGTAATCAGGGACTATCTTATTAAATTTAACCCATTCGTAACTAAATCTTTCCATAAAAGATATACTAGACTTAAGTGAATTTATTGGCTACTGCAGTCTATCTCGCTAAATTCTCTTCGTACTTTTTCCGAAATATTATTCACTATGCTTCCCTTTATATACCAGGTGTGAAGATGAGAAAGCGGTACTATTTGTCCATCATCAGTATTACCACACAGGTATCTTTTCACTACTCCAGGATCGGAAGTGGAACTGGGCCATTTATCACGGCTTTTTATTTCTCTTCGTATCGCAAAGGGAATTTTGGCTTGAGAAATATCATTTACTCTGAATTTATCCTCTCCTTGGATAAAGAAAAGACTGTTTTCTTCACCTGGAGGTACGTCTTTTTCGATTTTATCCCACATAGGTTTTGTCACCTTCGTAGAACGGTAATATGCTTCTTTTTTTAAAATTTGGTTGGAGATAACAATATTGCTTCCTATTATAAATAGTAGTAAAAAACTACTGAGATATTTATTTTTGATCCTTGTTATAAGGTACCCTAGAAAACAAGCCAAACCAACAGCAGAAAGCGTAAGGTAACGATGCGTCTGCCCTAAAACCTGTCTTTCAGAACCAATCATAGAATTATTAGCAAGCAACCAATTCGGTAAAAAGAAAGCTGTTATCCATATTGAAAATATGAATAATATCTTAAAAGATTCATGCTTCTTTTTTAGAAAATATACTAAAAAAAAGATCGTCTGAAATAAAAAAATATAACCCGCTACTATCCCTATAAAAGTTGGTGCCGAAATAGCGAAAACATTTTGCTGAATTGGGATAAACCATCCAACAAGTAAGTTGCCTAATGTATTAAACAAATTAGTTAATATTTCAATAGGAGAATTAACTATGTAATTAATATTTACATCTAGCGTAGGTGATATCTCAGAGGATCTTTGACCAAAAAGAAAAGACTTTGTAAAAAAAATCGTTATTGATAAAATCAATACTCTTTTCCAGTGCCGTATGGAAGTATCTTTAACCGACTTCTGAATAAAAGATAAGATATCCCATAAAATAACAATAAGACATCCAAAAATACCTCTGGAAGGATCAGCCCAGATGCTAAATATTAACAGTGCTAATGCTAATACATAATTCTTATTCGTAATCCAAAAATATATCCCGATACACAAAAAAGGAATTACTAATGCGGAGGCATGGGCTGCTACCCAGGCTACTGACGCCAAACCGCCAACCGAAGAAGCAGATATCAATCCCGTAAAAATAGCTGTTCTTCTTGATCTTGTAATCCCCAGCATCATTAAACTTACCGCAAATGCACCTGCAACTTTTAATAAATATCCAACTGTTTGCCAGTAGATTGTGTTAGCGCCTAAAAACTTTGCCAGGAGTAATTCCTCATAAATTACAATTGGATGAGGATAAGCTTGTTGATTATTAATCATTGAGGGGCTAAACATTGCATACCATATTTGCTCCCAATCCTCCCCCCAAAAGTCAAAACTAAAAGCTCTCCAAAAAGCAAGAAAGGATACTACAAAAATCAGGAAAACAAAAATTACAAATATTAATTTTTGTTTTTTTCTGAGTATTTCTATCATTTTTTATTCTCCACAAATTTACATAATTACAAACTATATAAAAACCATTTTCTATTATTACAGTTTATTTCAATGAATTCAAATCTATAGTATAATAATCTTCTGCTAAAATAGGTCATAGAAAAGAAGATGAGCAAGTATTTAATAACAGGTGTTTCTTCAGGAATAGGCAAAGCTTTAACTAAAAAACTACTTAATAAAGGAGAAGTTGTATGGGGAATAGCCAGAAGAGAACAACTCCTTAAGCGTTTAAAGAAGGAAATAAATAATTCGAAGAAATTTACTTATACACCCATGAACCAAGCAGACAAAATCGGTTGGCAATCTCTGGCTAAAAAATTAAAGGAAAAGAATTTTGTACCAGAAGTTATCATATTCAATGCAGCTATCTCGCAAAATGATTTAAAAAACGGTATTGAAATAGAAGTTTTAGAAAAAATGATGGATGTGAATTTTTTAGGAATTATGAGAGGTATCAATAATCTACTTCCTGCCGTAAAACCAGGAACCCAATTTATCGCAATATCTTCTTCTTCTGCCTTAAAAGGAAGCGGGATAGAGGGAATCGGCTATGCTGCTAGCAAAGCAGCTCTATCTATCGGTTTTGAGAGTCTTTATCAAAAATATAAAGACAAGGGCATTATATTTAAAACTATTTATTTTGGACCGATCAACTCCGGAATGAGACCGTTTAAAAAAAATGTCCCTTTTGTTCTATCTGAAGATCAAGCAGTCAACTTTATAATTAGTTCAACTAAGAGCAACAAAGGAAGATTCTTCTATCCCAAAATCATTTTTTTAATTCTAAAAATTATTAAGTTGTTACCTTCTGATATTTATTTTATAATACTATCCAAGATGGAAACTATTCATTCAAAGTTTAAAAATCATTATGTTAACAAGTAAAAAAATATCTGTTGTGCCGATTGCCTTCCGTGATGAAGGTAATATAAAAGAGTTATACGACAGAACAACTAAAGTTCTCAAAAAAATTACCCCTGATTGGGAAATAGTCTATGTTAATGATTGTAGTCCAGATAACTCGGAACAAATTTTAAGAAAATTAGCTAAGAAAGATAAACGCTTGACAGTAGTGCTTCATTCAAGAAATTTTGGCGCTCAAAATGCCTTTACCACCGGAATGAAACAAGCAAGCGGCGATGCCGTTGTTTTAATGGATGGAGATTTACAAGATCCTCCTGAACTAATAGAGCAATTTGTTAAAAAATGGTTGGAAGGATATCAAGTAGTTTATGGCAGTCGCAAAAAACGAGAACAAAGCATGGGACCAATTTGGGAATTCATCTATCATATGTTCTACGTTATTTTCAACAAATTAAGCTATATTAAAGTTCCGCTTGACACAGGAGATTTCTCGCTCATGGACAAGGTTGTTGTTGACCATATAAACAGACTTCCAGAAAAGGACAGATTCATCAGAGGACTTAGAGCTTGGGTAGGATTTAAACAAATTGGGATTAAATACGTAAGACCAGAGCGATACTGGGGAAAAGGGGTCTCAACTACTAGTTTTTGGAAAGGATTGCAATGGGCCAGAAAAGCCATATTTTCTTATTCTTATGCTCCCCTTGAATGGGTTTTTTATGCAGCTATACTAAGTGTCTTTATAACACTCTTTGGTATATTCTTTTACTTCACGATGTATTTTGTCGTACCTGAAGCACCCAAAGGATTTATTACTACGCTTCTGGCAATTTTATTTATTGGCAGCGTACAGCTTGTAGTTCTAACCTTACTCTCAGAATATATCCGCCGTATTTTTGAAGAAGTTAAAAATCGTCCCGAAGCAATAGTTCAAGAAATTATAAATAATCACAAAAAAGGATAAAATCTTATCTCTTCAAGTTAATATACCAAGGTTTATTAACTTTTACAATCCTTTTTACTAAACCTGGTATCTCTGTTTGATTTTTCGGCCAAATAGATTTAATGTTTTTAAAAATTGCCATAACTTGCTTTTCCTCTTCTGCCCAATGCGATATACCATCGTATTTATAATCTCTTCCTCTTCCCGACCCCACTAATCTAACAGGTATTTTTTCATAATGAATATAATTTCTAATTGTTTCAAAAGGACGATATAATAAAAAAGCTGTTATCGAATAAACAAACGGTATTTTTCCTTCTAATGCAAGCCCTACAGCAATTCCTATCATGGCTTGTTCCGAAGCTCCAGTATTGAGGAACCTATCAGGAAAATCTTTTTTTATATCGTCCCACATTCCGTAACCTAAATCACCTGTAATAACATAAATATCTTTATTTTTTTGCATCTCTTCGTAAAGATAATAAGCAAAATATCCTCTCATGCTCGGATACGGTGAATTTTTTCTCATATTAATACTTAAACAATTTTTGCGATAACAAATAATCTTGTTTGCTCATAATATAATAGTGCGCATCTTGACCTTTTAAAAAAGGAAGTGCATCACTGCTAGTTTTTGCAAAAACCACCAAAGGTTTACTCTTCGTGGCTTTTTTCAATATCTCAATTATTTGACTAATATCATGACCATTAACTTTTTCAAATACGCAGTTAAATGATTTTATCCTTGTCATAAGAGGCTTTAGTAAAATATTTTCGTATGCACCCCAACCATTAGCATTAATTATAATTTTTATATTATTAATTTTTTGATCACCTGCAATCCTAAGAGATTCCCAGATGCTTCCTTCTGCACACTCTCCATCACTTATTAAACAATAAACATTTCTATTTTTATCAGCTAATGCCATCCCTATAGCTATCGGTAAACCCTGACCCAAACTACCTGTTGAACAATGAATCCCCCGAACCTCATCCCTATTGGGGTGCACACCATGCTTCTTAAATAATTTCTCAGCATCCGAAAATCCAAATTTTTCTAAAACTGTATACAAGGCAACCCCTCCATGACCAGCACTTAATATGAACTTTTCTTCCTTTTTCTTTGTCCGATAAATCGCATCTATTAAATCTACAACCGATAGGCATGAACCCAAATGAGAAAGTTTGTACTTATGGCTTATTTCTAATATCCTTCTCCGATTTTCTTTTTGCCTTCTTGTAAGATACTTAATCATAAATTAACAGAAAATATGGACTATTTTTTTTCAATTAACCAATCTTCTATGAGTAAACCATCTAGTTTGCTATTTCTAAATGTCCATAAAGCTATCTCTAAATTACCAACGAGTGGATACCCGTGAAGATTAAAAGAAGTATTAAGTATACCTCCAACTCCTGTTATCTTCTTAAATTCTCTGATAATCCCCTGAAAACCCGGATTCCAGCTATTAACAGACTGCGGTCTGCCTGTTAAATCATAAGGATGGAGACCGGCAATTATTTCCTGCGCTTCTTTTTTAGTATCAAATGCCTCAATCATATAAGGAGAAAAATGATTCTTCTTAAAATACCGTTTTTGATCTTCTTCTAAAACTGAAGACGCAAAAGGCATCCAGAAATCCCGGAATTTTATCGCAAAATTAATTTTCCTGATTACTTGCATATTTCTGGGGTCAGCCATAATGCTTCTGTTGCCCAATGCCCTGGGCCCCCATTCATCTCTTCCTGAAAATCTAGCTATTATTTTTCCCTGAGCAAGTAATTTTGCTACTTCCTTATGCGAGACTTTTTTAGCTGAACGCAATCTGTTGGATTTAATAAATTCTTCTATTTGCTCCTTCGAGAACTCCTGACCATAGTACACATGAGTAATATCTATTTTTTTAGCTAGAATATTATTTTCTTTACAAAATCGATGGTAACCCTCCATAGCCGCACCAACAGCTGTCCCACCATCTTCTGCTGCAGGATAGAAAAATACATCTTCTACCTCATCTAGCTCTCTGACTAATTTATTTAACTTAACATTAAGGAATGACCCACCTGCACAAACTAATTTATGTATCCTGGTCTCCTTGATACAATTTTTTATCCATTCTAAACTCAATTCCTCAAAAAGTTTCTGAGTTGCAGCTGCAATATTATCAAATCTATATCCTGCTAAAGCTTTTTTATAAAAAAATTGCATTTTCTTTAAATAATATCCTGAAATATTCTCAAATTCCAAAGATTTCCGGGGATTAATTCTTACTACCTTTCTTAATATCTCAATTACTCCATCATCCCGTCCATATGGAGCAAGTCCCATAATTTTATACTCATGCTCCCATCGTTTCATGCCCAAAAAGGCAGTAATCTCAGAATAAAGATTATTACCCAAGCTATCATAAAAGCTGGTTTCTGCTATTCTCTTGATATTAAAACTAGATCCAATGCTAACTGAAGCAGATATGCCATCTCCCATCCCATCAAGAGTAAGTATTAAAGTTTTATCATTCCACGGTCTCTGATAATAAGCACAAGCTGCATGAGTCAAATGATGCTCAATGAAGTCTATTTTTTTATCAGCTATGCCTAATTTATTCAAAACATCAATTATTCCTTTAATTTTTCTAAATTTATGTAGTATAAAAATACTATTTTTGATAAACCACTTTTGGTGTATTACGGGAGCAATATATTCTGCTAATAAATGAAGTTTATTGCCTTCAACTCTAACAGGATCATCCAGGCGTAAAAGACTAGCCACTGCAATTAAACTCACATCTGAAGGATTGATTTTTGCAATTTCAAAAACTTTCTTCATAGCTAAAGCGGGAACACCCGAATAGTTTTTGATATTATTTAATCTTTCTTCATTGATCGCCGCAAGCACTTCTCCATCCTTGATTAGAGCAACTCCTGCGTTGTGTCCGTCATGAATACCTAAGATGATTACAGGATTATTTTTTGAAACCATAAAATTACCGAAGGCGCTTTAGCTCTTTATTGATCATATCTATTATCCTTTCAACATCTTTTATTGCTAAACTAGCATAAATAGGTAAACATAAAATTGTATGAGAAATACTAGTAGAATACGGTAACAATTTAGAATCGCCTTTTATATAGGGAAATTCATGACACGGAGGATAAAAATATTTTCTGGCTCTTATACCGTTTTTAAGTAAGACTTTATAAATATGATCCCTGATTTTTTCGCTGGGAAAGCAAATGGGAAAATAAGTATAAGTAAACTTGGTAAGTGCACTATTTAATTTTTGCAGTCTAAATTGATTATTTGAAAAAGCTGATAAATAGATGCTATAAATCTTCGCTCTCATAGCTATCTGTTTGTCAAAGTCTTCTAAGACACAAAGACCCATTACTGCCTGCAATTCATTCATTTTGGCATTAGTTCCGGCAAGAACTACCTTGTCATAAGTTTCAATGCCGTGATTACGGAGAAGATTAACTCTCCGATAATTTTCTTTATTTTGGGTAATCACAGCCCCGCCTTCTACTGTATGAAAAACTTTAGCCGCGTGAAAGCTTAAAGTATTTATATCACCCCAACAAAGTATAGATTTACCTTTATACTCAATTCCGAAAGCATGTGCGCTGTCGTATATAACTTTTAGATTATACTTCTTAGCAATCTTTTTTATCGCCAAAACATTACAAGGATTTCCAAATACATGTACAGCTAAAATAGCGCAGGTGTCTTTAGTTATTTTTTTCTCAATTTCCTCAGGATCAATATTAAAAGTTTCAGGATCTATATCAGCAAAGACTGGTTTTAATCTTTCCCAGATTAAAACATTTGTTGTTGCCGGAAAAGTAAAAGGAGTAGTAATGACCTCTCCTTTTAATCCCAATGCTCTAAAACCAAGCTGCATGGCAATAGTCCCATTATTAACAGCTAACAAATTATCTATCTTAAGGTAATTTTGTAGTTTTTTTTCCAAATCAAGAACAAACTCTCCCTTATTGGTAATCCAATTATTTGCCCATATCTTTTTTAAATATTTTATGTATTTATTAATTGGGGGTAGAGTTGTTTTTGTTACATTAATCATAAGCTTATTTATTCTATATATCTTATCAATAATATTCAACCACGAACAATCTTCTAACTTTTGATTAAAAAAGCTTACCTCAATCCTGAATTACTTCATTAAATTTGTAACATCGAAAACATTATAAGGGGTATGGTACTTTACTTGAGCATAATTTATATCTTCAAGTAACGGAAGATTCTCCCCAAAGTATTCATTAAAAATTATCCTGAAAGTATTTATAGAACTCATTGTTTGCTTAAGAGCTTTTGTTTCAATCCCTGGTAAATAGTAAGCATTCAATATACCGAATTTCTCTTTTAATTCATCTTTCGTAGCTTTTTGCCAATTAAAATTAGCTGTATCATTCCTGAATCTATCTGGATAGGGACCTTCGTCGGATTGGAGGATGATAATTGGTGAATTTTTTGAATTTCTCAGTATTGTTTCAATAAGTTGCTTCAAAACTTTATTGGTAAATTTAAGCTGATTGATATAATTTTCATCCCAGCTCCTTGATCTTTCTACCAAGAGCGGAATATATGTACCATCTTCTTCGAATACACGCGGAACATGGGTTAAAAGACTATGATAAAAAACAAACTTCGGCCTTTCCATATCAACGATTTCCCCCACCTTATTTATTTGGTTAAGTTGATAGTTATAATGACTCCTTCTATTATTTAAGCTCCCGACGCATAAGACTGAATAAACAGAGGAACAATCAACAGATGTTACTATGTAGGACAATACCGTTTGTTCAAATAACAACAAGGTAAGAGGAGATACTGCTATCTGATTAGCTGCATTAGTATAGTTAAAATCAGCATTTTTATTAAATGAAGTAGGCAACAGCGCGGGGCCGAAATGATAATATTTATACCCTTGCGATTTTAAATACTGCACCACCTGATTATCTTCTGTCCATTTAATTAAAGGGGTAGAGTCTTCCGAGTTAACATCCATCTTTGCGATATCATCCAAATAGCTCATATTGAGAGCTGATGCTAAGGAGGGAGTTGTAAAAGGATAGTTGGCTCTACTCTCATCTGCTATATAAAAACCCCTAGTTTTTAAATAATTAGTGAATTCCGAATTGTCAAAATTGAAGTAATCCCTTAAGGTACTGCTGCTTGCGTAACTATCGGGAATAATATAATAAATGTCAGGTTTGATAATCTCATTAGTCTTTGATTGTGAGGAAAAAGTTACGCCTGACCACTTAATTTCCCTAAGTCTGTTTACTTCATGATAACCAATAACGAGTGATGGATAAATTAATAAAGCGAAAGATACAATGTTTAAGATCAAAGTTGTTCTTACCAACTTCATCTTTGATCTTAATAATCGAAGAGTTACTACGAAGGCCAAACCAATCATAAGCAAAAGATAATATGTAGCCGGGATGTTAACCCAGACAAAGATTCTGTCTACATGAACGTAGGAGAAAAACATTAACAATAACAAAGATGTAGTTACCGCGGAAATCCTTCTGTTTTGAACTATAAAGTTGATTAAAGACCAAACTAAAACAACCAGGACCACAGAAAAGATTAAAGGTTGCCTAATTTGATTAATTGTTATTTCGCCGATATTTATTGAAAGAAGAAACAGTGTAGGAAATGTAACAAATAAAATCGGGTGGATAGGTATATTCTTAATTTTTTTCATTTTTTAGGTCTTACTTTTCATAAGATAAATATCTCTTTTAGACCCCCTAATATCTCTTCTCTCAAGGATTGTGAAATATTTTAAGAATGAAGATTCGAAATTATCTTTATGATAATTGTAAAATATATCCTGACGATTTTGCAGTAGTAATTGTACTTGAGAATCATCTTTAGGTATAAACTCAATAATTAAATACTTACCAAGCTTTTTGAACCAACTGGCAATCATATCAAATGAAATATTGTGGCCAATAGCAAAATGGTGTACTAGCGCTAAGGCCATTACCAGATCGGCTGGACCACGCTTCGTTAAAGACATCCTTTCTTCATTATTCCACCCAATCGATGGAGATGGGTTAGTCAAATCAACAACCAGGGGAAGACAGTTTACAGTATTATCTTTTTGACAATGAAGATAATTTGACTCCATAGCCAATGGATCAAAATCCAATGACACCACCAGTTTGGAATATTTTGAAGCCAAATGACTGAATATACCAGTATTTGATCCTAAATCCCAGGTAATTTTTGGCTTGACTTTTTTGATCATCCGGCTAACAATTTTTATTTTAGTTCGCATAGAATTTTTAGTATAGTTATTCTTCTGATAGTATTCAGACCATAAACTCTGTTTATCCTTTAGTTCCAAACTGGAAACTAAACTTTCCAGATTTTCAATAAGGCCCACCAAACCTATCTTTTTTAAAATATTTTTATTTGTTTTTGTTTTCTTTTGTCCAAAATAAGTTTCAGCCTTGGAGTGCAAATAGATATGGGTAAAAATAGCAGGACGCACCAGTGCTTTAATAGGAAGTAGCGCGCTCGCTAAATCAAGTGGTACACCGTCAATATAAAATTGTAACAATTTATTCAATCCGGCATTTTTATAAGACGTTAAAAGTAACGGGGATAGAAAATGCATACAAAATTGTCTGTAAGCTACCCAAGGTGATTCTTCAATATATCGTTCAAAAGATAGGGTATCTATCAATACTGGCCTTCCCTGAATAAATTGGATATTGTAGGCACTTGCATCCTTTAAACACATTCCGTGATCCAAAGCAATCTTCTGAATTCTTAAAGTTGCTAATGCTGCACCTTTAAGCTGACTAAAACACCACTCATAGGGATAAGAAATAAATGGAATTTGAGTAGGTTTTATTACTTTAAACTTTTTAAGATCAGGCATATTAACTTCTTGGTGTGAAATAAGCAGTTTCTCTTCAATCAATTTTTTATATAATCCTGACTTTAATAAGTAATTGTAATTTTCTTGATAGCTTTTAGAAATAGAACGATAAATCTCGCCACCTCTGATAAAAACAGTGCCGCTGGGATCACGGAATGAGCCACTCATCATTGCCTCTTGAAGAAACGGGCAAAAAATTCCTTAATTTTTTTCCAAAAAATCTTGACTCCAACCAGAGTACCTAATATAAAACCGATTATTATTTGCATAATATAACTACCGCTCCCTGGATCCAAATAAGCATACGTATCTCTTGGAAAAGTTAAAATCCAAAATAATAATGTTAATACAAATAGTGATTTCATAAATATAATATTAACATGTAATTAATGTATTTACTAATGAGGTATAGCTTGTATAATTTCCACAATCATATTATCATTTTTCTCTTTGTAAAGAAGCCTTTGTTTGATATAATCGTTTACGATTATATCGTTCACTTCTTGTAACGAGAACATTATAATCCAAATTAAATAAATTAACAAATGAAAACAAAGGTTAAATCTATCCATAATTCTAAAGAAGTGCTGGAATATTGGAATCAGGATGATGTCGAATCAATGTATGATAAAAATCTAATTAATCTTGAGATAAAATTAATAAAAGATAGGCTTACGGAAAAATCTAAAATTTTAGACGCAGGATGCGGGGAAGGCGAAGGAACACTAGAATATTCAAAGCTACCGGGGGTTAAAATTCATGCAGTTGATTTTTCTGAAACTAGGCTAAAAATGGCTGCGAAAAGACTATCTAAACATAACAATATTATTTTAAAAAAGGTTGACTTCTTAGGAACATACTCTTTGGATAAAAATTATGACACTATTATTTCACAAAGATTTTTAATCAATCTCATGGAGTGGAAATTACAACAAAAGGTTTTACTGGATTTCAAATCTATGCTCAAAAAGGATGGAAAATTACTCATGCTGGAGGGTAGTATCAAAGGGGTAGAAACATTGAATAAATTAAGAAAAGAATTCGGATTAAATCCGATCCCCGTCAAATGGCATAATCTATTTTTCAATGATAAAATTTTGATCAATTTTATGAAAAAGAATAACTTTATACTTGAGAAGGAAGATGGTCTGGGTGAATATTTTATGCTTACCAGGGGACTTAGACCATATTTTGAGAAAAAGCTTAACTGGAATTCCAAATTCAATAAAATAGCAAGTTCTCCTAAAATAAAAGGGATATTAAAATTGGGTTCAGCTTGTTCTAGACTAAAACTTTGGGTTTTTAGAAAAACTTAAACTTCTCATACTGTATAAATAACTGATTGCCATGCTGATTTTAATGAGAAGAAAAAGAAAATATAGTGGCATTTTTGGAAGGAGCTTCCGCCATTTTCCTTTCTCAACAAAAACCCAAAATAAGCGGTAAAAAGGATCGTATTGTTTTTTCACTATATCACTGTAAATTTTCAAATTTTTCTTTTTCCATTTTTCTTTATAGACTTCACCACCTCTGATGTAAATTGTTTTTTTTGTTGTAAATTTAAAAAAATCTAGGTTTTCTTCATGGTGATAAACATAGTCCCCTATGTAATCAAATTTTGCATTGATTAATCTTAATTGATTAGATAAATCCCAATCTCCAGGCCCCGCATTCAGCAAGGAATCATATTGTCTTTCTGTTTGCCAAAAAATGTTCTTTTTTATAATTCGTGCTGCAGCCACAACTGAATCTCTATAAAAATCTTCTTCGAAATTCCTGATACTTGTTAGGAGTTTACCCCGGGCTACAATTTTATAAGGAATATACCAAGCATCTACATCCCTTTTTGTAGAACTTAATTTCACAAAATTCTCTATGAGATTCGGGCTTAATTCAATATCATGATCTAATATGAATATATAATCACCTTTGGAATTTTTTGCCCCTAAATTAACCTGATTACAAGTTTGTGGCGGCTTACCTTTTACCTCTATCACCAGTGCCCCGTACTTTTTTACCAGTCTCCTTAAATCTTGTCCTCCATTATTATCAGCTATAATTACCTCATAAAAACTCTTTGAACATGTTTGATTAGCTATGCTTTTTAACGCAACTTCTAGAATGTTTATTGAAGCGCAGTAAGTTGGGATTATTATTGAAATAATAGGTTTTATCATTTATTTATCATTTACTAATAGATGTTTTCTTGCTTTTATAAAAATTGATACTCCCTGCTCCATTGGTATTAAATCATTTAGCTTGTCAAATAAATTAATTAATTTAAAACCCAAACTAATTAAAAATGGCTGTCTGTTATTTTCAAATTTATTCATACCCTTAGAAATTATGGGCGGTAATTTATGTAAATAAAACAGCTTAGCAATCAAATTTACAATATAATGGTTAAACGGCAAACACCAAAAAGTCAAGGACTTGCATATATCTACTTTAAAACCTGTCTCAGTTACTAGATTTCTTATTTTGTTTTTTTTGTACAATCTTGTATGTTGATTCCAAATCCCAGCCCAAAAACCTTTTTCAATATGAATTCCAAAAAGATGCTGCAAAATCCAATTAAATGGGTCCCATAAAAATGGGTAATCTATATTACAGGTTGTCAAAGCGAAAATACCATTGGGTTTTAAAAGTCTATATGCCTCGCTTAAGCACTTCTGCTCATTTTGTACATGCTCAATCACCTCACTCATTATAATTTTATCAAAAGAATTTGATAGATATGGTAATTTAGCTGCATCAGCAAAATTCAACTTAACTCTATTATCATTAATAAATTTCTTTGCATCAGCTAATGCTAGTTTGTCATTATCAATCCCTGTTAAACTAATTCTACAACCTAACCTATTGATCAAACTTAAGTAATACCCATTACCGCAACCAATCTCTAAAACCTTGTCTCCATCCGTTAGCTCCAAACCCAAGATAATATTTTTTGCCCTTCTTTTCAATGCCATATCTCCTACTGTCACTAAGGATTGATTAAGTCTGTTCTCCGTATGCTTCAATAATTTTTTCTGCATTATCTTCTGAATATCTCCTTTCTGCAAAATTGCGGCAATTTTTTGCCAATTTGTTCAACTCGTTCCTGGATTTGTAATAATAGTAAACGGCATTTTTTATGTTTTCCGGGTATACGCTAATTATTTTACCAACTGTATCGTCCATTGCCTCAGAAATAGCACCTCTATTGGAACCAATAACCGGAGTTCCGCAGGCTAATGCTTCCAATATCACTCTTCCAAATCCTTCCTCGGAAACAGAAGGAACAATCAATAAATCTGAACCGCTATAGTATAAGGGCAAGCCCTTTGAATCAATCCCTTCAATATACTCTAAGTTTGATAATTTCAATGCTGTTTCCCTTACTTTGGTTTCGAGCGGTCCTGATCCAATAATTTTTAATTTTATATTCTTATTCCACATTTTAACTGAATTAAGTAACTGCTCTACCCCTTTTTCTAAAACTAATCTTCCCACAAATAAAACAATGAGCAAATTCTTTCTTTTAGAAATAAACTTATCCTCCCAACTTAGCTTTACTTTAGCATTATCGATTCTTTTAAACTTTTCTAAATCAATCCAATATGTAAAATTCTTGACTTTGCTTTTGCTAATCCCTAATGACACAATTTCATTTACAGCCTGCTTTGACAGAGTTAAGACACAATTAGCATTTTTTAAAATAAGAGTTGCAAATTTTCTATATAAACCTTCCTCTGGAAAACTGTATATGCTGTGCGTTGAGATAACAATTCTTTTTCTAAATATCTTACCCCAAAAAACTCCTACAACTCCTGCAACTAAACCATGACTATGAATAACCTCTGGATTTTTTATTAATAAAATAAAAGGCATTACAAAAAAAAGCCCCGGGATAAGATATATGAATTCAAAAATAGGTTTGGAAACTAGTCTATAAAAAAGTTTTGGTATCCAAGGTATTCTTATAATTTCTATATTTTTATTCTTTTCAAATATCCTCCAGGCAGTTTCTGTTTCCAATGGCCGATATGTTAAAACCACAACCTCAAAATTCTTTTTTATCAAAATTTTACATAGATCGTCCAGATGGGTTTCTACCCCACCAATATTAGGTTTAAAATGAGCTGTTAATTGTAATATCTTCAAAGTCGTTTCACTGTTCCGATTAAATATCCCATTCCGCCGGCAAACAGTTCCATTATTAACATAATAAACATACCTATACTCAACACCGGATGTGCGATTATTCTATCAAACTGTTTATAAAATACCGGTCTTAGGAAATAAATAGTTTTGGGGCTAATAACCGGAATATTTTGTTTAGATAAATACCTATGCAAACGAAGACCGTAATAAAATTTCTTTCTAACCAAACTAATAAGTGAATCTATCCTCTCGTAATGATAAATAACAGACCGTATCCTTCCTATTTTATAATCAAGCGTTTTAATATTTCCTGTTAATTCCCAATCTTCCGGTCCAGTAATAGTCTCGTCATAACCTCCGCTTCTTTCAAACGCTTCTCTTTTAAAAAATCTGGCAGCATCAGTTATCTCGTCTCCTTCTTCGTTGTAAAAAGATCTTTCAAATGCTTTTACTTTTTCCCAGAAATTTACAGCTACTGATTTCTCCGGCACAAATATAGCACCTATTTTTTTATCGATGAGACACGCTTTAACACACTCCTCTACTACAGTCTGCGAAAGCTTCATATCGGCATCGAGAAAAAAAAGGAATCCTCCCTTAGTTTTTTTTGCTCCAAAATTTCTTTGTGCACTTCTCTCTGGTCCATAGTTATATATTTTAATTTCTAATTTTTTGGCAATTTTTACTGTATTATCTCTTGAATTATTATCAATCAGGATAATCTCTAAATCTTTATAGGTTTGTTCCTTCAACGAATGAATTAAGTTATTGATCACTTTGGCTTCATTTTTTGTAGTAATTATTACTGAAACAAACTTATTATTATTCATAATCCATGATCAAAGATAAATACTACCATACCGTATATTGCTTTTGAATTATAAAAAGTGTAGTTTTTATGTTAGATGAAATTATGGTTACTATTTGTAATAGTTTTCTTGGTCGGAATGGCAGTTTTCTTTCCAACTCTTAAATTATCCTTATACGGAGACGATTGGTTAGTTTTTTGGAGATACGATTCTTTTTTTCCTTCCTCTCAAACTTCAAGTATTTTAGGTTACTTAAAACATTTTCTCACACGTTATGGATCACAGGATATTTTAATGGGTCTTCTAAGATCAGTCTATGGTTATCAGTCTGAATATTACTATTTAACCTCGTTAATTATAAGAATTTTAGCAGCTTTTTCGCTTTATCCTCTTGTTTTTTATCTAACTAAAAACAAATTAGCCACATTATTCGCCATGATGTTTTTTTCTGTTACCACTATTGGACTGGAAACTACCGAATATATTTCTCATATTTCTTCTTATATTGGTCTTATATTCTTCAATTTATTCCTTTACTATTTTCTTAAATCACGGGAAAAAGGCGAGAGTAAAAAGCTATTTTACTCAGGATTATTCTTTTTTTTAACGTTTGTTATTGTTCCCATTCGAATGACTGGACTGTTACCATTTATTCTTTTAATTGAGATTTTTTTGGTAATTCAAAATTGGGGCAAAAAAATTCTAAAAAAGGTATTTTTACGCTTATCCTTTATTTTCTTAATTTTTTTATTTATTAATATATCCGGAAACCCTTTCTTCTTTCCCTCACAAGGAGGAAATATAAAACCTCCATCTAATATATTCTTAATTAATCAAACAACAGAATCACTATCAAGAATGGTCAAGCAATTAGAAAATCACCGATTTGACTTCCTGTTTTATCCAATTATTTCGTTCGGTAGTATGTTTGTTCCTGATACGGCCATAGAGAGTTACCCAGCGATCCCTAGCAAATCTCAGCTATTTTTTTTGCTTATTTTAGTTTACAGCTTATTTGCTTTTATAACTTTGACTATCATGCGTTCTATCTTTATAGCAAAGAGTGCTTCTCCTCGAGCAATTTTATTTCTTACAGCGGCTTGGAGTTTAATTTCTACTGTAGTTTACCTTGCTAATCAAACGACTTTTCCAGGTTCTAAATTTTTGATTTTACTGCTCATCGGGGGTTATATAACAATATTAGGATTATATTTGCTTCATAAATTTTATCGGAATAAATTAATCTCTCAGGCAATATTTTTATCTTTATGTTGGTCTATCGTAGCTTTCATAATACCATGGTTCTGGGATCCTTTTTTTCTTTTGGTTACTTATCATCGGTATTTGATTGGATCAACAGTAGGAATAAGCCTTTTTCTCGCCACGGTCATCTCTTTGATAAGGAATCAAAAATATCAAAAAATCGTATTGTCATTATTTTTTCTCTTAATGCTTATACATATCATAAATACCCGTATGCACATTAAGAAAATCGTAGGAAATCATGACGCTACAACCAGTAACAAAATTTGGTCCCAGATACCCTACATTCCAGAAGTTGGCAAGAGCAAGGAACCGCTAGTATTTTATTTTGAAGGTGATGAGACTAATGGATCAATATTAAATGATACAGTTACTTTTGGTTTTCCGTTTCATATGGCTATACTTTATAACATTTCTGAAACCAATAAAAACCCTGTTTCAATGATTATCTGGAAAAATGTAGAATCTGCAGTTTTGGATGGAAAATCATTTGCACCTCATTTTGGTGGCCGCACCTTAAATCCAATCTCGCCTTTAAGCGTTTACGCCTTCCGTCTTCAAGGCAAAGATAATTTGATAAATATCACAGATGATGCTAGAAAAAAATTGGTAGAATTTTTACAAAACAAGCGTTAAATATGAACTACCGGCAGCTTACGCAGCCGGTTTCCCTCATATTTCAAGCTTCGCTTGCCCAAAATCCTCTTCACCTTGTTGCTGAATATATTTTCTTACCTGTTCTTCATTAGCTCCAACAGT
>Ga0180007_10001397_pt1 | contig 33363 bp, 30 predicted proteins | sample MM_PC_MetaG_FD_121122 | JGI IMG/M metagenome (GOLD analysis project Ga0180007, IMG submission 121122) | Groundwater microbial communities from the Aspo Hard Rock Laboratory (HRL) deep subsurface site, Sweden - MM_PC_MetaG | ecosystem: Environmental > Aquatic > Deep subsurface > Groundwater... | reverse complement strand
TTAATGAACATGAAAATGGATTATCAGATTATTTAGATTCTCCATTTTTTATGTTTCTTTTATAATGTGAAATTACAAATACATCTGTAAAAAAGAATGTGTTTGCATTATAATAGAAGAAGAATTTGCGGTTGTGGCGAAATGGCAGACGCGCTACCTTGAGGGGGTAGTGTCCAAATGGACGTGTGGGTTCAAATCCCATCAACCGCACCACAAAATCGTCGTCAACTGGGAATTTTGATGAGTATTGGAATGTCGAGGTCAGATATAACCACACTTGTTGCAATCCAATCTTTGAGAATGCTCTTGGTCTCGTTTCTAATATCTATTCCTCTATTTTATCTGTTGATATTCTCAATGAATTCGTTTTTGATAAACCAAGCAGGATTATTAAGCAGTATTATTTCTTATTCACCCTTGCCAATAATAATATCTTTACTAATCAGCATAGGAAGTAATATCATTGCTATCATTGAACCAATTGTTAAATTTTCCAAAACTGAATTGGTCAACATTATATATAATAGGTAACTTCTCAATATTTATATAGTAATTGTTTAAATAGCGTCTTGTCCAATCTTGATTACTTGAAATTCGAATATGACATAACATATTGAGTTGGATAGGTAAGGAAATTTAACAGAGGGAAATTTCATAATATGAATACGAATTGGTTTCGGAAGAAGCATCGAGGCTATATAGAGTCTGTACGGACAATGCGATATGAAGTTAATAAGCATTGAATTTGTGACGAAATATGTTTCTTCGAAACAATTTACCATACAAAAGTCTCGTGTGAGTAAACATAAATAGTACTAAAAATATGTTACTTCGGAGAAGTCGAGGCACTTTTATATAGCACTTGGCACCACTCGACACACGTGGAGTCGGTCTCATTGCTTTCTCTAAAATGACCTTACTTTCCTGCCCTTAACCAATTGACGACCTATTATTTTTACAATAAATGAATGAACTAGGCCACATGATGCTAGAAATAACGATCAGGTGGCCTTTTTTGATATTCTTTTATTAATTCGTTAATGAGAAAACATACGTTTTTTCATTTAACCTTGTATGGGTAAACATAAATGCTTGTGTGAGAGAACATATTTGTTAGTATTGGTAAACATATCGAAAGAAAAAAAGATGACTACCACTAGGTATTTCATCTTTTTTTTGGACTGGCAATATTTTATGATAAACTTGCAACGAACAAGACAGGTTTTATTTTTAACAAAAATCAATTTTTACTATGACTAATTGAGAAATGATAGGTCCCATCTAGCCAAATTGCACCTACTTGACTGATTGTTATAATATACCCTTTGTATTCATATGTATATTCTCCATCAACTACATCTGAAACAATACATGCTTGACACCCCTCTATCACTTTAAGCCTTGATGCTTCAATTGTCGGAGCATAAGTAGAAAGGGGATAGGCAAAGTATAAGTCGATGATCTCGTTTGAATTGCTGAACACCGTGAGCCACCTTTCAATGGCTAGATCGATTCGGTTCTCAGAAACGAGTGATATGCTCAATACATTACCATATTGATCTGCATAGAATACCGTACCCGGAATTGGTTCACCAATCTCAGTTTCATAGCAAGTCGATTCCAATTGTGAAATGAGTAGGTCATATATACTTGAATCTTCTATTTCGGGAGAAATGATGGAAGCACGATCATATAAGAAGGAACCAAAAAATGTTTCAATTTCATGAACGATTGTCACTTCAAAAGGAAAGGTAAATTCAAACAAATTATACACATCCCCAACGAAGTTATATTTACTATTCAAATCTTTCAACCAGTCATCTTCATAATCTAGCTTGATCCCTATGGTGAGAGTATTGGATATGGATGTGATCGATGAAACGTTAGTTTCAATGCTTGTGGTCGTTCGAGATGAAACACTGGCGGAGGAAGTAGAGTTATTCAAACTGCTACAACCCATCAAAACGAATGACAAGAATAATGAAAGTAATAAAATAACTTCTCTCTTCATATAGTTTCTCTCCAATAAAGATTTTTTTCTAAAATCATTTCGAATGAAACAAAGACAAGAGTTGAAAAGTGGAATCTCTAGTCTAATCGAGTTTAGAGGCTGTTCTCGGTCCAAATAGTTGAAGGAAAGTGGATATTCTCAAAAGATTTGGCGATTGTTGAAAAAGCATTGAAGCTGTCTATTTTCCCAAAAGTGATCTTATTTGGGATATGTCTTCATAATCAAATTTGACTCTAGATGTTAAATTAAAATACTGCCCAGATTGCCCATATCGGGTGCCGCCCGAATCAAGCGAAACATAGACTACATCTCCCGGCTTGACAGTTCCCCCAATGAAATCAATTTTGATTTCACTTATTGTTGCTCTGTCTGTTCCTTTTAATACTTCAAGAATTTTCACGGTATATGTTTCACCAAACACAACCTCATTATGTCTGGTTTGGATCAATTCCATGACTTGGACTTTCCAAATGTTGTCAGAAAAATTCACAATCTTTGAGATATCAGTTTCAAAAGTATATGATTCTCGTGAGTTCTTTTGAAGGACTAATTTTTCGACATAAGAAATGACGGAATCTTTATTGACTTCCTTAACCAAATCGGTTCCGTTTTCAATAATAATAGAGTGAATTCCCATTAATGATGAATATTGAGAAATCGACTGATCGAGTGCCAAAACCATGTCACCGGGGATATGGAAAACATCGTGCAAAAAATATGTTTTGTCAGTGATTGTGACTGGTAATAGATACTCATATCCTTCATAGAAAGTGCAATCGTACATAGGATTATATCCTAGTTCTTCTGAAATTACCCCATAATCATGCAAATAGACTTTAATAGTTTCGGGATTTCTGCTTTCATAACTAGAGAATAAGGTTGATATGATCTCGAATTCATATTCGACATATGAAGAAACTCGTAATGCATTGAAAACACTAGTATCTGGAATATTATCACTCAAATTACTACCTACATTTACACCAATTAGCCTTCCTATGAACACATCATCACTGTATTGAATTACAGACTCAAAACTGTAATTAATCGGGATAACAGAAATATCGTTCTCCTCATAATCACCACTAGAAGTATTGATTTCATCAAGATTATTAGTAGAGGTAAACCCCACACAGCTTATCATCGAAAAAAATAATAATATTGCAATAATACAAAGAGTTTTTTTCATTTAATTTAGTCTCCCTTAATCATAAATATAATCCCAGATTTGATAAAGGTGTGCTTTTTCATCATTTTGCAAAATAGAAGTTGAGTATGTTCCATTCATAACTGCATAATTTTCTATACCTCCAATAACATTGTACGAATGTCCCGCAAATCCAAGTGCATGGCCCATTTCATGAGTCAAAACAACATTCATCCCAAACTGATCCTCATTTTCAGCATAGTTAATTATATCTATGTACATTTGGTGATATTCAAAAACCTTTAGGATTTCATTTCCATAAATAACGAATCCAACAAGATTGGAGGAGACAACACCGCACACTCCAGCCCCAGGAACACTGTCGTATCCTAAATCTTCTATTGTTCCGCCATATATTCGAATATCACCACTCGTCTCATAAGGCGTTGTTTGGAAGTTATTGATAAAAGGGTTTAAAGCGTTATCCCATTGGTTCGTTGAATAGGGAATAGCCGCGGTAAAAGCAGTGCTAAAGGCGGGGTCCGATAATACATCGTGGTTGTATATGTATAAATCAATATTCCTCCTTCCGACTCCATAAACGTAATATTCAGGCTCAAAATACCCAAACGCATATGAAAATCTAGTGTCCTGATAATCCCAATTGTATATTCTGGTAAGGTATGTTAAGGTGGCATCTGCTAAATCCCAAGAGATTCTGCTTTCGGAAACGGACTTCAGTGTTAGTGCTCTCCCATTTACATTTGTTCCATCCGAAACTCCTATTGAATAAGAGTATGGTGAAAAACTGCTTCCTTTCGGGACAAAAATATACTCTGTGACGCTCGTATCCGTCCCATCTAATTCAACAGAAATAGTGTTTATAGAGTATATCTTCCATTTGGTATTATCAGAAATAGATGAATATTGTTTGATTGCCCATGTGGAAGTGTCGTACCCCATATACTTGCCACTATAAATATTCTTTATAGTATAGTATAAATCTGACCCCTTGATAATTTCCCATTGTCTCCATGAAGAAATGGTTGACAAATTGCTAGCATTCAGGTCCCACTGATGGATAATAGTGCCAGCATCAACCAAAGGGCCATATAAATCAGCATATTTTCTTGTGTCTATATTCTGCATAAAGTATGTACCGCTGGAAACATCCTCTTGTTTATAGAAAGTCCACTTTGTAGCGGTAGAAGTAAGTGAGTTGCTCAATTGAAGTTCATCCACAGAAGAGTTCACAGGTGATGCGAGATATTGGTAATTCCATAATTTTGGTTTAATTATATACTTTCCTTCATTGTCAACATAAATAACCCATTTTGTGTAATCATTAAGTGTTGTAAATTGTTTTATGTTATTTTTATTAATTCCAGTGTTTTGACTGTCAACGCCAATATACTTGTTGCTATAGACCGACTTAATGCTGTAGTAACCATCCCCCAATTTGGAGATGAACCAATTTTCTTGTAAGTCAGGATGATATACCCACTCATGAATGAGTGTACCACTCAATGTGGAAGGACCATGAATGTCAATATATTTGCTACTATAGTTGCTTTGAATGTAATAGTTTCCCCCAACATCAGCAAAACTGTACCCAATAATAGTCTGAAAGATTGCGATACCTTCAAAATCAATTTTGTTGTTTGTTTCAGGTGAATTTACCTGAGCAAATACATTTATGGACCGCGCGAAAAATAGTGATGCTAGTAGCATAACGAAAATCATGACCTTCTTGTACTCTGGTTTCATTTGACCCTCCTTAATATTATTTTAAAGTGAACACAACATTTAAGCACAAATTGAGACGGTCTTCACAAGTCCAATTATAACAACTGAAAAAGAACAAGTAATTGAAAAATCAATCTGACTTCTAAAAAAAGAAAGAGAAACAGGCAATAATTGTAATCAATAAGATTGAAAGGAAAGAATGCATTGAAAAATCGGTATTTTAACAAGGAAAAAAAGTCACCGATATATATATATAACAAAAACTTGAACTGACAAATTAAGTGAAACTTTCCGAATTTTAATTAGTCACCTGTCATTGTGAAAGAATAAATTATACTGAATTGAATCATATAGTTAGCTAAAAAGTCTTAATAATAAACATACTGGCTCAAACATATTGTGCACCAGTACAATCTATTTGTCAATAATTAATGAATAAATTTTTACAATTTATTCTTCTTGAGTCATTACCATCCGCATAAAAGTATAGACGAGAATAAATAAATTCGCATTACTTATAGTAGATTGATATGGTTTTTGAACAGTGTTCAGTGATTTCATTTGGATATAAAAAGAAGGAGTGCGGGATTGTATCAAAATAGGTAATCTTTCACAATTTTTTTATAGAGAAGTCTTTAAGAAAAACGACTTCATTCTTAATATGAAAAAGTAATTAAGTAAAGCCTCAATTATTTAGCATTAAACTAAATTTTTTTATTGTTTTTTTTCTAAGAACATCTTAAAAAAGAATATCTTATATAGTCAAAATCCATTGAAACATAAGGAGTTAATATGAAAAAGTTTTTCAATTATCTACTCATACTATTATTATGTTTTGTTTTAGTCGGATGCAATACAACAACAGAACAATTAACAACTACAACAACCGAAACATTAACAATCAATCAATTTGACTACGTTACTGAAAGCGTATTTGTACAGACCGGCGATTATTCGATGCCAGGAATATTAACTATGCCTTTGGCTACAGGACCTGTTCCAGCTATAATTTTTATTCATGGCTCTGGTCCAGCTGATATGGATGAATCAGTAGGTGCTTTGAAGATGTTTCAAGATTTAGCAATTCATTTGGCAGAAGAAGGAATTGCATCGATTCGATATAACAAACGGACCTATGAATATGCCGATGAATTGGCCGATGATTACGATTTTACCATATATGATGAAAGCATTAATGATGTTTTGTCTGCATATCAAATACTGATGTCCGACTCCAGAATTGATAATGATCAAATCTATCTTATCGGTCATTCTCAAGGTGGAACGATTGCTCCAATCGTAATGAACATTGAGCCTAATATAGTTGGCGCAATCATTATGGCTGGAAGTACCGAGAACATCCTAGATATTCTTGCGGATCAATTTTTGCGGTATTATGGTCAAGAGTACTTGAACGAATACCTTCCCTATATTGAAACCGCAAAATCATTGACCGAAGTGTTACAAGGAGAAGAAGCATACTCCTATTTTGGAGCCTATGAAGCCTACTGGGTCAACTACAACAGCATCAATTTTACCCAAGAATTATTAAATGCTTCGGTTGACCATCCATTGTTGATAATGCAAGGTGGTACCGACATACAAATAACCTTAAGTAATTTCGAGACATATCAGACATTGTTAGGTGCTAATGAATTATGTGTATTCAAGTACTATGAGGAACTTAATCACTGCTTTGTAAACGGTGTGGGAGAAACGTTGGCAACTGCATATATCGTAAGCAAGGAAATTCCCGATGAAGTTTTGGATGATATCTGTGCATTTATTCTTGGCTAATACTTTGGCATGGATGGACTTTATATTGATAAACTTGCTACAAAAAAGAAAGCCACAAATGGAAGATTTGATTTCATCTTCACTGTTATGTTTATTTACAGGCAAATATCACATCAACTTGGGTATCTGATAACGAAAACTAGCAGCAACTTAGGTATGTAGAGACAAGTATGATTAAACTGATACCAAAAAGTTGTACTAAGTATAGGCCATAAACGTGTCAAGAGAGAAACAGAAATTTAAGATGATTGTGCTTAAAGCTGTAAGCTTCTAGTGCACAAAAAAGTAAATTTGGTATAACTCCAGATTAAAACACGCTATTTTTTTAGTGAAAAACTTGATGAACTTAGTAATGACAAGACATAGATAACTTAAAGACTCCTGATGGGAGTTTTCTTAATAAAAAGCTTGTCAATGTGTATCAAATGTGATACAATTATTATGGGGTGATAAACATGAGAAACGAAGTTATACACGTTAGAGTATCCGATGATCTTAAGGAATCAGTTGAGATTATTTTAAATGGTTTAGGTGTTACTTTGTCATATGCAATTAATATGTATTTAAAACAAATCGAGTTGAATCGTGGAATACCATTTCAAATCGTATTGCCAAATCAGGAAAAACAAAAGGAAATTGAGATATTAGCTCATGCAATTAATTTAACAGGTGGAAAGGAAGTCAACCCATATGCCACAAAGGTACTTGGGTTGTATGCTCAAGATTTGATTGATTATGAAACTACAGTTTTTGCTTTGGGAAGAAACTTATCATGAAAGACCCTTATTTATATGAAGATTCTGATGTTCTAATTAATAAAGCGAGCATCAAAGATAGAATTCTACTGGATGAATTTGAAAATCGTATGACGACGCTTGGTTTAATTACAATTCTAAAAACGGATATCAAGATTATAGATGTTAAAGATATTTTTCAAATCCATAAAACATTATTTTTAAATGTTTATGAATGGGCGGGACAGAATAGAACTATTAATATATTCAAAAACGAACCTATTTTGAATAACTTGAGTGTCGAGTACACGAGTTATAATCAAATTAATAAGGAACTAGAAATAGTAACAACCACATATTTCAAGCAGAATTGGAAAAACCTTTCTAAAGAAGAACTTATGCATCTATTTACAAGAATGATTGCAAAGATTTGGCAAATACATCCATTTAGGGAAGGAAATACAAGAGTTATATCGGCGTTTGGATTATTGTTTTTAAAGCAAAATGGATATAAATTTGATGTCGATATTATTGCAAAAAATGCAAAGTATTTTAGAAATGCACTTGTTATGGCATCCCTTAATGAATACGCTGAATATCATTATCTACAAAATATTTTATTAGATGCCGTTGAAGGTAAGTTTTTAGAACCAAGTTCATCTAAATACATTAAGATTAAAAATTATGATGTCAATCAGTATGAATACAATTATCATAAGGCAAAAAGATGAAACAACCAGATAAATGGAGAGAAACAATTGATCCATTCTCCTTACCATACAAAAACTTTATACTATTGGAAGTCCTCGGATATCCGCACGCAGGAAATGATGTGTTTTATGCCAAAGGGATTTATGAAAAGAAGGAAGTATTTGTTTTCATTAAAGTAGAAAGACAGGATAATGCTAATATAAGAAATGAAATTGAAACTCTTCATCAGTTAAATCTTCTTAATACCCCTAAAGTCATCGATTATGATGAACATAAGACATTCATGGTATCTATTGCTATTGATGGAGAAAGACTATCAACAATAGTAGGCGAAAATGTAAAGAATGAATCACTTGAGTATATGGAAGAATATGGCGAATTACTAGCTACGTTTCATTTCTTAAAAGGTGATTTCAAGCCTGTAGTTGATCGGAGATTCTTCCATATCCAACCCAAAGAGTATTTTGAAAAAATGAATATCTCTTTTCTATATAATTACTTAGCTAACAACTTACCAGAAAAAGTGAACACATGTTTCTGTCACGGAGATTTTCATTATGCAAATATATTATGGAAGAATCATCATATATCAGGAATACTAGATTTCGAACTATCAGGAATTGGGAACAAAGAATTTGATATCGCATGGGCCATTATAAGAAGGCCAGGACAAAAGTTCTTGAATATAAAGGAAGAAGTGCGGTTATTTCTAAAGGGCTATTCTAAAATGGAAACTTACGTTTCCCATAATGTGATATATTATATGGCGTTAATCTATCAATATTTTTATCAACTAGGCAGTGATGACCAAGAATATCAAACCTATGTATTTTCGTGGCTTGAAGAAAACTGTCAATAACCATTTAGTCAAGAAATCTTTTTTAAATTGACACGATTGTGCTTAAAGTTGTAAGCTACTAGTGCACAAAAAGTAAACTTGGTATAACTCCAGAGTGAAACACGCTATTTTTTTAGTGAAAAACATGATAAACTTAGTAATGACAAGACATTGTTTTTTAATTGAAGAACACAATAAACATCGTATTGACAATACGCGTTCAAAATGCTTAAAGGCTTCGGTGCTGAATCAGATGATGGTGAAAAAGCATTCTGAATAAAGAGTGAAGTTTGTCGTCAAAAACAAAGTAAAGAAAAAAGACATACAAGAAAATACTTAGAATTCTAAAATCATTCTCTTAATGAAAGTGGACAACTCTCTTGATAATACGCTCTCATTATGGTGAGACGGTAAAATATTGTTAAATAAGGATGGGATGACTAATGAAGACAATCGTGATTTATAAATCCAAACGTGGACACACGAAACGTTATGCAGAGATGATTGCAAAACAACTTGGATGTGAATGCAAAGATCTAAATGAAATGAAGAAGAAAGACTTGTTGACATATGATAAAGTCGTATTTGGTGCTGGAGTTTATATCAACAAGCTAAACAAGATTCAAAAAGTTTTGACTTTGTTTAAAAACAAACCGATTACAATCTTTAGTTGCGGTGGGAGCATTAACAATTTAGCTTATGAGAATGAAGTCATGCACAAGAACTTGACAGAAGAACAGTTAAAATTCCACAAGTATTTTTATCTTCCTGGAGGACTTGACATGAACCAAATTACTGGCATAATGAAGTTTTTCATGAATATCCTTAAGAAGATGTTAGAAAAGAAAGAAAACAAGACAGAAGAGGATCTTGGCTTTCTATCCGCATTCACGAATCCATCCGATTATGTGGATGAAGTGCATATTTTGCCTTTGATTGACTTTATAAAGGGTATTTAAAAAGGATTTAATAATTCTATGTTCTTTGCTTATAAAAAAACAAAAAAAATGTAAAAATAATATATTTTCAACAGTAAGGAAATCTATTGTTCGATATTTTAGGTTTTTTTAAAAAAAAAAATCACAATTTCATGATGATGCCAGACTTTTATATTGAAACACGATGTTTTTTTAGTGAAAAACCTAGTTAACTAAGAAATGACAAGACATTTAAATTATTTCAAGTTTATAACATTTACATAAGCGGCTCTATTGAGCCGTTTTCTTTTATTCTAAGTAGTAAAAAAGCAAAAAAACAACACGTTGATAGGTGTTGAATGGATTTTAAAATTAGAATATGACCCACTATAATTATTGAATTTTTGAGTAAATTTATAAGTGAAAATTAAGTTTGTTATAAGGAATTTTAACTCTTAGTAATTTTATTTAATTAAAGTAGAATACAAATAGAAGTAAAGACTTAGTTTATTTTTAAATTGGATGATGCTATAATGTTAGTAATTATTTGTAAAAATTAATATCAGGAGACACTTATTATGGACGAAGTGAAAAAAGTTAAGGAATGGTATGACGAACATTCAGAAACAGAATGGAATCGACTTGAAGGATTTCATTTTGAATTTGAAATAACAAAAATTATGCTACAAAGACATATTAAACCTGGAAAAATATTAGATATTGGTGGTGGAACGGGAAGATACAGCTTATATTTAGCTTCCTTAGGATACGAAGTGACTTTAGTCGATTTAAGCGATGGAAATGTTGCCTTTGCAAGAAAAAAAGCAAAAGAATTAAACTTAAACATTACAATATTTCAAGGAGATGCTAGGGACCTTTCTAAATTACCACTTGAGACATATGACAACATATTAGTTATGGGGCCTCTTTATCATTTATTTTCTAAAAAAAATAGAATAAAATGCATTGTTGAAGCAAAAAAATATCTAAAGAAAGATGGAGTTCTCTTTGCTTCATTTATATCTCTTGCGGGAGGATTACTGTATTATTTGGATAATTGCCCAGAAGAGATAATTCATGAAACAGCATTAGATTTGTTTGATTGCATGGAGCAAGATAAATCATGGAGTGGGAGAGCATTCACTGAAGCTACATTTATTGAAATCGATGAAATTGAGCCTTTCTTTCGTCAGTTAGGTTTTTCTAAAATCACTATATTTGGGCAAGAAGGTGTAACAGGGCCTAGATTACGAATGCTTCAATTAGCTTCAGAAGAAGTAAGAAATTTTTATCTGAATCTTTCAGTAAAACTATGCGAAAAGAAGAAATACTTCCCATATTCAAATCATATTATGTATATAGGGAAAATATGATTAAAAAAACAGGAGAGTATATGAGAGAATTTAAAGCAATCTTTTTTGATAGAGATAATACTTTAACAAAAAATAATCCTGAAATGGATTTAGAACTACACAGAAGATATAAAGAATTAAGCAAAGTAGATTTAAACATTCCATATAAAAGGTTCATCAAGTTTTTTAATAAAGTTATGGAACAAGATAAGCCTTATATTCCTTATAAAACAATCGAAGATGAACTATTATTCTTTATAGATTTTTATGAATTACTCTTGATTGATGATGGAGTAACAGAAGATGTAAGAAATAAAGCTAATTACCTAGGTGAAAAATTATGGTATGTTTATAAGAAACCTTTTGAAGAAACAGTAGAAGTCTTAGAATATTTCTTTAACAAAGGGTATATAATGGGAGTAATAAGCGATTGCCCACCATCATTAAAGTATTCATTAGAGTTAATAGGACTTAGTAAATTCTTCACTTCATTTACTGCAAGTTCGATTGTAGGAGTTGGAAAGCCTAATCCTATCATCTATCAGTATGCTTTAGACGTTGAAGGAGTAAAAGCAGAGGATTGTCTATATGTTGATGATACTTTGGATGAAGCAGATGGGGCCAGATCAATGGGATTTACTTCCTTTCATATTGATAGAAAAGGTAATCAAAATAAAACAGAATGGACCATTTCTAATTTGAAAGAAATAATAGAATTTGTTGAATCGCAATGAATGTATATCGACTAATTCCTCTGGAAATCAGTAAACTTAGTCATGACAACACAAGATAATTAAACAAAGTTTATTTCAGAAATGAAGTAAACTTTTTAGATTTAAATATGATATAATTTGAATAAATAGAAATACATATTAAAATATATTACAAATTTACTATATGAGAAGAGAAGGATTGTATGAAACCAAATGACACATTAATGGTTGTTAAGGCAACTCATGAGAATATGAAAGATTTAGTGTCAAAATACTATTATAAGCAAAATCAAAACTCGTATTTAGCTAAAAATTTTACACTTGAAGCTTTAAACACAGATATAGGCTATCTTATCGATAAGGGATTAAGTTATGTTAGTATAGAAAATGAAGTTCCTGTTGGATATATTTTAGGCTATAAAGTAAAAGAATTATTTTTTAATAATCCAGGAGTTTATACGCCTGATTTTGCTGTATATTTTGAGAACAATCAAGTATTGTATAGGTTATTAGAAGTATACTATGAAAAAATGAAAAAACTTAATTTCACACATCATGCAATGACCTTTTTAACACCATTTCATGATGATTTTATCATTCAATTAGGATATGGATTAAGAGTCATAGATGGTGTTAGATTTCCTAAGAAATATATCATTAATGATTCTGAAATTTCAATAAAAGCTGCAGAAATTAGTGATTTCAATAACTTACTACCTATATTTAAAGAACACAATCTTTATATGAGTAGTAGCCCAATTTTCCTCGATGCTGAAGATCCTTCTGAAGAATTAAATGAGGTTTTAAAGGACGAGCATAAAATTGTTTTTAAAATACTATATAAGTTAGAAATAATTGGATTTTCAATCGTTGATAAAAAGTATGCTCCAGGAGGAAAATATTTTAAGGATAGTGAAACTTTAGGCGTAAAGGGAACTCACATTAAAAGAAAGTATCAAAACAAACAGATTGGAAGAAGATATATAGAATTACTAGATAACTACTGTGTAGATAACGGATATAATCGCTTAGCAGTTGACTTTGAAAGTATGAATTTACTTGCTGTTACATTTTGGAGGAAACATTATCATTTAAGTGCAAAAACATATGTTAAATATTTAGGTAAGTAATATATAAATTTTAAAAGAATTAGTTTGTTTATGCAGTGCATTTCATTCGAAAGATAAAGGCTTAGTATAGCTCTATATTAAAACGCGCTGTTTTTTTACTGTGAAATGTGATAAACTCAATAATTGTAAGATAAGGTGATTTTATCCATTATATTTAATTGTTAAAAATTTGCATAGATATACATAAATATTTTTTTCAGAAACATATGCAATCTTATGCAAGGTATAGTATAATGATTGAAAGTAAAGACGCCTCAAAGATTAAAAATTTAAAACTAAGGAGTGTTATAATGACAAATGCAATTGAAACTTATTCAATATCATTTTTGATATTACTCATCATTTTAATCAGTATAAGACGGCATAGTGAGAAATCTCACTTTGAAAATCTTTTGTTTACTGGAATTATTTTGATAAATATGACGCTTCTCATTTTTGATTTCATTCAACTTTGCGTAGACAAACAATCAGGAACCATGATGGTTTTTCTTAATAACTTCTCAAGTTTTATGTTTTACTGGATTGCGCCATTTTTAACCTTGCTTTGGCTTGATTATGTTGATTATTTTATTCATAAAGATAAATTGCGAATCAGAAAATTTCACAAGTTTCTTGCAGTCCCTATGCTTCTTTACGTTCTTTTATGTTTCTTAAGCATGTTTACCAATATATTCTTTTATGTGGATTCTTCGAACACTTACTCAAGAGGAAACTTTTATTTGTTATACCTGATAATTATGTATTCTTTTGTAGTTCTTTCAACTTATTACATTATAAAGTATCGAAAAAGATTTTCAAAATCAACTTATTATCCATTGTTATTATTCGCTGTACCACCAGCAATTGGCGGAATTATACAAGCTTTTTCCTATGGATTATTACTTGCTTGGCCTATGACCATGATTTCAGTGTTCATGGTGTTTGTCTTTGTTCAATCAAAACGAGCAAATACCGATTACTTAACGGATATATTCAATAAACGAGAATTTGATAATTATATAAATGTAATTTCAAAATCAAGAAAACACAATTACTATTTGGCAGGAATTTTTGCTGATTTAGATGGTTTTAAGATGATTAACGATAAATACGGGCATTATATTGGAGATTTAGTTTTAAAGGAAACTTCTTTTCTTTTAAAACAAAGTTTTGGCCCAGAGCATTTCATCGCCCGTTTGGGAGGGGATGAATTTGGTGTAATTTTTAAGCTTGAAAAACCTGAATTGTTAAATGTTCTCATTCAAAAACTAAATGATAATTTTGCTGATTTCAACGAGAATAAAAAGTTTCCTTTTGAAATTAAATTAAGTATTGGTTCGCAAGTATATGATGAAGCCATTCATGGAAGTGTTCAAGATTTTGTTAAAATATTAGATGAATTGATGTATGCTGAAAAACAGTAGTTTTAAGAGCGAGTTTAGTTATTAGATTCACTTTAGTCAAGTATTCTATGATTTAGTTGGATGTTAAATATTAAGTTTTATATCTCAAAATAAAAGGCCATCGAACGAAATAATTATCGTTTGATGACCTTTTTTACATACATGAAATTATTTGTTTTATATTAAAAGAATTCAAAATAGAAATAATAGGCTAGGCTTTAATTGCCCACCGAAGTTTAGCAGAGCGAGCTCGACTGTTAGAGTTTTGTTCTTCCATGGATGGGCGAATGGGGTCAGGTGCGATTGCACTATAAATACCCTCTCTAAAAAAATGCTGAAAAGATTTTTTTACGAGTCGATCTTCACCAGAATGAAATGAAAGTATTGCGATTTTTCCACCCTTTGAAAGAATCAAGGGAAGTTTTTCCAAAAATTCATATAATGATTCAAGTTCATGGTTAACATCAATTCTAAGCGCTTGAAAAGATCGTTGACACGATTTTTTAATTTCTTCATCTCTTATCGTTTGAGAAAGAAATATAAGAGCATTTTTGATTATTTTTTGAAGATGAGTAGTTGTCAATATATCGATACCTTTTCGATATTCAGATACAATTTCAAAAGCGATTTCTTTAGCGTATGGTTCATCAGAATTTTCTATAAGCATTCCTTGTATTTCGATTTGAGTCATTCCTTTTAGGCGAGCAGAAGCTGATATGCCTTTCTTTGGATTCATTCGCAAATCTAAAGGGCCCTCAGTTTTAAAGGAAAACCCTCTTTCAGGATTATCAATTTGCATGGAAGAAACACCTAAATCTGCTAATATAAATTGAAGTGGACCAGATTCTTTATATATTTCATCAATATGAGAAAAATTCATATGCTTAATCGTAAGAATAGTTTCATCGAATCCTAATTTGCTTAAACGTTCTAAAGTATGTGGCAATTCAATTGAATCGATATCAATTGCATATAAATGACCAGTATGGTTCAAACATTTTAGTATCTCCAGAGTATGGCCACCATAACCAAGTGTTGCGTCAAGTCCAATTTGCCCCGGCATAATTTGTAGTATTTCCAAAATTTCATTTACGCAGATGGGACGGTGCATTCCGGCAGGAGTATTTCCTTTTTGAATGACTTTTTCAATCGTATCTGTATATTTATCTGGTTGTAATTCTTTGTATTTAGCCTCAAATGACTTTGGATGAGTACCTTTATAACGAACACGTCTTTTGTGTTCTTGTTCTGAATTGTTCAAGGGTATACACCCACCTTATCTTATAATTAGTTTTTTATTTTTATACAAATCTTATGATACCTTAATTGCGATGTAAATGCAATCAATTGAGGATTATAGATTATGAAATGTCTACTAAATTCCGCGTTAAGCGTTTCAAATGAAATATAATTTAATATATTTTACATTAATCAATATTATTAAAAATTGATACTTTTCTTTTTTGACTGAGAGCCATTTACCTAATTCATTTAATGTAGTATAATTCAAACAACTACAACTTCATTAAATCATTTTGTGATTTGTAATTATTAAGTTCAAAAAAGACTCAAATATATTTTTAGGAAGTGAGGACAAAATGCCAACTAAGCCAAATATTGAGGCAACATCTCAAAAAATAAATGATTTAGATCAAACAGCAGAAAAGAAAGGCATGTCTTCCAAAAAAATCAGTTCAAAACCCGACGTTTTATTTTCTAAAGATATTCCAAAATCAAAAGAGAAAGAAATTAAAAATTTGATATATCATGATTCTTTAACTGGTTTAAATAACAGACAATTTTTTTTGGAAAATCTTTCCATTTTAGATTCTTTAGATAATCTTCCTCTTTCGATTATCGTAGGAGATATTAATTGTTTTAAACTTGTAAACGATTCTCTTGGTTATATTTATGGCAATAAATTATTAAAAACATTTGCCAAAATATTTCAAAACACTTGTCGTCCTTTTGATATTGTCGCAAGAATTGACAGCAATAAGTTCGTTTTTATATTACCAAAATTAGAAGAATCTTTAGCAATTAAAATGATAAAAATGATCACAATTCGAATTGAAAATGATCCAATAAATTTACTTAAGTCATCAATGACTTTTGGATGTAAAACAAAACAACTTGTAAAAGAAGACATTAATGAAATCATTGAATCTGCAGAAAATCAAATGTATCAACAAAAAGTGAATGAAAAAAATAATTTAGTGCGAGAAATGATTATCCAAATCATGTCTACGTTATATGATAGAAATCATCGAGAAAGATTACATTCACAAAAAGTTAGTGTGATTTGCGAAAAAATAGCAGTGTTTTTAGGATTAGATGTTCAAGAACGTCATGATTTAAAAATGGCAGCGTTAATGCATGATATAGGAAATATATACATAGATGAAAGCATCCTTCATAAAAGAGGAAAACTCACTCGAAAAGAATGGATTCAAATAAAAAAACATACTGAAGTAGGATATAGGATATTAATTTCTTCAAAGGAATTTTTAAAAATTGCAGATAGTATTTTACAACATCATGAAAAATGGGATGGAACGGGATATCCAAAAGGTTTAAAAGGAAAAGATATTTTATTGAATGCTCGTGTAATCGCAATCGCTGATGCTTATGAAGCTATGACTTCTGTAAGATCTTATCGCAAAAAGATGAGTAAACAAGAAGCGTTTGAAGAAATAAAACGCTGTTCTGGAACACAATTTGATCCAAAACTTGTAAGGCTTTTTATTAATCATTACTCAGAATAAAAGCAAACACAAAAATTTTAAATTATTAAGGAGTAAAAATGGAAGTTAAAATCATTACAGATGTCAATACAAAATCGAACATATGCAAGGTAGTATTAAATGATTTACATGAATGGTTTGGTATTGAAGAATCTAAAAAACAATACATCGAAATGGTTAAAAAATATGTATTTTTTGCTATGTATGAAAATGAAACTCCCGTTGCATTTTATTCGATTAAAGAAGAAAATATAAATACATTAGAGATGGTTGTTTTAGGTGTTTTAAAGAAATATCAGCATCAAGGAATTGGAACAAAATTACAAAAATCAGTAGAAGAATATGCTAAAAAAAATGGATATATAAATATAATTGTGTTAACGTTAGCATCAAAGCATAAAGATGTAGCATATGCCGCCACAAGAAAATTTTACTACAAACAAGGATTTGAAGATATCTACCAAAGCGATAAAATCTGGGATGAATTTAATCCATGTCAAATTATGTTGAAAAGACTTTAAAATAATTCAATCATTTTAATCTAAAACTCATAGATTAAAATGATTTTTTTATAGTTAATAGATAATTAAAATCAAAAAATAAGTTGTTTAATAAAGAATAAAAAAACAGAAATAATCACAAAAAAATCATAATAAGTATATTGACAGACATAGTACTTTCTGTTAAAGTGTTATGTGTGACATAGTAATGTTTTTTTAAAATTAATTTCTAGTCATTTCATCAAGATTTCGTTTTTGATGAGAAAGAGTATTAGTTAAAATATTGAATATAATCTTCACATTTTCCAAGGAGGAAAAAGCATGAAAATAGCTGTATTAACAGATTCTGCTGCGAATTTAGAACCTGAGTTTATCAAAAGACATACTAATCTATTTGTTATTCCATTAATGATTTTGGTTGATGAAAAGAGTTATCGTGATCAAGTTGAAATAACAGCACAAGAAGTGTATGAACAACTTGACTCTCATCAAATTTCTACTAGTTTACCAAACCCTGGGGATTTAAGTCTAGCCTTAGATGAAATGAAAGAAAAAGGATTTACAGATGTTATCGCCATCAATATTTCTTCTGGATTAAGTGGAACCTTTAATTCTTTTCGGTTGGCGTTTAAACGTGTAGAAGGATTAAATATTGTACACTATGATTCTAAAACGTTGGGTGGAGGGCTTGGGTGCTTAGTGGAGTATGCGCTTGAGTTGGTAAAGAAAAAAACACCGATTGAAAAAATTGTCCCCGCATTAGATCAACTTAGATACAAAGATAGCATAGCTTTTTATACTATTAATACTTTAAAGTATTTACGAAAAGGTGGAAGAATTGGAAAGGTAGAAGGAACCATTGGCGATATTTTACACATTAAACCAGTAATTACAGTAAATGATGAAGGTGTTTATGTTACGATGTCAAAAGCTTTTGGTTTAAACCGATCTTTAATCTCAATGAAAAATATTTTAGTAACTAAATTTGGAACAGATTTAATTGATTTGATTGTGCATTATGGCGATGATCCTGTTATGGCAGAAGAATTAGGAAACAAACTGAAAACAGTTTTGAATATTCGAAATCTTTCTATGTCTAGATTAACTCCCGTATTAGGAATCCATACTGGACCTAAAATGTTCGCATATGTAGCAAGAAGAGTAGCATAAGAAATTGATCTTTTACAAAAAGCAGAGTTAATCTGCTTTTTTTTAATAAAAAAAAGCCACTTGAAGTGGCTTTAATTGGTAGTAATAATTATTCGGTTTTTGTTTCTGATTCCACTTCAGGTAAATCAACAGTTTCTGTTTCTTCCTCTTCAGGAGATTCAACGGATAAACTTGATTCTTTGATAATGAAAATTAAATGTTCAGGATCATCAAGGATTTTAACTCCTTTTGGAACCGCGATATCTTTAATATAAATGGCGTCGTCCACATTCATGTTTTCTACATTAAATTCAAACTTAGAAACACCTTGGTCGGCTGAATATTCACATTCAACAGAAGAAATGGCCATTTGAACAAATAGTTTTCTTTTCTCAACTTCATCTTTTCCATGAATTACAAATGGAACACGAGATGAAATTATTTCATCTTTCGTAATGCAATGCAATTCAAAATGGATAATGTCATTTTGATTCATAGCATTTTTTTGAACATTTTTAATGTATACAATGAGTTTCTTTTTATTTAATGTAATGGGAAAAGTCATTGTTTTTCCATAGGTGCTTAAAGCTTCTTTAAAAACTTTATCTTCAACTTCAATCGATTCAGATTCGATTGATTTGCCATAGATTGCACCAGGAATCATTAAATCTTTTCTAACTTCCCTTAACGGTCTAGTTCTTAGATATACTTTCATTATTTTCTCCTTCTAGAGCTTTTTTATTATTATACCACGATTATGCAATATTGTCCATGTAACTCCTAGCAATCATTGTGTGTTTTTTTGAAAACAATTAATATATATTTTGATAAGAGAAGTAATAAAAAAAAAAAACATTCATTCAAAAAATTTTATAATTTTAATTTTAATTATGCTATACTATAACCGAATATGACACCTCGTTATTAAAAATAATTTCGCTTTTCTATAAATGAAAGAAGATTGTTTATGAAAAAAACTCTTGTGAAAATTAAGATAGAAATGAAACAAAACTTAGATAAATTACAATTTAAATCTTTGTTAAAATTTGTATCTGATTGTGTGTTTCATGTATTATATCTTTATGAAGAAAATTATCCAAATGATGTTAGGCCAAGAAAGGCTTTAGAAGCGACTGAACTTTTTATAAAAAATGAATTGAAGATAAAAGAAGCAAGAAATCTTTCGTTCTCCGCTCATAAAGCGGCAAGAGAAGCAAGCATTGCTGCAGCACGATATGTTGCACGAGCTGCAGGACATGCAGTAGCAACGATTCATGTTAAAGGACACGCAGTCTACGCTTTGTCGTATGCATTAACTGCAGTCTCTGATGATGAAATTAAATTAAAACAAGAAGAACTGTGGCAAGAAAAATGTCTGTTTGAATTGAGTCAACAATAATTTCATTATATTTTTTGAGATAAAAAAATTTCTGTTTTATGATTCTAATTATGTAATATTTATAAAAAGATAAAATAAAATAAAATAATAATTGTGTTTTACACAGTAATATGATAATCTATTATTGTGTAAAACACAGTAAGAGGTATGAGATGAAAAAATTACTACTAGAACATAAAGGAAAATTCATATTATATGTAATAGCATGTTTCCTTCCAGTTATTTCTCAATTAATGCAAATAGGAGTAGTAGCTCTCATTTTTGAAACAATTGAAAGAAATACCATGCAATTTTTTTGGATAGCTCTTGGATTATCTGTTTTATATTTAATTTTGAATGCAGTTTTATTTATTATTTCAAGAATGATGCGAATTGCCTATATGAGAGATGTATTATTGTCTTTACGAGAAAAGGCTTTCGATAAAATCATTCATATGAGTTACAAACAATTTAATAAGCAATCAAGAGATGTTTATGTATCTAATTTGATCAACGATATAAATACTTTCGAATCTTCTTTCTTTTTATCTTTGATTAACTTTATTTTTAGATGTGGGTTATATGTATCCGTTTTAGTAATATTGGCTTTTTTAAACTGGGTTATTGCGTTAATCATTCTTGGAGTTTCTGTTATGGTATTATTCATTTCGAAACTTTTTGAAAAAAAGACTGTTTCACTTCAAAAAGACGTATCCACTTCAAACGAAAAATTTACTGTCAATATTTCAAATATCTTTACAGGTCTTGAAATTTTAAAATTAAATAATATTGAAGATATATTTTTAAAGAAAAATAAAACTCAAATTTTAGATTTAGAAGGAAAGAAATTCAAATTTAATGTTTTTACTGCTTTACAAATGTATTCAAATATAACAATTGGCTATTTTGTATTAATGGGATTGCTTATCTATTTAATGTATCAAATTAAAACAGGAATTGGTTATGGGCAACTTGTATTAATTGTTCAGCTTTCTTCAAGCGCTATTTTTCCTCTTGTAAACATGCTTCCACTAGTGAATGTACTCAAATCATCAAAAGCTATATTTGAAAAAATTACAAATTCAGATGAACAAGTAAAAGAAGAGGATAACTTATTGCCATTTCATTTTCAAAACAGCATTAATTTAAATCAAGTTAGTTTTGCATATGATGCAAGTAATCCAATCTTTAAATCCATTAAATTTTCTTTGGAAAAAGGGAAAAAGCATTTAATTAAAGGACCAAGTGGATCTGGAAAAACAACCTTGTTTAAATTGTTATCTCATATTTTAGATGATTATGATGGTGTGATTGATGTGGATGGCATTAATATGAATCAAATATCAAGTAAATCCTTTAATGAAAAAGTTTCTTATGTATATCAGGATGTGTTTTTGTTTGAAGCGAGTTTAAAAGATAACATTTCTCTTTTCAAGTCTAATTCAGATGAAGAAGTACTTCAAGCGTGTAAAAAAGCGGGATTATCTGAATTTATTGATTCTCTTGAAAATGGAATTCATACGGTGATAAGTGAAAACGGAAAAAATTTATCTGGTGGAGAAAGACAAAGAGTATCTATTGCAAGAGCATTATGTAAGAAAGCGGAAATTTTATTTGTTGATGAAGCGACATCTGCACTGAATGATGAATTAGGTCGTCAAATCGAACAAACGTTACTTGATTTAGATGCAACTGTTATTTCGATAAGTCATAAATATTTTGATGGAATTACAAATCTATATGATGTGGTTCTAGAAATTAAAGATGGGTATATGTCTAAATATAGCGCAAAAGAATATTTTGCGGGGGCAAATCTATGAAAAAGAAAAAAACTTATTTTAAACATACTTATCTTACTGTATTTACTATGTTGATTGTCGCTTTTATTACATTTAAATTGTCTTTTGCACTTTATGATCTTGTAAATGCTGCTTTAGCAAGTGAATGGGATATGTTCTTTGTTTATGCAAAATCAGTGATTTTTTATGCAGTTATAATGATGCCTAGTAATCTACTATATGCGTATACAAAGGGGCGTGTCATTAAAACAATTATGGTCAAAATGAAAAAAGACTATATACAATCAGTATTTCATAAAAACATTAACGAATTTCAACATGATAATAATGCACTATATGTTTCTGCGTTAACAAATGATTTTAATTTAATTGAAAAAGATTATGTAGAACAAATCATCGTTTTACAGGAAGCATTAATCAATTTCGGAACATCCATATTAATCATCACAATTATTAGCCCAATTATACTTTTAATTGGAATCGGAATGATAATAATTAACGCATTAATTTCTGTTTTATCATCAAAACCAATTCAAAAGCACAACAAAGAACGAAGCGAAATGATGTCGAAATATGGGGGCTTTATTAAAGAAGTGCTTTCAGCATTCCATATTATTAAGACGAATAATTTAGAATCAAAAGTAACTCTTACGTATAATCAAGAAAGCAAGAAAGTTCAAGAAAAAAAATATGTTATCGATAAGATTATGTCCTTTATTTTTGCATTACAAAATATAAATTTTGGAATTACTTTTATTGGATTAATGTTTGTGGTTTCGTTTTTAACAATTAAAGGAATTATTCTCTTTTCTGGAGTTGTAGTAGTGGCGCAAAATATTGATAACATCATTGGACCTGTTTCCCAATTCTCTGAAGCGTTACCACGTATTTTTTCAGTGAAGGCAATATTTGTAAGAATTGATAACTCTCTAAAAAATCAAACAAATTACGAAGAAACAAAATCATTTGAGGGTTTACAACACTCAATTGAGTTTAAAAATGTATCGTTTGCATATGGAGATAATGTAGTATTAGAATCAGTAAATTTAAAATTTGAAAAAGGGAAAAAGTATTTAGTGATTGGACCAAGTGGTGGAGGGAAATCTACTGTTTTACGGTTATTAAGAAAATACTTTAATCCTCAAAGCGGAAATATTTTAGTAGATGGTATGGAATTAAAAGATATTTTTAAAATGGATTATTTCTCAAAGATTGCTAACATTGAGCAACAAATTTTCTTATTTGAAGACACATTAAAGAATAATCTTGCTCTTTACAAAGATTATTCCGATGATGAAATTTGGGATGCAATTGATCGAGCAGGATTGCACGACTTTGTAAGTTTACATCCTGACGGATTGAACCGAGTTATTTTAGATAATGGCAAAAACGTTTCTGGGGGAGAAAAGAGTAGAATTGCAATTGCAAGAGGATTGCTTAACAAAGCTGATATTATCTTTTTTGATGAAGCATTTGCTTCACTTGATAGAGAAAAAGTTTTAGCAATAGAAAACAGTCTCTTTGAATTAAAAGGTGTAACCATTGTAAACGTAAGTCACGTTATTTTAGAAGAAAATAAAAATAAATATGATGAAATTGTTTTAGTAAAAAATACGCAAATAAGCTCAGTTTCCTCGCAGGCAATTTTATAAAAAATCATCTATGCTTTGTGTTTATTTAAATAGTTTCCAATGGATGAACAATCAAAAAAAACGATGCAATGTTGCATTGTTTTTTTTAGAATCAATTGGAAAAAGCTATTAAATATGATATGATTTATGGTAATGTTAAATTTTATTCGAGGATAATCCATGTGAAGACAGAACAATCATTTCAAACCAAAATTTCTTTTATCTTTTTGTTTTTAGGATATTCTATTTTTGGGTTTAGTATTATGTTTTCAAAGATTGCTTTGAATTTAACGTCTCCTTTTGTACTTATAGGTGCTCGTTTTGGAGTAGCTTTTCTCATATTAAATATCTTACTCATTTTTAGAAAGAAGAAACTACATTTTAAAGGCAAAAAATTATACAATATTTTTCTTTTAGGTTTGGTTCAACCTGTTTTATACTTTATTTGTGAAAGTTATGGAATTACGATGCTTCAAACTTCTTTTGTGGGAATCATTCTGGCGTTAATTCCAATCACAAGTTTTGTATTTGGTTTTTTTTATCTAAAAGAAAAAGTAAAACCCATTCAAATTGTTTTTGCAATTATTGCAATTTTAGGTGTTTGTTTAACAACCATAGGTCAATCAGAAGGACAATTTAGTTGGATTGGGTTTGTCCTAATACTTGGTGCAGTAATTTCAGCTGCAATGTTTAATGTCCTTTCTAGAAAAATAGCAACTGAATTTTCAGCTTTTGAAAGAACATACATCATGTTTTTTATTGGGTTTATCACGTTTGTGCCAATAGGACTTATTGAAAGCATCGGTTCATTTCAGGAATTGATTATCATTCCTTTTCAAAACGTTCAGTTTTGGATATCGGTTGTATTTCTAGCAGGATTATCTTCTGTATTAGCCTTTTTAATGATAAACTATGCCATGACTCATCTTGAGGTCGCAAAAGCAGCCATATTTGCAAATTTAACAACTGTCATTGCCATTCTTGCAGGAGTATTATTTTTAGATGAACATTTTGGGATATTTCAAATAATTGGATCTTGTATCATTGTCCTTTCAGTATATGGAGTAAATCGTTTTTCAAAAAAAAAGAGAACTTCTCTAAATAGAAAAGCCTCATTTTAGTAAGAATCAATCATTAAAAACTTAATATGTCTTTTTTGATTTTTGATTCTTGTTCGATGTAGAATCATTTGTAGTTGGACTTGTGGGGGCAGAAGAAACAGATGCTTTGTTTTTTATATTATTTTGTGCACTAGTTTTCTTCTTATTGTTTTTGTCATTATGACGTTTGTCGTTTTTATCCACTGAAATCACTCCTCCTTAACAGAAGCTTTTAATTCTTAAAAAATAAAAAAAAATCAAATTGAAAAATCGATTAAAATTTTTAAAAACAAACAGAAATTAAACGAGTTTCAATCTCATTTCTATTATAAACTATTTTGATAATTTAATCTCGAATTATGAAAATAATTTACTTAATTTTTTATGAAATGATATATACAAGTCAAAAGGGGACAATCCATGGGGAAATTTTTGCAAAATTTAAGATGGTATCGTTTGGATAATGCTGCTAAAATTTATCCTGTTTTAACTACGGAAAGATATACTCATGTATTTCGAGTTGCGGCTACTCTAAAAAATGATATAAATCCAGAAATTTTAAAACAAGCTATTTTAGATTGTAAAAATAGATTCCCAACTTTTTTTGTAAGGATGAAACATGGCATTTTTTGGTATTACTTTGAACCAAATCCAATGGATCCTATTATAAAAGAAGAAAATTCAATTGTTTGTGAAAAAATCAATACTCATAAAAATAATCATTATTTCTTTACATTTTTTTATTATCGAGAAAGAATTAGTTTAGAAGTGTTTCACGCATTATGTGATGGAGGAGCTGCTATTATCTTTTTAAAAGCAGTTATATTTCAATATTTAGGATTATTAGGACATGATTTAGACAACAGTGAAGATATTTTTACCATTGGAGAAATCCCTTCTTATAAAGAAGCAGAAGATAGCTATGAAGTTAATTTTACTGAAACAAAAACAATTAAGAATAAAGTGCCTGATGCTTATTTAATCAAAGCAAAACGATTTCCTTATCCAGGATGTGGCATCATTGATTCGAAAATTGAAACAGACGAATTACTTAAACTCGCTAAGGCTAAAAAAGTTAGTTTATCACAATATATTAGTGCAGTTCTTATTTATGCAACTATTCTTACTGGGGATTTAAATAAATTACAAAAGATGCCTATAAATATATGTATTCCAATTAATTTAAGACCACTGTATCATTCCGAAACATTAAAAAATTTTTCACTGTACATTCATAGTATTTACTATATGAAGGATAACCCCCCAGATTTTGATGATATCTTATTAAAAGTAAAAAGTGATTTTATGAGAGAAATGGATCCTATTAAAATTCAAAGCAAAATCAATAGCAATGTAAAAATCGTTAAAAATTTTCTGGTTCGTATTTGTCCCTTGCCACTTAAAAAGATTCTGTTTAAAATTGGATACTCCGTATACGGGAAGAAGCCAACCACAATTACTTTTACAAATTTTGGAGAAATAAAAGTTCCAAATTCGATGATTCCATTTATTGATTCCTTTACATTTAATTTAGGGTCAGGCTCAAAACCTGCGGTTGCGATTAATTCGTTTCAAGGATATTCTTCCATCATCTTTTCACGGGCCATAATAAATACAGAATTAGAAAGAACTTTTTTTGCATTTCTTTCGCAGCAAGGAATTAAAATTTTGATTAAAACAAATCGTTGGGAAAGTTATTTAAATCCGTCTATTTCGTTTAATAAATAGAAATTAACCATCAAAATATTTTTTTAAGGAGAAGTAAATGAACTCAAATTTAATTTATAATCCAACAATTTTGTGGTTACTATCAGGAGATAAAGCTATCGCTTATCAAGTGAAAAGAGATCTATTAGATTTTAGTGAAGAAGAATTAACGACACTAAAAAATGAATTGCCAAGTGTTGGATGGATTCAAAAACTCATTCACTTAAGAAACGATGACACTTTTATGTGGGGAGAAGGTATCTATTCTCCCAAATGGATATCAACTCATTATACACTTCTTGAACTTCTTAATATGGGTGTGGATGCTACATCGCCATTTTTTAAAGATAGTAGCGAATTGCTTCTAAACTCTATGTGGGAAAATAAAGGTAAAGTAAGAGCAAATCATTATCAAGATATGTGTGTTTGTGCAATGATTCTATCTATTACAACAAACGCTCATCTTTATTCAACTAAATTATTTGAAATTGTTGATTATATTTTACTTCATCAGTATGTAGATGGAGGGTGGAATTGTGCTTGGCAAAAAAAAGATATTCATAGCTCTTTGCATACTACGATTTGTGTACTTGAAGCATTTCGTGATTATGAAGCGTGCGGATATACTTATCGACTAGATGAAATAAAAGAATGTGTTCCAAAAGGAATTGAATTTATGCTTCGAAAAAAATTATTTCGATCAGAAAGAACAAAAGAGATAATTCACCCTTCCATGTTAATGTTGTCTTACCCAAGTCGTTGGTTTTACAATACGCTTAGAGCTTTAGAATATTTAGCATCTATTCATTTTCCTTATGATATTCGATTGAAAGAAGCACTTATACGATTGCTAGAGAAAAAAAACGATAATAACCGTTGGCTTCTTCAAAATAATAGAGTAAATAAAATTCATTTTGTAATGGAAAAACAAGGGAAAGAAAGTCGTTGGAATACTTTAAGAATTCTTCGAATATTTAAGTGGTTTATTCCAGAAGAATATGAACTAATTACACAATAAAAAAAAGAAATTAGAGATGATTCATCTAGTTTCTTTTTTATAACATGAGATAATGATAATTAATAATTTATTCTACTAGTTTTTTTTCTTCTACTGTCAGATCTAACTTTTCAGCTGGTGTTTTTGGTTCTTTGTCTGCTGGTTTTTCTTCTTCAACAACGGGGGCCTTTTCTTCAACAATTGGAGCTATTTCTTCAACAATTGGAGCTTTCTCTTCAACAACAGGAGCCTTTTCTTCAACAATTGGAGCTATCTCTTCAACGGCCGGTTTTTGGTCTTCTATGACAGAGGATTGGTTTATTATCACTGGTTTAATGATGTATTTTTTTAGAATATGAGATACCATATCTTCTTTAAAATACATAAACCACATCAACCCAATTAATAGCAGTTCAAATACTAGACTAAATCCTACACTTGCCTCAGGAAGTCCTACAAGATATAGTAATAAACCGTAAACATAAATTAAACTACTTATAATTACTTGACCTAATAGAATTTTTTTTGCCATTTTATCTTTTGAAATTAATACAAAATAGAAATAAATGAGTATTGTTACGAAGAAAAGAATGCAATAAAAAGTAGCTCCAGGCAATTGGTTTAATGATACATGGTTATTTACAAGCATTGAACCAACAATGTATGGTATAAATAAACCAATAAAAAACAAAAACGCAATTGTAATACGAATCATAACAAATATAAATTTTTGTTTGTCGTTTTTCATCATGTTTAAGAATGAATTCTTAAGATTTTTCATTTTCTTGCTCCTTTTTTATAATAATTAAGTTCATAATACCAAAAAATAATAAACATGTAAACATCATAAAAAAAAATACTTTATTTATCAAAACAAATTTTAATTTTTCCAACTATATTTACCAAAGAAAAAAAATATAGTATAATTTATCATACAAGAACGAAATGGAATTATTCATGATGCAACAGAGCCATTCTTTATATCATTCCCCTATATCTTATGACATTCAGGAAGGACATGAACCAATGACTAACATATTGCATAAAATGAAGCGAAAATTTATAATACCAGTCATTTTCATCGTATTATTGATTATCTCTTTTACAATCGAACCTCTCGATGAGATGTTCCTTGGATATCGACGCATTTTAACAAGTCCTTCCGTGTTACTATCGGATTACTTGTTTATTGGAGGATTAGCCGCAACTCTCTTTAATGTATTAATGACAACAGGGCTAAATCTCATTCTTTTAAAATGGATGAAAGTCGAAATTACAGGGTCCGTTTTTGCTTGCTTACTTACCATAGCAGGATTTGCTTTTTTTGGCAAGAATTTATATAATGCCCTTCCAATGTATTTTGGAATTTTTTTATTCACAAAAGCCACTAAAACAAAATGTAAAGATCATGTTCTTGTATTTTTACTTTCATCAGGTATCTCACCTATTGTTAGTTTTTTAATTTTTGGAGCTGGATTGACATTGTCAACAGGGATTATACTTGGTGTAAGTATAGGAATTGTGATTGGCTTTATTTTGCCAGCTTTTAATATGTTTGCAATGAAATTTCACCAAGGATATAACTTGTACAATACAGGTTTTTCTATGGGTGTTATTTCGATGTTTTTAACAGGAATACTTGGATCATTTGATATTGATATACTAAGAGGTTCTGAATTAAATAATAGTTATCATCAAGTGCTATTAATATCGACAATTGTGATTTCGAGTCTTTTTATTTTATTTGCATTTTTAGAGAATCCAAAAGTCGTGAAACAATATCCTAAAATACTCCAAAGATCAGGTAGATTGTTAACTGATTTTGTGAAAGATTCTGGGACAGATGCCACATTATTGAATATTGGGATCATGGGATTGTTATGTGTTGTTTTAATACTTTGTACAGGAATTTTAATAAACGGACCTGTCATGGGAGCTATTCTAACTATTCTTGGGTTTGCTGCGTTTGGAAAGCATCCTCTCAATTCAATTCCTGTGATTATAGGCGCTATTTTAGCAATAGAGCTTACTCCGTTGGAATGGACCATTGGGCCAACACTTTCTGTTTTATTTGTTACAGGATTAGCCCCAATTGCTGGTCAATTTGGAATTATTCCTGGGATTCTCGCAGGGTTTATTCATTTGTTAATCACTCCATTGGCATTGGAATTTCAAGGAGGATTTGATTTATACAACAACGGATTTGCAGCAGGGTTTGTCGCCAGTGTTTTAGCACCCATTTTTCATATTTTTCTAAAATCAAAAGACGAAACTGGAACTTGGAGTCATGTGATAAATCTTATTAAAAAATAAAATAAACCATTAAATGAGGAGTGTATTAAATTGAAAGTAGAAATTGAAAAATATCCTTTAATTCATCCAGCAACCATTGTACTTATTGGAACAAGTCATGAAAATGTCATTAACTTTACAACCATAGGAGACATAGCCATTGCAGGAATTAATCCTCCATTAATTATGATTAGTATCAATGAAAATCATCTTGCATCAACTCATATTGATGAAACAAGTACATTTTCAATTAATGTTCCTACAACTAATTTGCTTGAATTTGTGGATTATTGCGGAATATATACCGGAAAAGTAGAGGATAAATCTAAAAATACTCAATTTGAAATTGTCGATAATGTCCCCATTATTACGCTATCTCCTATTTCTTTGATAGCCAAAGTTTTATCTCGTCAACAAATTTCACAAAGAGTGATTTATCTTTGTGAAATTATAAAAACTTTAGTAGATGAATCTATCTATAAAAATCAAACATTGAATCTTTCAGAGGTTAAAACAATTTTATATGGATTAGATAATCAATATTATGAACTAGGGAAAGCAATTGGAATCGGATATAAAATTGGTATTAAAAAGATTTAAAACTCGAAATATGTTGTTTAGAATCTTAATAGAATAGTGTATAATTGGTATACTATTGAATTTTGAAGTAAGAATTAACCAATTTTTACTAAGTTACGGAGGATGCAAATGAACGATCGAATATTACTAGATGTACACGAAAAGCCTAAAAGTATTATTGCATGGATTTTTATGAGTTTGCAACATGTATTTGCAATGTTCGGAGCTACTGTTTTAGTTCCAATTTTAACAGGATTACCAGTTGGCGTTACTTTAATCGCTAGCGGTGTAGGAACTTTGATTTATATTTTCTTTACAAAAGCAAAATCTCCAGTATTTTTAGGAAGTAGCTTTGCTTTTATTCTTGCGATTCAAGCATCCACAGTTACTAATTTAGATGGATCTAAAGATTTTAGTGCTGCATATTTTGGATTAATGGCAGTAGGTATCATTTATGTAATCGTTGGAATCATTATTAAATTCGTTGGAAATGATTGGATAAAACGCTTATTACCACCAGTAGTCGTTGGACCAATGATCATGATTATAGGATTGGTTTTAGCACCGGTTGCTATTAATAGTGCTGGACTTAATGGGTCTTCAGGTTTTGAAGCCCCAGTTATTGCATTAATAACATTTGTAACTGTAATTATTATTAGTATTTATACAAAAGGTCTAGTGAAGATAATTCCGTTTTTGATAGCGATTATTATAGGGTATATCTCTTCTCTATTATTAGGAGTTGTGAATCTTTCTACAGTCTTTTCAGGAGTCGCATTTTTTCAAATTCCTGAATTTCATTTTGTAGGAACATATGCAATGAATTTATCTGCGGTATTAATGTTTACTCCGATTGCTTTTGTAACCATTGCAGAGCATATTGGAAATCATACAGTACTTGGACAAGTAATTGGAAGAGATTTAATTAAAGATCCTGGATTAGATAATACGTTGCTAGGCGATGGAATTGCAACATTTGTTAGTGCTGCTATGGGTGGACCTGCAAATACGACTTATGGTGAAAATACTGGCGTAGTTGCAATGACAAAAGTAGCAAGTGTTTGGGTGACAGGACTTGCAGCAATCTTTGCAATTATGCTTGGATTTTTTGGGTATATTCAAGCTTTTATATTAAGCATTCCTAATGGAGTTTTAGGAGGAATGACGATCGTTTTATATGGATTAATCGCCGCTAATGGTGTAAAAGTATTAGTAGAAGAAAAAGTTGATTTATCGAGTATGAAGAATCTAATTATTGTAGGAGCAATGCTTGTCATTGGACTTGGACAAGCATCGATTCAATTAAATGACAGTGTTTCTTTGAGTGGAATGAGTTTAGCTGCACTCGTAGGAATTCTTTTAAATGTCATTTTAAACCCACAAAAATCCATTAAAATTGAAAAAGAGAATTAATATCAATTTTTAATAAAATAATTAGGAAGTGATAATATGTTTAAAAAAACAACAATCTGTATTTTGATTTTATTGCTTTTAGGGTGTCAAAGTAATATCGATTCAACTACAACAGTTGACAAAACAACGGTTTTTGGATTAGAAGAACCTACTTTAACTCCAGAAATATTCGCACCCGATATTATTTCTACTTTGGAAACATTAGAATTTGCAGGGACCTTTTCTCCTGATTTTACTTATTTTTTCTTTACTAGAAGAAATGCAGAAGGAATAAATCGTCTTTTCTACACAGAATATATAAACGAAAACTGGATTCAACCTGTCTTATCTCCTATTAGTCAGGATGTGGCAGAATTTGAACCATTTATTACTCCAGATGGAAAGTATTTGTATTTTGGTTCTAAAAGAGATAATCATGATGAGTTTGTCATTTATCGCAGCGAATTTACAGATGGAGTTTGGCAAGAACCAATCTACTTAGAAAATGAATTAAATGATGGATTTGCAATGTATATAAGTGTTAGCTTAAATGGCAATATCTATTACACCGCAAGTAATGGAATTAGAGTCATGAGATATGTAGATGAAGAGTACCTTCCAAGTGAAAGCACTGGAATTTATGGAGCTCATCCCTACATTGCACCAGATGAATCTTATATGTTATTTGATAATAGTGGAGGGTATAATCTTTTAACATCCATTTATATTTCATATAATGTGGATGGAGAGTTTCAAAGTGCTATTAAACTAGGTGAAGAAATTAATAATGCAGATAATATTCAACTTTGCGCTTCGGTATCTCCAGATGGAGCTTATTTGTTTTTTTGTAGAGTCATAGAAGATTTGTTTGATATTTACTGGGTAAGTGCGGATTATTTAAATGATTACCAAATGAATAATTAATATATAAATTTTTAAGAACAACGTTGTATTTTTGATGTTTAAATCAAAATACGATGTTTTTTTTAATTGAATATATAATGTTAAAAAAATATATGCTATAATTTAATAAAAATAAAAGGGGGATTTATTGTGGAAGAGTTCAAACAATTATGGATCAGATGGAATGATTTTTCAGGAAAATCAACTGTCAAAGAATACTGGATGGCAATGTTGTTTAATTTTGGAATTGGTTTGATTTTATTTTTATTAGGATTGTTTGGAGCTTTTTTTAATTGGGTAACTTACATTTATTATTTGGCAATTCTTGTGCCTTCAATCGCAATTGCAATTCGTAGAATGCATGATACGAAAAGAAGCGGATGGTATTTACTATGGGGGTTTCTTCCTATAGTTGGAACCATTATGGTTATTATCGCTTTGATTGAGGCATCAAAAGAATAAAAATTAATTAAATTATTTCAATTGATGTTCAAGAAAATGTTTTTTGGGTTTAAGAAGCAAGAAAAATGTAATTATAAATAATTATTGACATATGTTCAAAATGATATTATAATCAACTTAACTAATGATTAAGCAACCGGTAAGTATGTCAAGAGGTAAAAATAAAAAAAATCACTAATAAGTGATTAAAATCTCATCATCAAGACATACTTAAAAAAGGTTAAATTGGATTTGAAGATATTCAGATATTAC
>Ga0180007_10001396_pt1 | contig 33372 bp, 33 predicted proteins | sample MM_PC_MetaG_FD_121122 | JGI IMG/M metagenome (GOLD analysis project Ga0180007, IMG submission 121122) | Groundwater microbial communities from the Aspo Hard Rock Laboratory (HRL) deep subsurface site, Sweden - MM_PC_MetaG | ecosystem: Environmental > Aquatic > Deep subsurface > Groundwater... | reverse complement strand
GTGCATGCTGAACTTTATGAACTTTTTACTGGGATAAAAGAAGGACGGAGCTCAGAGACGGAGATCACTCTTTATGATTCCGTGGGGATAGGACTAGAAGATTACTCTGTGCTACGGTTTACTTATGAATTAGCGGAAAAATACAAACTTGGAAAAAACTTAAATTTTACACCGGTTTTAACCAATCCCAAAAACTTAATTTCCCTGATAAATTAATTACTTGAAGCGTTTTAATCTTTATTGTGATATAATTTTTTACGAAGAATTGTTTTTATCTGTGGCGGGTGATCGCACTCACATAGGCACATATGTTGGAGTTTCGCCATCACCCGCCTCAAATGAAAATAAAAAAATAAAAAAACACAAAATAATTTTTTGTGTTTTTTTATTTTTAAAAAGTTTATTCTGAGCGAAGTCGAAGAGTTATCCACAGTTTTGTAAAAAAAGTATTGTATTATGTTTTGATATGCGAGATAATTAAATTAGTTTGAAGCAATAAATATTTTGGTCGGTTTATTGTAAACTAATTTAATAATTTAATTTAAAAAAATATTATGGCAGCAAAAAAGAAAGCAAAGAAGGCAGCAAAGAAGGGAAAGAAAAAGGCAGCAAAGAAGGGAAAGAAACGAGCATAGTTTCATTTTGTCTTTTTGAAAAACTTCCGTCGAAAGTCGGAAGTTTTTTTTATTTTATGTTAGTATATGTCTATGAGTTTATTCAGTAAAATATTTGGGGACGAAAGCTCTAAATTCATTAAAGATACAAAGGAAATAATAGCTAAAATAAATTCCCTAGAGGAGACTTTTTTAAAGTTGTCTGATTCAGATTTTCCCTTAAAAACACAGGAATTTAAAGAAAGGTTAGCAAAAGGAGAAAGCTTGGATGATTTATTGCCAGAGGCTTTCGCTTTGGTGCGAGAGGCGGCCAAGAGAAATTTAAAAGAAAGACATTACGATGTTCAACTTATTGGAGGTATTGTTCTACATCAAGGTAAAATTTCTGAAATGAGAACCGGTGAAGGAAAAACTTTGGTGGCCGTTTTGCCAGCGTACTTGAATGCACTGTCGGGAAAGGGAGTGCACATTGTTACTGTGAATGATTATCTCTCACGCATCGGGGCAGTTTTAATGGGTCAAGTTTATAATTTTTTAGGATTAAGTGTGGGTATTATCAATTCGCAAAATGTTTCTTATTTATACAATGCAACTCATAAAGAAGAGGATACAAAGCGAGACAAAGTCGGAGAATTTAAAATTGTTTACGATTTTTTGCAACCGTGCTCTAGAAAAGAAGCGTATCTGGCAGATGTAACTTATGGCACAAACCATGAATACGGTTTTGATTATTTGCGAGATAATTTAGTAACTTCATTTCCTGAGATGGTTCAAAGAGGGCATAATTTTGCAATTGTTGATGAGGTGGATTCTATTTTGATAGACGAAGCGCGTACTCCGCTTATTATTTCATCTGCCTCAGGAGATTCAGAGGATTTTTATATTAAATTTTTTCAAATTGCGAAACAGTTAAAACGTGATACAGATTATGAGGTGGATGAAAAATTAAAAGCCATCTCACTTACCGATGAAGGTATCAGTAAAGCAGAAAAACTTCTCGGAGTGGAAAATATTTATACCGAAAAGGGTATTAAATATGTACATCACTTAGAGACAGCGGTAAAAGCACAAGCTATTTTTGAACGGGATAAAGACTATGTCGTAAAAGAAGGGGAAGTCGTCATTGTTGATCCTTTTACCGGCCGTTTACAACCGGGTAGGCGTTGGTCGGAAGGAATTCATCAGGCGATTGAAGCCAAAGAAGGTGTAAAAATTGAAAAAGAAACTCGTTCCTCGGGTTCGATTACTTTTCAAAATTATTTTAGATTTTATAAAAAGCTTTCTGGGATGACCGGTACTGCAGCTACTTCAGCGGAAGAATTTTTGAAAGTTTACGGGCTAGATGTAATTATCATTCCCACTAATCGTCCAGTTGTCCGTTTTGATTATAGTGATTTAATTTTTCAAACAGAAAAAGGCAAGTTTCAGGCTATTGCGAAAAAGGTAAAAGAATTAAATATGGAAGGAATACCTGTTTTAATTGGAACAATTTCTATTGAGAAAAATGAACTTCTTTCTATGTATTTAAAACAAGAAGGAGTACCGCATGTTATTTTAAATGCAAAGAATCATGAAAAGGAGGGTGAAATAATTGCTCAGGCTGGCAAGCGGGGAGCGGTAACTATTGCAACCAATATGGCTGGACGAGGAATTGACATTAAGCTCGGTGGAAATCCGATAATAAAAGAAGAATATGAATTTGTTAAAAGTGTAGGGGGGCTTTTTGTTTTGGGCACAGAAAGGCATGAGGCACGCAGAATAGACAATCAACTTCGTGGCCGTTCTGGCCGACAGGGTGATCCTGGAGCGACACAATTTTATGTATCATTAGAAGATGATTTAATGCGTGTTTTTGGTTCAGAAAGAATAAAAAATATGATGGGGCGGTTTGGCATACCAGAAGATCAACCGATAGAAAATCGATTTATTAATAAAACCCTGGAAGGAGCGCAGGCTAAGATAGAAGGTTTTCATTTTGATGCCAGAAAACATACCTTGGAATATGACGATGTAATGAATCATCAGCGTAAAATTATCTATGAAAGAAGACAGAAAATGTTACGAGCGGACAAAATTGAAATAGAAGCTTTGCTTGTTAATATTTTGGAGACCAGAAATGATTTTAATAAAATAATTGAAGAAAAAAGAAAAAAACTTGGAGATGAGGCTTTCTTTGAAACAGTGAGAAGAATTGCTTTATATACCACTGACACTCTTTGGATGGAACATTTAGAAGCGATGGATTATTTGCGTGGTTCGGTTAATTTGAGAGCCTATGGACAAAGAGAGCCCATTGTTGAGTATAAAAAAGATGGATTAATGATGTTTAAAGAAATGGAAGAAACCTTTAAAGAGCAAGTTCTTTCGCTGATTGGTACGATTAACACTGAAAGTGCGATAAGGGTAGGAACAGAAAATAATGCGCCAAAACAAACTTTAATTACTAGTCATGACGAACCAAGTGAGCTTGGGGGTAAAAAAGATACAGTTATGCAAGTGAGTGGGATGAAGAAGGAGCCTGGCCGTAATGATCCTTGTCCTTGTGGTGCCATTAACCCAGCTACCGGTGAAGTTTATAAATATAAAAAATGCGGTCTCATCAACGCTCCGCAACACCGTAAATCGTTGGTTAATTAGAAAGTTTAAAGTATTAAATTTTTTATGAAAAACTTAGAAATTGGCGCAGTTTATAAACACTATAAGGGAACTAAGGTTAAGGTTCTTTTTGAGGCAAAAGACAGTGAAACAAAAGAGCATTTGGTTATATATATGCATTTAGAAGATGGTGTTATTTGGGCTCGGCCGAAACATATGTTTTTGGAAAATATTGTTTTAGATGGAAAAGAAATTGAAAGATTTCAAAAGGTTGAACTAGAAAATTTGGCAAAACCAAATGAAAAACATAATTAAAAGTTTAAAACTTAAAAGGCGGGGGATTGCGATGCTGGCAGGAATGCATTTTTTTGGCAACCCTTCGGTGAAGTTGAAAATTGTTGGAGTGACGGGAACTAATGGTAAAACTACAACAGCAACCTTGCTTTATAAAATTACAATTGCGCTTGGGCACAAAGCTGGACTAATTAGTACAGTAGAAAATATTATTAACGGAGAGGTTCTTACTGTTCTTGAGGATAGACCAATTCCCGGCACTACTCCGGACCCCATAACTTTATATAGATTATTTAATAAAATGATGGAAAAAGGTTGTGAATACGTTTTTATGGAAGTTTCTTCTCATGCCTTGGATCAGGGTCGAGTAGCAGGGATAAATTTTACTGGAGGAATTTTTACGAATTTAACCCACGACCATTTAGATTACCATCAAAATTTTGATAATTATTTTGGCGCAAAAAAGAAATTTTTTAATATGTTAAATGAAAAAGCTTTTGCGCTTTCTAATACAGATAACGAATACGGGATAAAAATGTTAGAAGCTATAAAAGCCCGTAAATTTTTCTATGGATTTCAGGATTTCCCCGAAGTCAGACTTAGGGGAAATTCCCCTAAGTCTGACTTCGGGGAAGAAAGTAGTTATTTCTTTGGAGAAATTAAAAAACTAGATTTTTCTGGACTGGAACTTGAAATAAACAAGGAAAAAGTAAAAACAAACTTGCTGGGTAAATTTAATGCTTACAATTTATTGGCTGTTTGGAGTGCTTGTGTGTTATTAGGTTTTGATAAAGAAAAGGTAAAAGAGCAACTTAAAAATGTTTTACCACCTAAAGGGAGATTTGATTATTTTAAAAATATCTCAGGAGTTATGGTAATTGTAGATTATGCCCATACTCCTGATGCTCTCCAAAATGTTTTAAAAACAGTGCAAGGAATAAAAACCTATTCGACAAGCTCAGGGCGAGTAATTTCAGTCTTTGGTTGCGGAGGTGATCGCGACCCGCTTAAGCGTCCACTTATGGGCAAGCTGGGTGCAAGATTATCAGATATTGCTATTTTTACTTCAGACAATCCGCGAAGCGAAGATCCGGATAAAATTATTGAACAGATGAAAATAAATTTATCTTCAGAAGATTTAAAAAAGGTAAAAATAATACCAAATAGACGTGAAGCGATTCTTGAAGCAATTAAAATTGCGCAAAAAGGAGATATTGTTCTTTGTGCCGGCAAAGGGCACGAAGATTATCAGGAAATCAAAGGTGTCAAGCATCATTTTGACGATATGGAGGAGTTCAGAAAGGCTTTTATTTAGGGAACATTTTTTCCATTAATTTTGGAATTGAAGCGGTGAGTCCTAAAAGTGACCCGGAAGAAATAAGCGCTACTAGATTATCTTTCTTTACAATTTTTTTGAGAATACTTAAAACTTCTTTTTCATTTTTTGTTTTGCATACTTTTGTATTGTTTTTTTTCACTTCTCTAATGATTTCAGAAAAAGTTAATTGAGTATGAGTTTTTGCGCCATGCTCAGGTGGGGGAACGAGAATAACGGCAGAGCTAGTATTGAAGATATTTTTATACCATTTTTTATTTTCTTTATTTCTCCAGCCGAAAGTATGTGGTTCAAATACTGTGATTAATTTTTTATCTGGAAAATGTAATTTTAAAGAATCAAAAACCGATTTGGCTTTTGAATAGGAAGAGCCGAAACCTTCATAAACTAGCACAGATGATTTTTTTGTTTTTAAATCAATTCTTCCAGACAAGCCCTTAAAAGTTTTAATAGATTTTTGTAGTTCTTTCGGTGTGATTAATTTTTTTTCTAAAAGAAAGGCGGAAACGCCGACAATATTTTCAATATTATGATTTCCTAATAAACTTGTTTCTAAATTAATTATTTTACTTTTGCCTCTAAATAAATCGAAAGAAGTTTTTTCTCCATAAATTATATTTTCAGGGTACCACTTTGATTTTTTATCAAAGCCATAATTTATTATTTTACATTTAGCGTTGGTTATTACTTTATTGATATTTTCCCCTTCCTTAGATACCACCAAGAGCCCGTCTTTAGGTAATAAAGAGATTAGTTTCTTGTAGGGTTGGATATAAGCTTTTTCAGTTGGAAAAACATTGATATGGTCATGTTCAGCGGAAATTAAAATTAAATTTTTTGGGTGCAAATGTAAAAATTTTGATTTTGAATCCCAATTAGCAGAAGGATATTCATCACCTTCAAAAATAAAATGTTTGCTTTTTCCTAATTTTGCATTTGTTTTAAAACCAAAAGGAACGGCTCCGATGAAATACGAAGGATTTTTTTTAGAGTTTTCCAGGCACCAAGCTAAAAGGGAAGTCATTGTGGATTTTCCGAAGCTTCCAGCTACCACAGTATTTTCATTTTTTTTTGATAATTCTCCCAAAGCTTCCCCTAGAGACTGGATTTTAATTCCAGACTTAAAAGCAGCTTTTACTTCTTTATTTTCTTCAGGGATGAGCTTGGTATGTTTGCCTATTACTATTAAATCAGAATCCTTCGGTATATTTGCAGGGGAATAAAAGGGAGAGAATTTTATACCATTTTTTTTAAGCAAGCCAGCTATCGGATCATAAAAACCCTCGTCCGATCCGCTAATTTTAACGCCCTTTTGTTTTAAAATAAAAGCCAAAGCAGACATACCTTTTCCGCAAATACCGACCAAGTGCACTTTTTTTATTTTTTTAGAATTTTTCATAATAAGATTATTTTGTCATATTTGTAGAATAGTTTTGATGTAAAAGAACATCTTTGATAGTTATAATAACTTCACCAAAAAGCATTTCTTTTTTTATTTTTAATTTTTCACCGAGGTATAGATCGAGCGGGTGTAAATTGGGAGAAGAAGGAAAACCGCCAGTGGTAGTAAGATTATCGGTCGGAGCATTTTTTATATTGTATTTTTTAAGGCAAGGTATTTTTTCAAAATCTTTTTTATACATCGGCAAATATTCTGTCTGGGCGAAAGAACCAAAACACTTGAAATGATTCAGAAAAGTAATTATTAGAAAACTCAACGGTAAGCCGGCGCACAAACCATTCGCTATTTCTTTTTTAAGGTTGTCGGGGGTTAAGAGAATTTTTTTGGACGGACTTTCTAAATATTCACCTTTTAAGCTAAAACCCTCCATCACTTCGTATTTTCCTTTTTTTACAGAATTATAGAAAAATATCTCGTTAGCAAACAAAGAGCTCATTTTTTTTCTGTTTTCTTTGGTAAATAAAATTTTATAAATTGGATGATCTTTTTCTTTCAAGGTGAGCAAAAGGTAATTGGTGATTACCTCATTGAAATCAAAAAAAACAGGCTTGCCTTTTAAAAATTTGCTTTCTATTTTTTCTGATGATTTAAGTGCCCATTTTGTGTATGAGTCGCCTAGTTTTGCTTCCGGAAATAATTCTTTTAGTTCCGGTGGCAATTTTTCTAGCTCAGAGACTGTTTTTTCCGTAATTTTACTTCGGTAGACCAAGGCATCTTGCATATTGCTGGGAATTAAATTTATATCTCCATTTTTAGAACACAGTCTGCCAGGGCGGGTTTTATTAGAAAATGGAACACCGGAAAACATAGCTACGTTAAAATAATCTTTTTTTTCAAGTGCCAAGGAAGCCAGCCAGTTTACAAAAAAAAAGCGTGGTTTGCCTGCGGGGGATAGGTGTGGGGTAGTTTGAATAACTCTATGATCCTTTAAATATTTTATTATTTCTTTTATTCTTACCGCTAAGTGGCCGAGTCTTTTAAATTCTAAAGCTAGGGCTTGTTCAAAAATAGGCTCAAGTTTATGCGCAGTTTTATAGGAATTCAAATTTTTGGAGTATTGTAAACAGGTTTTATCCCAGTTTCCCTCAATTTGCCTAGCCAGATTATTTTTTTTAGAGTTTTTTAAGACTTTAATTATTTGGGTTATTTCTGTTTTTAGGTCTAAATTCATAGTCTTATGCTACTTTATTTTGATTGTCTTTGCAAATATATAAAAAAAGTCTTTTATTGTTATATTTTAAGCCTTATTTGTTAAAGGGTATATTAAAAAATACTCTTATTTTACAAGGTTTTTTTAATTTGACATATTAAAAATTTATTGTCTAACTATTGACTTTTGAAACAGAATATGCTATCATATTAGAGTACCTTTGTAGTATACGCGTAAGGCTTATAGTACAAGGGTTTTTTAGTTTTTAGCCAAACTGGCTGACTTAACAGATGCGACGTTGGCGGAGCACATACCGCCCAAATATGAAAAATAAAAACCTAATACGTTTTGTCCAGTCTCTGATATTTTTACCTGTTATGACTATGACTCTCCCTTTTGGGAATGCTTATAATACAGGTATTAATTCTGGGATTTCTCAGAATGTATTAGCTAAACAAATAAATATAACCTCCTTTGGAATGCTCGCTATTAATCAAGCAGTGGATCCCGAAGTTGAAATTTTGAAGGCTAAAGTCCAAAAAGCTGAATTTATTGATGCTTATTTTAAAGAGCGTGATATGCCCTTAGAAGGTACTGGCGCAAAAATGGTTGAAGAAGCCGAAAAAAATAATCTTGATTGGCGTTTATTGCCGGCAATAGCTATTCGTGAATCGACTGGTGGAAAGTTTGATTGTAAAAAAGTTTCTAACAATGCTTTCGGTTGGGGTTCTTGCAAAATTAGTTTTAAATCAAACGAAGAAGCCATTGAAGTGGTGGCTAAAAATTTAGGCGGGAACAACCCAAACACTGCTCATCATTATGATAATAAAACTCTGAAACAAATTTTGCAGGCTTATAATCCTCCTTCTGTGGTGCCTCGTTATGCACAACAGGTGATGTCTATTATGAATGCTATTGGAGAAGCGGATGAAATAGTAATTCCTAATTTAACTACATAAAATGAAGAACGCCTGGCGTTCTTCATTACGCAAAAAATCCCGTTTCTGGCGGGATTTTTTGTAGAATTGTTTTTTTTATTCCAAATGTATCAAAGTCATTTTTTGTTCCTTTGGCTCAAATAAAGTAATTTGGAAATTGTAATTTTTTCCTAGTTCTAATGTTTCGCGTAGTTTTATTTCGGAAGAGAAGGTTGAATTGTGAACTAATCCAGCGACGCCTTCTTTAATAGAAATAAGCGCGCCGTGTTTATTGTATTTGATAACTACACCTTTAATGATGTCTCCTTTTTTCAATTTTCCTTCAAATTCTTTCCAAGGATTTTCCTTCAATGCTTTGATAGAAAGAGATATTTTGCCATCTTTTATTTCAATTACCTTAGCTTTTACCTTGTCACCGATTTTAAAAATGTTACGAGGATCTTCCACTAACCCCCAATCAAGTTCTGAAATATGCACTAGTCCTTCCAGTCCGTCCTCTAATTTTAGAAATACGCCGAAATCAACTATTCCAGCTACGGTGCAATTTAAATCATCGCCAATATTGTATTTGCTTAAAATCTCCTTTTTCTCTTCAGGGTTATTATCTTTTTCAGAAAATATTAATTTTCCTTCTTTTGGAAGGGTGGAAATAATCATTACTGAAATGTGTTCCCCGATAAGCTTTTTTAATTCTTTCAATATTTTGTCTTTATCTGAATCAAGGACTCTAGGATAATGATCAGCTTTAAGCTGTGAGGCGGGAAGAAACCCGGCAATACCTTGCCATTCTAAAATAAGACCTCCTTTATTAGCATCTTTTACTTCTAAATTCAAAATTGTTTTTGCCTTAATTACTTTTTCTGCTTCACTCCAAGAAAGAGCTTGCTTTGCTTCTTTTAAGGAAAGTTCTACGTAACCATCTTCATTTTCTACTTCGACAATTTTTGCCTTAACAATGTCGCCAAGACTAATTTTATTGATAACATCTTTGGCATTAATAAACTCACGGCCATAAATAATTCCGGTACCAAAGGGCGCTAAATCTACGTAAACGGAAGATTTTTCTATTAATATTACCCGACCCTCTATTAGAGAATCAATTTCTGGTCTAATGGCGCTACGGTCGACGATAGAACTTAAAACTGTATTTTCTTCGATTAATACTTCGTCTTTTTTTATCATAAATTAAAACATCCGCTCTAAAGCGGATATAAGGTTTAGGTTCTAAGGAGGTTGCTTACACTCAATAGGGTTACCCTAATCCTGCTTTTAATACTTTTACTTTAACAAAAAATTTGTTATAATGCAATTAATGATAATCACATATTTTGGCAAACAGTTTTTTAAGATTGGGCAAGGGGAGATGGTCTTAGCCTTTAATCCTGTCAGCAAAAGCTCTAAAACCGGCATTTCTTCCCATTTTGGCGCAGATGTCGCTTTTGTGACCACCAATCATCCTGATTATAGCGGGGTAGAACAGCTATCTCATGGTGAGCGAGCACCTTTCATCATCAATGGGCCTGGAGATTATGAAATAAAAGAAATTTTTATTAAGGGTGTGTTTTCAAATGCTCTTATTGGTGGTAAAAAATATATTAATACAGTTTATTTATTTTCTTTAGATGGTATCAATGTTGCTTTTCTAGGCGCATTGTCAGACTTGGAGCTTTCTAAAGAATCTCATGAAGCTATTAATAGTCCTGATATTATTTTTATTCCAATTGGAGGAAAAGATATGTTAGATGCAAAGACGGCTGCAAAATTTGCATCATCCCTTGAATCTAAATTAATAATACCAATGGATTACGATGAGACTTCACTTAAGGTATTTTTAAAGGAATTAGGAGAAGAAAAAGCGCAAGTGATGGATAAGTTAACTCTGAAGAGAAAAGATTTAGAAAATAAAGAAGGAGAAGTAGTTATTTTGCAAGCAGTTTAGTCAATATAAAGTTATGAAAAAAATAATTCACAATATTAGACAACAACCAGAAGAAGTGAAAAGGCATATTTTACATACTTTTATTTTATTTTTTGCAATTATTTTATTTTTTCTGTGGATTTACTCTTTGGGAAAAAATTTTACAAATACGGATACTCAGGCAAAGATAAGCCAAGATTTACAACCACTTTCCATTTTAAAAGATAGTATAACTAACGGGTTTAATAATCTTAAATAATTTTATGGCAAAAAAGCCTTCAACTGAATCAAAAGAAGAAATACCGGCAGATTTGATTTTGCCTGTTGATATTGTGGCAGAAATGAAAGAATCCTATATCGCTTATGCTATGACTGTTATCACGGCTCGTGCTCTGCCAGATGTTCGGGATGGGTTAAAACCTGTGCACCGCCGAATTTTGTTCGGAATGAATGAAATGGGGCTTACTTCTTCTGCCCGTTTTCGAAAATCTGCAGCTATTGTTGGAGATGTGCTTGGAAAATACCACCCTCATGGAGATACGGCTGTTTATGATTCTATGGTTGGGATGGCCCAGGAATTTTCTTATCGTTATCCACTTGTTTTAGGTCAAGGAAATTTTGGTTCCATTGATGGAGACAATGCCGCAGCGATGCGTTATACCGAAGCAAAAATGTCTAAAATTGCGGGAGAACTTTTGCGGGATTTGGAAAAAGAAACAGTAGATTTTCGCCCGAATTATGACCAGACTCGGCAGGAGCCAATAGTCTTTCCCACGGCAGTGCCGGCACTTCTACTGAATGGTACGTTAGGTATTGCTGTTGGTATGGCAACAAATATTCCTTCACACAATTTGGCGGAAGTATTAGATGCGACAAATTATTTAATTGAAAATAATGATGCTACTACGGAAGATTTAATGCAGTTTATTAAAGGACCCGATTTTCCTACTGGCGGGATTGCTTATGGACATAAAGACATATTGCACGCTTATGGTTCAGGAAGAGGTGGAGTTGTTTGTCGGGGTGAGGCAGAGATAGTGGAACAAAAGGACGGCAACTTTTCTATTATCGTCACATCTATTCCGTTTCGGGTTAATAAAGCAAATTTAATTGTGTCGATAGCTGAATTGGTTCAAGAAAAAAAACTGGAAGGTATCAAAGGGCTACGCGATGAATCCACAAAAGATATTAGAATTGTCATAGACCTGAAACCGAGCGCTCATCCGGAAAAAGTTTTAAATTATATTTATAAAAATACCCAACTTGAATCAAATTTTAATTTTAATATGGTGGCTTTGGTTGATGGTGTTCCTCAAACCTTATCGCTTAAATCAATTTTAGATCTTTTTATTGAACACCGGAAAGAAGTGGTGAAAAGACGAAGTGCGTATGATTTAAGAAAAGCGCAGGAACGCGAACATATTTTACTTGGCTTGAAAAAAGCGCTAGATAAGATAGACCGTGTGATTACTGTTATTCGCGCTTCCAAAAATTCTCAAATTGCTAAACTAAATTTAATGAAAGAATTTAAGTTTTCAGATTTGCAAGCGGCTGCTATTTTAGAAATGAAATTATCCAAATTGGCTGGATTGGAGCGTAAGGCGGTAGAAGATGAGCTTCTGGAAAAACAGAAATTTATTGCGACTATGAAAGATTTATTAGCTAGTCCTAAAAAAATTCTCAAGACGATCGCTGATGAATTAAAAGAAATTCGCGAGAAATATGCCGACGAGCGAAGGACAAAAATAGTAAAAGGAGGAGTCAAAGAGATTTCTGATGAGGATTTAGTTCCAGAAAAAGAAACAATGCTCGTGCTCACGGCGGGTGGTTACGTTAAATGTACCGACCCTTCTGAATATCATGCTCAAAAAAGGGGAGGAGTAGGAGTAGTTGATTTAGAAACAAAAGAAGAGGATTTTGTGACTATGCTTGTTTCCGGCTCGACTCATAGCAATTTGCTCTTCTTTACAAATTTAGGAAAGGTTTATCAAATGAAAATGTATGAGATTCCTGAAGGCCGACGAGCCACTCGCGGTAAATCCATTATGAACTTTTTAGCTCTTTCGGGAGAGGAAAAAGTGACTTCTATTCTAGCTTTACCAAAAGATCTAGCAAAATCTCCATCTTCACTAATGTTGGTAACTAGAGCTGGTACTGCCAAGAAAATGTCTTCTGAAAGTTTTAAAGATGTGCGTCGAAGTGGTATTATCGCTATTCGTTTAGATAAAAACGACCAGCTTATTTCTGCACTTTCTACAGAAAAAGGAGATGAAGTTATGATTGCGACAATGGATGGTCAATCTATTAGGTTTAAAGAATCCGACGTGCGTGAAATGGGAAGAACAGCTGGAGGAGTTTGTGGTATTAAATTGAAAAAAACTGATGAAGCTATTGGCGTTGATGTTGTGAAAAAAAGTACAGAAAAAGGTGCATTTCTAACTATGAGTGCTAATGGCTTCGGTAAGAAGACCAACTTAAAAGAATACAAAGTTCAGAAGCGTGGTGGTTCTGGTGTAAAAACAGCTAAAGTGACTTCAAAAACTGGAAAGCTTATTGTAGCAAAAGTTTTAACCGGAGAGGAAATGGAGTTAATTGCTATGTCTAAAAAAGGACAGGTTATTAGGACAGCTTTAAAAGATATCTCTTCTCTCGGCCGTCAGACTCAAGGGGTGACGATTATGCGCCTGCGTTCCGGAGATGGTATTGCCTCGCTGGCTTGTATCTAGAAATGATTACACCCACACATGTTGCATCAAATTTAATCGTATTTTATGCCTTGATGCATGTTCAAAACATTAATCCAAATTATATAGACCTAGTGCTTATGTTGGGTTCAAATTTAATTGACTTAGATCATTTATTTTCTCGTCCGATTTATCACCCAAAAAGAAATCCATTTAAGACTCACTTTATTCATAAAAACTGGAAAATAATAACTTTTTTTGCAGTATTAATGCTTTTTTATCGCCCATTAATGTTTTTAGGTATTGGTTTAATTATGGATTTTCTTTTGGATTTTATTTATATAAAAAGAGAAGGAGTGTAGTAATGTTAAAAATGAAATATCAAAGATTGTCAAAGGGCACCTTTGACATAGTAGATTAGTGTTTGTTTTATGAAATTTTCTATGTCGCCAAAGGTAGATATTAATAATTCTTTATTCACTATTAGTAAATTTCTTTCTTTTGCATAATCATTATAACTACTCCACATATATTCTGATGGATGTTTTACGATTTTGTTTTTTACTGCATTCATGTGTATGTAAGCTGATGTCCACATGAGTTGAGGATTATCTTCTATTAATACAGCCTTAAATTGGTCTTGAAAAATGTGTCCAATTCTTTTGTATTTTTTGTTAATATATTTTGCGTAACTTGTGCAAGTTTTTAACATTAAATTTGAAATTGGAATATTCCCAATTTGTTCGATCATTAAATGAAAATGATTAGGCATTAGACAAAAAGCATGTAACTTGAAATTATTTTTATTTATTGAAGTAATTCTTATTCTAGAGTAGGGTATAGCTATAAGCTTTTCCTTATTTAATTCTTCTTCAGTAAATCCAAAACATAATCCAAGTCGAAAAAGAAAAGCTCTATAGTCTTGATCATCAAAAAATATCTTTTCTTTATTATTGCCTCTATTATATATGTGGAAAATAGTTTCCGGAACAAAATTTTTTAAATCTCTATTTTTCATTCTTTTATTATAATTGTCAAAGGGCACCTTTGACAATAACCGCTAGTGGATAAGTTTTTTATATACTATAATATACGGATGTTCACTGATCCAGTAAAAAATTTAAAAGCTTTTGGATTAAAGGAAGATAGTATTGTGGCGGATTTGGGTGCGGGGACAGGCTATTATGCTATTGCAGCTGGGGCGTTGGTGCCTAAAGGAAAAGTATATGCTATTGAATTACAAAAAGATTTTTTAGACACCATCAAAAATAGAGCGAAGGAAGCTCATTTGGGCAATGTTGAGATTATTTTAGGAAATGTAGAAAAGCTCGGAGGAACTAGGATAGGAGATGTAGTGGCGGATGCGGTTATTGCTTCCAATGTACTCTTTCAAGTAGAAGATAAAGAAAAATTTATTGAAGAGATAAAAAGAATTTTAAAACCCAAAGGCAAAGTTTTATTAATTGATTGGTCCGAATCGTCTCTTATGAATGAAACGAATGTTATTTCTAAAGATAAAGCCCTGGAAATGTTTCAAAAGAAAGATTTTGTAATGGATAGAGAAATTGACGCAGGGGAGCATCATTATGGTATGATATTAACAAAGCAATGAAAGGAAATTTTCAAATAATTGTTTTAATTATATTTGTTGTTGCAGCCATTTTAGGTGTTTTGGTTTTTTCTGGCGCCATCCCACTCGGTAAAAATAGCACGGGGAGTCTAGGTAAAGTAGTTTTGTGGGGAACCATTCCGAATGTGTTAATGGCTAGCGCAATAAAGGATTTCAATAGTGCTAACCCTACCATTGTCGTTACTTATGAAGAAAAATCTGCCGATACTTTTGACCAAGATTTACTTGAAGCTGCGGCTTCGGGGACAGGGCCGGATATATTTTTTTTACCGAATGATTTAGTTTTTCATTATATCGATAAAATTTTTACTATTCCGTATCAGAGTTATCCCTTGGCTTCTTTTAAGAATAATTTTGCTACTGCCGGGGAAATTTTTTTAACCGCTAATGGTATTTTAGCTTTTCCAATATCTATTGACCCATTGATGATGTATTATAATCGTAGTATTCTTGACGCAAACGGAGTTATTTATCCTCCTACTTATTGGGACGAAATGACTGATCTTGCGCCTTTACTCACCCAAAAAGACAATGCAAATAAGATTATAAAAAGCGCGATAGCTTTCGGACAGTTCTCTAACGTGACTCATGCTAAAGATATTATGGCTACTCTTTTTATGCAGGCTGGGAATCCTATTATTCAAGAAAAAAACGGAACCCTTGTCTCTGCTTTAGATTCATCGATTGGAAGTTTTAATCTTCCTTCAATTTTAAAATTTTATACTGACTTTGCGGATCCTAATAATGTGACATATTCTTGGAATAAATCATTACCAAACTCCATTGATGCTTTTTCCAGAGAAGATTTGGCATTTTATTTTGGTTTTGCCGGAGAACTCCAATCTTTGGTTAACAGAAACCCTAATCAAAACTTTTTTGTTGCCGGTTTGCCCCAAATTAGGAATTCCAATTTAAAAATAACCGGAGCCCGAGTGACAGGATTGGCTATTTCGTCTTTTTCTAAGAATTTTGATGCTGCTTTTATTACGGCAAGTTTAATGGCTGCTGGGGACTTTGCTTCAAAGTTGGTAGTAGCTACGGGAGTAGCTCCAGCTCGTCGGGATTTATTAACAATTGTGCCGGATGACGCTTACTCTTCCATCTTTTATAGTTCAGCTTTGTATGGGAAAAGCTGGCTTGACCCAGCACCTAAAAATACAGATTCTGTTTTTAATGGAATGGTCAATGCGGTGCTTTCTAATAATCTGTCGGTAGCGGGTGCCATCAAAGATGCTAATGCCAAGCTGAATCTTTTATTATTAAAATAGCATAATGCAAAAAACAAAAAAATTTATAATCTATCTAGCCGTATTTTTAATTTTAATTATACCAGCTTTTTCTTTGGCAGCAGGCTTGGTTCCTTGTGATAATTCAGAAGGACAGCCTTGCGATTTTAAGGCATTTATGAATCTTATTAATACAGTTATTCATTTTATTCTTTACTATATGGTTATTCCAATTGCAGCCATTATGTTCGCTTATGCCGGATTCCTGATGGTCACGGCGGGCGGGGAGATAGCCAGTGCCAGAACCAAAGCGAAATCAATTTTTACTAACGCTATTATTGGGTTGATTTTTGCCATGGCAGCCTTTTTGATTATCAGAACAATATTATCCATTTTAGGTTATGAGGGTTCCTGGATTGGTTTTAATCCTTTATAATATGTATAATAATACAATGATAAAATTAGTTAAGAAAAATTGGCAGAAAATATTTATATTCAGTTCTCTTTTGGTTTTACCTGTTGTTTCTTTTGCTGGAGAAGGTGATACTCCTAGTAATCCTGCCCTTGGAGGGAAAATTGTCAATCCAATTCCAAACATTACCTCCATCCCCAGCCTCGTTCAAAAGATTTTGGAAGGAGCGCTTAAAATTGGTATACCAATCGTAGCGCTTGCCATTATATATTGTGGTTTTCTTTTTGTGGCCGCTCGAGGTAATTCAGAAAAATTAACCAAAGCCAAAGATGCTCTTCTTTATACTCTAATAGGGGCGGCAATATTATTAGGAGCCTGGGCGATTGCCAAGATGATCTCGGCAACTGTGCTTTCATTGTAAATTAAAAAATATTATGAAAATTAAAAAATATATTTTATCCACTATCCTATTAATTATGCTTGTTGGGATTTTTGTTCCAGTTTTTGGAGTTCAGGCTGCCGATGAAAATTCTAATTATAATGCGCTAGTTGATTTTTATTCTTATTCTGAGTCGTCAAGTCAATCACCCTGCCTTGCCTTAGGTGGTTTAGGGAAATTAATATGTCAATTTAAACAAATTTTAAATTCAATTATTCCATTACTGGTTGCTTTGGGAGTGGTTTATTTTGTCTGGGGAGTAGTGCAATACGTTATTGCTGACGGTGAGGAGGCAAAGAAAAAAGGGAAAGACAGAATAATTTATGGCATTATAGGCTTTGCTGTTATTGTTGGCCTATGGGGGTTGGTGAATATTATCGTTAAAACTTTCGACTTGAGTGCTTCTGCGCCGACTATCACACCTTTAACTGTGGCTGGAGGTGCTACCTGTAGTCTTGCAGGGGATCCAAAATTTCAAGATGTTTTGTGCTATATCACTGGTATTATTAACAATTCTATCATTCCTTTGATTTTTGCCTTGGCAACCGTGATGTTTGTCTGGGGAGTAGTGCAGTTCTTTATTTTAAATGCCGATGAGGAAAAAAAGCGGGAACAAGGCAAACAGTTTATGATTTGGGGGATTATTGCTTTAGCGGTGATGTTGTCTGTCTGGGGATTGGTTGGAATTCTAGGAAGCACTTTTAGTATTGACACTTCCGTGCTTCCACACGTTTCCCCTCCTTAATATTTGCTTCAATTTTTCACAAGGGTTATAATTAAAAGATATTATTAGTTTATTATTAGGTCGCAAAATTATTAGAAAGTATTTTTAGAAAATCATATGAAAAAGAAATTAATTATATTGTCGAGTTCTGTTTTGGGTTTATCACCGATGGTTGCCTTGGCGGTGAGTACTTACGGTGGTACTGTCTGTACTGGAGCACAGGTCACAGACATAGGTTCATTGCTATGTAAAATTAGTCAACTTCTTAATGCGGTTGTGCCAGTTTTGATTGCTCTAGGGGTAGTTTATTTTGTCTGGGGAGTTATCACTTATGTTATTTCAAGTGATGAAGAAGCCAAGAAAACCGACCGAAATAGAATAATTTACGGCATTATTGGTTTGGCTGTTATCGTGGCTATGTGGGGGCTGGTGGGTATTTTGACAAATACTTTTAACGTTGGTAATACTGGTACTATTACTTTGCCGACGATAAATTATTAATTTTGAATCTCTGAAATATGTCTACAAAAATAGCTTATGCCGCAAGCACGAGTCTAGATGGATTTATCGGAAATGTTGATACAATGATTATAAATCCGCTCATTGGTCTTTTGTTTGCTTTAGCTATTGTGTATTTTCTGTATGGGGTTTTTGAATTTCTTTCCAATCAAGAAAATGAAGAAAAGAAGACAACTGGTAAAAGTCATATGATTTGGGGAATTATTGGAATTACTATTATGATGGGAGTTTGGACTATCCTTGGTGTAGTTTTAAACACTCTAGGCATCTCTAAAGATCAAATAAATCCAGAACAGGGAACAGTGCATTTAAGTGAGTAGAATAATTGAGTAGAAATTAGAAAGGGCGGTCGTTCGATAGAACGCCGCCCTTTTGCGTTGGCCAGACGCGATAATATTAGCCATATCTTTGACCTCTTTCGCGCTGGTCGGGCGCTACTCACTGTCTAGGGACAGTGATTTTTTTGTAAACCCACACCCCAACCTGTGGATTTTTCCCCGACGAAATAATTTGTGCATCGCCGGGTTTGAAATTTTTGGGTGGGTTGGCCATCCCCTTTCCTGGGATTTCCCAGGAATAGTTCGCGTTATAGACCCGGACCGGATCTCCATCCGTTCGGACTTTGTAATTCCACCCCACAAAACTACTGCAGGGTGTGAGACACTCTTTTTCCAATACGAGTGCCTCGACAGGCGGAGCCGGTGGTGCCGGCGGTGGGGGTGGCGTTCCTTCCACGCAAGCCCCAGTGCCATCCTTGTAAAAACCGGTGGGGATGGCTACCCACTTACTCTCATCGTTTTTACACAACGAAGAGTTTGCCATCCCGATTTTGTCCGCCTTTTTCTCTGCTTTCAACTCCTTCCTGTATTTGTTGATCCCTGCCCAGACGATAACCACGAGGCAGAGAACCACCATCCAGATAATGATTTTCCGAACCACAGGATGGATGGTCGTAATTCCCGCGATAATTGCTATTCCCACACCGGTGCAGATGAGTAGGAATATTCCCGCAACGATGGCCAGAATCGAAAACCAGGTAACCCAACTAATGAAACCCAGTACGAAGAGTGCCACCGCTACCGCAAGCCAAATAATGAGATTCATTCTTTGTCACCCCCTTTTTTCCTGTTTCCGAAAATGCTGGAAAGAGCTTCTCCGACAATAAGCCATTCGGGTTTCACTCCTGCTGCTGTCGCTTTTTCCTTGAGTGCGCTACCAGCGATTTCGGCGCTAGATCGTTGTTCTCTTGCTTTGCGAATCACGATTGGAAGATTGTAGTCTTCTAGGTCTATCTCTACCCAGAAGCCCCACTCAGTAGTAACAATGTCGTCACGGAGTTTGGTGTTTACCTCGGTTTCTATTGTTTGCATTACCTCCTTGTTAACTTTCCCTCTTTTCCCCGTTTTTACGTCAATTTCAGAGAAAAGTTCATTGACAGTCCTACGCTGGAGAGCTTCTTGAAGTCGCGCTACGATTCGAGTGAGAATTTTATCACGACGCCCCGAGTAATTGATTATGGTAACTGCTTTGATTACACATTTTTTTAAATCTTCCCAGTTGGTTGTTTTTTCAGGATTAGGGCAACCAACCTGAAGGCGGCGGACAATATAATCCACCTCCAGCTCGATTCCGTCTCCTGTGATTAAGTTCACATTTGATGGATTTTCCGCTTCGTTCTTGAGAGAGACCTCTCTCTCAAGGATACGATGAATTCCAGGGACGATGAAACCAGTCCCAGGAAAAACAACATCCGGTTGCCCAGTCCACATATTGTTGTAGACTAAAGCCGTCGCCGGCTTCACCTCTGTCCTTGACTGTGTAACGAGCAGTACAAGGACAGCAATCAGCGCCAAAACGATGACAAAAAAAATCAAGTACCCCATAACTTCCTCCTTGCGCCAAGCGCTGTTAGTTAAGCGCCCCGCGGGCGCGAGTTTAATAACAGATACATAGGAAATTCCTATGTAATCTTTATCTTTCAACATAGGAACTTCCTATGTATTTTTTAGTTTTCAAGGGACAGAAAATACCCTTATATTGTATCATACAAAAACAAAAAAGTCAACCCCTTAGGGCTGACTTTTTTGTTGAGATTTTATATTTTTATTCGTGTTTTAGTGGCATATCATCGTATCTTTTCTGGGCGCCAAAAACTCTCCTGACCATAATGACAATAATCAAAACAATTATTGCTAAGATAATCCACTGAATCAAACCGGAAGGCAGAAAACTATTTGGTGTTCCGAAAAGGGCAGTGGCGGCAAGGCTACGGTTGTTGTCGTTAGCATCATTGTTTTCGTTTGTCGAATTTTCTGTTTGGCCTGTATTCGAATAATTATTATTTGTGCTAGCAACGGGAGTCAGTTTATTAACAGTAAAGTATTCTGCATTAGAATATCCTCCACCCGGAAATCCATTAAAAATATTAATGTAAATTCCATTAGTGTTATAAGTATCATTTGGATTTAATCTAACCAAAAGATGAGAATAATCTATAAAAGTGGTTGCTCGGTCGGCACCGTTAACTCTCGCTATTGAGTTTGGGATAAATCCATTTCCAGTAATTGTAATGATAATATTTGTTCCCACAAGGCCATTACTGGAATCTGGACTAATAGACGAAATATAGGGTATTGGATTGTCTACATATCCTGGAGTCGCCAAAGCCTTAACGGGTATAAGCAATAAGCTAAACGACAAAATAGATAATATTTTCAAGCTCAAAACCATTGAATTTTTATTTATTTTCATAATACTATAAGTATAGCACTTTATGTACCAAATGTCAAGGGGTGCGCCGGGAAGGATTCGAACCTTCGTAGCCCGAAGGCGACAGATTTACAGTCTGTTGTAATTGACCACTCTACCACCGACGCATTATTTATTTTTCTTCATACCAAATCTTTACACTAACATAACAGTCTCTCCCGCACACTCTATACCGACGCATTGACTATAAAATAACATAAAATAATATCTTTTGCATCTTTTTCTTTCTAAATTTGTTGTTTCTTTAAAACTGTGTTATTATAATAAAAAGCTCCAATGTTTTGTTGGGCTTTTTTTAATGAAAACTACTTATGGAAATTAGAAACATAGCAATCATAGCTCACGTGGACCACGGCAAAACAACCTTGACTGATGCTTTAATGAAGCAAAATGGTGGGCTTCAAGATGAGGGAGTTTCTATGGATTCAAACGATCTTGAAAAAGAGCGGGGTATTACTATTTATTCTAAAAATACTTCTATTAATTATCCTTCGAAAGACTCAGGACGTCCCACAACAAAGATAAATATTGTAGATACTCCTGGTCATGCTGATTTTGGTTCGGAGGTAGAACGCGTTTTGCGTGCTATTGATTCAGTTCTTCTCTTGGTAGATGCGGTTGAAGGGCCAATGCCGCAAACTAGATTTGTTTTAAAAAAATCTTTGGAGTTGGGTTTGAAGCCGATTGTGGTCATAAACAAAATAGATAAACCGGCGGCGGATGCTAATCGAGTCCATAGTGAAATTTTAGATTTATTTTTTGAGTTAGGCGCTAGCGAGGAGCAGGCAAATTTTGAAACAGTTTACGCTATTGGACGGCAGGGATTAGCTTTTCGCCACTTAGGTGACAAATCGATAGATTTATCGCCTTTGCTTGAGGTAATTTTAGAAAAAGTTTCACCAGCTTCTATTAATGAAGAAAGGAAAATGTCTGCGCAAGTTTTTAACTTAGGTTACGATAATTTTTTGGGCCGGCTGGCGGTGGCACGAATTTATTCCGGAAAAATAAAAACCTCCAGTCAGGTTTTTGTGAAGGGAGAAAATGGGACACGCAAGGGAAAGATTGCTAAGCTTTTCGTTTTTGAGGGTATTAATAGAAAGGAAACAGATTTTGCTACTTCAGGCGACATTATTCTTTTGGCTGGAATTCCAGATATTTATATTGGGGAAACCTTATGTGAAGACGAGAGCGTTGAGCAATTGCCACATATTGCTATAGATGAACCGACTCTCTCTCTTAATTTTTTAGTCAACGATTCTCCTTTTGTTGGATTGGAAGGTAAATATGTTACCTCTAGGCAAATTAAAGAAAGATTGGAAAAAGAATTAGAAATAAATGTCGGACTGAAAGTTGATTTTTCTCCAGATCAAAATAGTCAGCAATCAGGTCCTTCTTTTTTTAAAGTTTATGGACGGGGTGAACTTCATATAGCGATACTCCTTGAAAATATGCGCCGGGAAGGTTTTGAAATGCAAGTTTCTCAACCGGAGGTTATTATTAAAGAAAAAGATGGAGTTAAAACGGAACCCTATGAAGAATTAGTGATTGATGTTCCAATGGAATTTTCTGGAAGCGTTATTGAAAAAATTAGCAAAAGGCGTGGCATTATGAAAGATATGGTGGAAAAAGAAGGAATTGCCAGGGTTATTTTTGACATACCTACTCGTGGACTTTTAGGTTATCGTAGTGAATTTATTATAGATACAAAAGGAGAAGGAATTATGAGTTCTAGGGTAACTGGATTTAAAGAATCTGCTGGAGAAATAAAAAAAAGAGAATACGGTTCTATGGTTTCAATGGTTGCGGGCAAAGTAGTAGCTTTTTCTCTTGCAAATTTACAGGAACGTGGTATATTGTATGTAGTTCACGGGACAGAGGTTTATGAAGGAATGGTTGTGGGTAATGTTTTGAAAGGGGATGATATGTCTGTTAATCCTACTAAGGGTAAACAACTTACGAACATGCGAGCCTCTGGTACTGACGAAGCAATAACCTTAAATCCCGCTTTTATTCTGAGTATTGAGCGAGGTTTGGAGGTTATGAATGTGGATGAATATCTAGAAATTACACCAAAATCTGTTCGGTTGCGTAAAAAATATTTAACTGAGCTTGACCGAGCAAGAGCAAAAAGATAAAAAATATGTCGACAATAACTTTTAAACCCCAAAAAATAACTAAAAAAATAACTTCACACTTAGCTGATAGGGCTTTGGATGTAATTATGAATCGTTTTGGTTTGACCGCTGATGGAAAGAAAAAAACCCTTGAAGATATTGGTAAAAAATATAACATTACTCGAGAGCGTGTCCGTCAAGTTGAAGAAGCTGCCATTAATCTTATTAAAAAATCTGATGCTTATAAAAATGAGCAAGCGATTTTTGACGAGCTGAAACAGATAGTGCATAACTTGGGGTCAATTGTTGCTGAACATGAATTTTTGCCTTATGTTTCAAAAGACAAAAATACCCAGAATCACATTAATTTTTTTCTGATATTAGCTGATGTTTTTAAAAAATATCGCGAAGATGAGCATTTTCATACTCGTTATAGTATCAACGACGCTATGGCTGATAAGATTCACGAAACTTTGCGAAAACTTTATACTAGTTTGAAAGACGAAGACTTAATTCCTGAGACTGAAATGATTAAGAAGTTTTTTGAGCAGATGAAAGATGTGACTGAAGAGTGCCGAGATGCGGAAATGGCTAAAAGATGGCTGTCTATGTCTAAAACTATTGCGAAGAATGAATTAGGGGAATGGGGTAAGGCTTCCTCGCCTAATATTCGCACTCGCGGAGTGAAAGACTATGCCTTTTTGGTAATGAGACGCCACGGTTCGCCAATGCATTTTAAAGAAGTAGCTGATTCTATTTCTAAAACTTTTGGCAAAAAAACTCATTATGCCACTTGTCACAACGAACTTATTAAAGATTCTCGTTTTGTATTAGTGGGTAGAGGAATGTATGCTCTTTCTGAGTGGGGTTATAAAGCGGGTATTGCCCGAGAAGTTATTCAGGATATTCTTAAAAAAGAAGGAGAACCTTTGTCAAAGGATGAAATCATTAAAAGAGTGATGAAAGAGAGATATTTTAAGAAAAATACTATTTTAGTAAATCTGGCTAATATAAAATATTTCAAGAAGGACAAGGGTGGACTTTACACCATAGCTTAAACATATTAAAATGTAAGGATGAAGGATCCGGTCGTTGAATCTATTTTAAATTTTATAAAAGAAATTTGGCTTTTGATTGTAGTTATAATCTTAGGTTATTTTGTCTGGAAATATAGTTTAGGAATAGTGGTCTTGGCTTTGGCTGGGACAATATTTTTAGGTTGGCTAGCTTGGAAATTATGGCTTCATTATATCCAACAGGATTTTATTTCTGGAATAGATTTCGTTTTATTGGAAATAATTCCACCCCGCGAAGTGGATCGCAGTCCGAAAGCAATGGAACTTTTTTTAACTAACGCTCTTTATCAATGGACAGAAAAAGGAGGTAAGGAAGAGTGGTGGCAAGGAGCAGTGTGGTTTTGGTTTTCTTTGGAGATTGCGTCCATTGAAGGGCAAGTGCATTTTTTTATTCGTACGCCGACGCGAGTTAGGGGTTTAATTGAAACCCAAATGTATGCGCAATATCCTCAAGCTCAAATTAAGGCAGTGGAAGATTATACTTTAGCAGTAGACGAGATTTCTTCCAAGAGTGCTTGGAATGGCTGGGGAGCAGAATTTGCTTTATTGAAACCTGAAGCTTTTCCGATTAAAACATATGTTGATTTTGGATTAGACAAAGACCCTAAAGAAGAATATAAGGTTGATCCAATTTCTCCAGTGATTGAACTTTTTGGTTCGCTTAAAAAAGATGAACAAGCCTGGCTTCAGATTGTTATTACCGCTTCAAAGAAAACATGGCGAACAAAAGGGACTTATTTTGGCAAACATAACTGGGTAGCTGAATCCCTAGTTCAAATAAGTAAATTATTAGCTCCTTATACTAGCACAAAAGAAATTAAGCCAGGGGCTGATACAAGAGCCAGAATTGAAGTTCGTACCCCTGATATTTATAAAAAGGCAGTAGAAAGGATGAATAATAAGGTAAGCAAGCTTGGTTTTGACACTGGAATTAGGGTTGTATATGTGGCAAAAAAAGAAGCCTTCGATTTTAGTACCAGAAGAAATCTTCGTCTTCTTTTTCGTCAATACACAGCTCCTGATTCAAATGGTTTTGATCGTATAAATTCAGCTCAAGCAGATCGTTATGGTGGCGTACTATTAGCTTCTCCAAAAACAGTTATGATGTTAGCCAACAGAATGCTCAATGAATATCGTGAACGTGCTTTTTTCCGCTTACCTCTTCGACATCATATTTTTTCTCAAAATCATTGGCAATGGCCCATTCCTAAAGTTCTTACTCTTGATGGTCTTATTAAGGCCTATGTTCATCATAAAACCTTTGTTTTAAATACAGAAGAGCTTGCAACCATTTGGCACTTCCCAGGACAGATTTTGAAAGTTCCAACTTTGGAACGTATTGAATCTAAAGAAGCTTCTCCACCGGCAAATTTGCCAACATAAATTATGGAAAACTTACCAAACGAATCTGTCAAACATCGGATGTTTGACAGTGAAAAAAATAAAAAAGTTAGTTTTTACGCGATTAGTTTGATTGTTTTGTTTTTGATTTTTTATTTTCTTTTTTTAAGCGCGCCAGCTGATTTTCCAGTTGGCAAGATATTGAAAATAGAGTTAGGGGCAAGTTTGCGGAGTGTTTCTTTGCAGTTAAAACAAGAACACATAATTTCTTTTAGACCGGTCTTTGAATTTTTCGCAATAGCTTACGGAGGAGAAAAACACCTCATTCCGGCAGATTATTTATTTGAAGAAAAAGAACCGGTTTGGGAAGTGGCTAGGAGGATTTCCCGCGGAGAAAGACATTTGGCGCCAATTAAGGTGACAATTCCAGAAGGATTTAATATTGACGATATTGCCGATACTTTTGTGCAGAAACTGGTAAATTTTAATAAAGAAAAATTTTTGCTCTTGGCAAAAGACCAGGAGGGATACCTTTTCCCGGACACTTATTTTTTCTTTACTACTGATACTGAAATAGAAGCTTTAAAATCAATGGGCGAAAATTTTGAAAAAAAAATTACCCCCCTTCTTCCAGAAATCGTTTCTTTAGGGAAAAACAAGAGAGACATTATAATCATGGCTTCAATTATTGAGGGAGAAGCAAAAGGAGAGACTGATAGGGGAGTTATCTCTGGAATTTTATGGAAAAGAATATCTTTGAATATGCCACTTCAGGTGGATGTTGCGCTTGAAACTTATAAAACAAAAGGATTACCAAAGAGTCCAGTTGGGAATCCGGGGATGGCGGCCATCTTGGCATCTATTCATCCGCAGAATTCACTTTATCTTTATTATTTGCACGATAAAAGTGGAAACATTCATTATGCGAAAAGTTTTTCTGAACATCAAAAAAATATCTTAAAATATTTAACCCAGTAGGTGATTTTGTTAAATTAAATAAATAAAATGAGAAAACATAATTTTGCTTTTATAGACATAGAAACCACTGGATTGAATGTCTTTGATCATGAGATTATTGAAATTGGTTGTGTGCTTGTTACAAACAAGCTTGAAATTATTGAAGAATTTGAATTGAAAATTAAACCAGAGCATATCGAAAAAGCTATTCCTGTTTCGCTTAAAATAAGTCATTATCAAGAGGTATTATGGGCTGATGCATATCCTCTTAAAAAAGCGATTAAAATATTGTCTGAGAAAGTTAAGGATTCAATTATGGTGGGACAAAATGTTGCTTTTGATTCAGGTTTTTTAGAGCATGCATTTTCTAAAACCGGAATAAAAAATAGTATGCATTATCACAAACTGGATACTATTTCTATCGCTTGGGCCAAACTTCATAAGGATATAGATTTTGAACATTTTTCTTTGCGAGAAATGTGTTTATATTTTGGAATAAAAAATGAGCGCGCGCATAGTGCTCTTTCTGACGCGCGTGCGACTTTCGAGCTTTACAAAAAGTTGATGGAACTGTAAGGTTTGTTTATGAAGAAGAAAAAAGTTTACGGTGAGCAAAGTCGAACTGTGTTTATAGGACTTTCGGGGGGAGTAGACAGCGCTGTTTCGGCTGCATTACTAAAAAAACAGGGTTATGAAGTTGTCGGAGTTTTTATCAAAACTTGGCATCCAGATTTTTTAGAGTGTAACGAAGAAGAGGAACATTTAGATGCTATGCGGGTAGCGGCGCATTTGGATATTCCCTTTTTAACTTTTAATTTTAAAGATGTTTATAAAAAAGAAGTGGCTGATTATATGATTAGGGAATATAAAATGGGGAGAACACCCAATCCAGATGTAATGTGTAATAAAGAAGTAAAATTTGGGGCTTTTTTAAAAAAAGCTCTTTTAATGGGAGCTGATTTTGTGGCAACGGGACATTATGCAAGAACTTCGTCAGAAAATGCTTTTCCTCAGGATTTCCTGCTATGCAACGTCAACCGTTCGAAAAAGCATTTTCTGACTTCGTTACTAAAAGGAAAAGATCCTTCCAAAGACCAAAGTTACTTTTTATGGACATTAAAACAAGAACAGTTAAAGAAAATTTTATTTCCAATTGGATATTTAAAGAAAACAGAAGTTCGTAAATTAGCTAAAAAATTCAATCTTCCAGTGGCAGAGAAAAAAGATAGTCAGGGTATTTGTTTTTTAGGGGCGGTTGATTTGAAAGAGTTTTTAAAACACTATATTAAAGAAAAAAAAGGTGAGGTAGTTCTTGTTCCGAGCGAAGCCAAGAAAAAAAAGGGTGAAGTAATTGGTTACCATGAAGGAGTTGTTTTTTATACCTTAGGAGAACGTCATGGTTTTACGATTACTAAAAAGACATCTAATGATGGTGCTTATTATATAGTAAGCAAAGATATAAAAAAAAATATTTTGACAGTATCGCAAGACAAAAATATTTCTCATTCTAATATTCTAACGAATTATAGAATAGAAAATGTAAATTGGATTTCCCAAATTCCCGAATCCAATAAAACTTATACTGCTCAAATTCGTTATCATAGTGAGTTTTTACCTTGCCAAATAAAAATTGAAGGTTCTTTACCTGTAAGGGTACAAGTAATTTTTAAAAAACCTATATTAGTTGCTTCTGGCCAGTCTTGTGTTGTTTATGATAAAGATATTTGTATTGGTGGAGGGGTTATTGTATAATTAACTTATGGAACAATTTTTTACCCAAAATAGTGAAATTATTTTAAGGTTAGTGGTGGCAGTAGGGCTTGGACTTTTAGTGGGAGCGGAGAGACTTTTGGTGCATAAAGATGCCGGCATGAAAACACATGCTTTAGTGTCTTTGGGTTCGGCGGTATTTGTCTTAGTTTCAGAAATTTTAATACAAAAATATGCAAATCTTCCGGGGCTTAATCCCACGATGATTCCCGCTCAAATAATTGTTGGTATTGGGTTTTTGGGAGCTGGTTCTATTATGATTTATGGAACACGTCTAAGGGGCTTAACTACGGCTGGTGGACTTTGGGTAATGGCTGGTGTGGGTATGGCTACTGGGTTTGGATTTTTTGGTTTAGCTTTTGTTGCTACTATGTTAGTACTCTTGATTTTAATTTTGGTAAATATTCTAGAAAAACCAATTAAAAAAATTTCGGAAGAAATAGATCATCCAATTAATTAAAGAAATATGCAATCAGATGAAATCAGGTCAAAATTTTTAAAATTTTTTGAAAACCGAGGGCATAAAATAATTCCTTCTTCTTCATTAATTCCAGAGAATGACCCTTCAGTGCTTTTTACGACTGCCGGAATGCAACAATTTAAGCCCTATTATATTAACCCGAAAAATGCGGATAAAGATTTTAGTAACAGAAATATTGCAACCATACAAAAATGTATTCGTACTGGTGACATAGATGAGGTTGGAGATGCAACGCATCTGACCTTTTTTGAAATGTTAGGTAATTTTTCTTTTGGGGGATATGGTCGCAAGGAGGCAATTACTTACGCGCATGATTTTATTATTAAAGAATTAGGGTTAGAAATTTCTTTTATAACTTTTTATAAAGGAGAAGGAGTTGTACCAAGGGATGAAGAATCAAGAAATATTTGGAAGGAACTTGGAGTGAAAGATATACGTGAAGATGGCAGTGATGTTTTCTGGGGACCAACAGGAGATTCTGGCCCTTGTGGACCAACTACAGAAATTTATTGCAAAAATGTGGATAATCAGGATGTGGAAATTTGGAATATAGTTTTTAATGAATATTTTTGTAATGGCTCACGAGATAAATTAGACAAAGGTGAAGCCACTTTAAAAAAGCTGGATGTTTTGGGTGTTGATACAGGTATGGGTTTTGAGCGATTGCTGAGTATTGTTCAAAAAAAGAAAAGTGTTTACGAAACAGACTTATTTACACCATTAATGCAGTTTATTCAAAAAAATTCCACAAATGACAATGAAAGATCTGCAAGGATTATTGCTGATCATATCCGCACAGCAATATTTATTACAGCTGAGGGAGTGATACCTTCAAATAATGGAAGAGGTTATGTTTTACGTCGCCTTATTAGAAGATTTTTACGGCATTCCACTTCACTTAAGCTCCTAAAAGAATTTTGGATTGGACTTGTTAAGATAATAATTGATATTTATAACAATATCTATCTTGGAATTAGAGAAAAATCAGAATATATTATAAAAATTTTTAGGGAAGAAAAAGAAAAATTTAAAAAGTCTTTTGATAAAATTGAATTATATCGCTTAGATCTTGAGGCGGTAAAATTAGGTTTAATTAAAAAAATTGGGAATATGCCAATAATTAAAAATAATGGGATTGTCTCTGGTTTATATATATACCAAAACTATCAAATGTATGGAGTTCCACCTGGTTTAAGTATTGCAGTTGCGAAAGGGTTAGGTTACAAAGTTGACGAAAAAGAGTTTGATGATGCTTTTAAAAAACACCAAGAACTTTCCCGTACTGCTTCTGCGGGTATGTTCAAGGGTGGGTTGACGGAGATGAGTGAGGAAACTAAAAAATTACATACGACTACGCATTTACTAAACGCTGCCTTGCGGATTGTTCTGGGTAATCATGTGATGCAAAAGGGGAGCAATATTACCAACGAACGGCTGCGTTTTGATTTTACTCATCCACAAAAAATGACCGAAGAAGAAAAGAAAAAAGTAGAAGATATTATAAATGAAAAAATTTCCGAAAAACTGCCGGTTAGTTTTATAGAAATGCCTAAAGCCGAGGCTGAAAAAATCGCTGCTCATGCATTTAACGAGAAATACGGTGATACAGTGAAAGTTTACTCTGTTGGAGATGAAAAAGCAGGCTATTTTAGCAGAGAATTCTGTGGCGGTCCGCATGTGGCGAACACAGCGGAGTTGTGTTCGCCATCCCGAGAGTATTCGAGGGATGGCGGACCATTTAAAATTCAAAAAGAAGAGGCGGTCGCGCAAGGTATTAGGCGTATCAAAGCAGTGCTTATGTGATACAATTAAGCAGATGAACATCTTTGGAACTAAAAAGAAAGATGAATTGATTTTGGTTTTTAATATCGGGTCTTCTACTGTGGATGGAGCACTTTTTGAGGCACAAAGTTCTGGAATACCCAAAATAATTTTTTCTGCTCAAGAACCAATAAAGACAGAAGAGAAAGTTGACTTTGATAATTTTTTATCGTTGGCAATGCAGTCTCTTCAAATTGTTGCTGGTAAAATTTATCAAGCAGGCTTGGGGGTACCGAGTCAGATTTTTTGTGTTTTGTCTTTACCTTGGTATGTTTTCCAAACAAGGATAATTAATTTTAAAAAAAATACACCTTTTTTATTTACTCTTAAATTAGCCGATGAATTAGTCAAAAAAGAAGTAAAACTTTTTGAAGAAGAATATTTACTATTACATAAGAATCCTGACAATAGGATTAGGGTAATTGAACTTAAAAATATTAAAACAATGTTAAATGGATATGAAACATCTGAAGTTTTAGGCAAAAAAATTGAAGAATTAGAAATGACTGTTTTTATTGCCATGAGCGAAGAACGGATGTTAAAAAAAATAGAAGATATAGTAGGTAAATATTTTCATTTTAAACAAATAAAATTTTCTTCTTTCATTTTGTCTTTTTTTACAGCAGTACGCGATCTTTACCCAAAACAAGAGAACTTTCTTTTGGTAGATATTGGGGGAGAGGTAACGGATATTTCTATGATTAAAAAAAATACTTTGCGTGAATCAATATCTTTTCCTCTTGGGTGTAATTTTTTAACTCGAGAAGTAGCCTCTAATTTAGGTTGTACCGTAAGTGAAGCGGGTTCTTTTATTTCTCTTTTTAAAGATAAACATGCGGAAGAATCTGTAACTAAAAAACTTACTTTAATTTTAAATAAAATAAGAGAAGAGTGGCTTAAAAAGTTTCAGGATTCTTTGGCCAATTTGTCAAATGATATTTCTATTCCGTCAACTATTTATATTGCTATTAATAAAAATTTAGTGGATTATTTTTGTGAAACAATTAAAACTGAACAATTTAGTCAATATACCTTGACTGAATCAAAGTTTGAAGTTATTTTTTTAAAGACAGAGTTGCTCCATAGAATTGCAGTCTTTGAAGAAAATAATGTTCTCGAACCGTTTATTATTGTTATTGACTCCGTTTATATTAATCGTTTTTTAATTTAAAGATAATTATGCCTAAACATTTTTTTGAAGATATGGTTAGAGTGAAGGGTAATAAAAAACACACTCTTGAAATAAAGACAAAAGAACAGCTAAAAGCTGATGTGGAGATAAAATACTCTAATAATAAACATAGATATCTGCTTTGGTTTGTGGCTTTAATTTCCATAATATTTTGTTTTTTTGCATTTTCTTTTTTATTTTCAAGAGCAGAGGTTTCAATAATGTTAAAGACAAAAGATGTCGTTCTAGATAAAAATTTATCTGCTAGCCTTGATTTTAATACTACCGTTCTTCCTTTTGAGTTAACACATCTTTCTGGAGATGCGTCAAAAATGATTTTTCTGGAAGAAAAAGATTTGAAAGAAAAGGCGGAAGGTAAAGTTATTCTTTATAATAAATTTAGCTCAATTCCTCAGACACTTCTAATTGATACTCGTTTAGAAGGATCTAATGATAAAATTTATAAAACAAAAACAAAAGTAGTAATTCCAGGTATGAGTAAAGATGGCACCCCGGGGCAGACTAATGTTGATATTTACGCTTCCACTGAGGGGGCAGAATATAACAGTACCCCGCTTGATTTTAAAATACTTGGTTTTAAAGGAACATCTAAATATGCAAAATTTTATGGTAGATCAGTGGGAGATATTACTGGTGGGATTGTTGGCAGGTCTCGTCAAGTTAGTGATCTCCAAAAAATGGAAATAGAAAAAGAGCTAAAAGCAACCCTAAAGAATGAACTTTTTGATAAAATTTCAAATAAAATTCCAGGATTTTTGCTGTACAAAGATGCTACTTTCTTAAGTGTCGAGGATTTTGTGATTGGTCCGGTGGCTTCTGACGGGTCGGTAATTTTAACTGAGAGAGGCACTCTCTATGGTATCATTTTTAATGAGCATAAATTAACTCAAGAAATTACAAAAGATAATTTTGAAAAAAATGACAGTAGTGAAGTTTTTATACCTAATATTAAAGATTTAAATTTTTCCCTTTCTGGTAAAGAAAATATTTTATTTGATAGTGTAAAAAATATAAATTTTAATTTATCCGGTTCCGTAAAAATTGTTTGGGAACTCGATGTAGATAAATTTACGACTGACTTATTAGATAAGCCTAAAAAAGATTTTGACCAAATTCTTTCACAATATACTAGCATTAACTCTGCTTTGGTAAAATTAAGCCCTCCCTGGATTCAATCTCTTCCAGGTAAGACCAAGGATATAAAAGTTATTGTAGATTATGCAAAATAGTTTTTTAAAAAATATATTTATTTGACTTAATTTACCCAATTTACTATAATTTGTGGTATCTACATGAGTGATCTAAGAAAAGAAAAGATAGTAACTGCGAGAGGGGTCATCACTGAGGCCTTGCCTTCTACTTTATTCAGGGTCAGAATGGAAGACGGGAAAGAAATTTTGGCGTACCTGGGAGGTAAAATGCGAATGCATAGAATCAAGGTTTTGATTGGGGATTCGGTTGAGGTTATACTAGATTCTTATGGCGGAAAGGGTAGAATAGTCAAAAGGCTATAAGGGGGTTGTAATTTTTTTAAGAATGGTGTATGATGTTATCTACGGTTTGTTTTTAATTTTAAAAAAGTAAAAGTATTCAAAAATAAGGGTAATTTCCTTGTTTTTCTCTTATCTTGTTTCAAAGTATTTTATAAAATTTTATATGACCCTTCAATAAAAATTTAGGGTTATAGTGAATAAAATTGAATTATGAAAATAAAATCAACTGTAAAAAAAATTTGTGATAATTGTAAAATGGTAAAAAGAGCCAGGCATTTAAGAATAATTTGTTCCAACCCTAAGCATAAGCAAAAACAATAATTAATTTATGAGGATATTAGGAATCACAGTACCAAATGAAAAAAGACTTGAGATTGGCCTGACCTGTCTCTACGGTATTGGTATTTCGTCTGCTCG